>Ga0326729_1000149_pt1 | contig 18592 bp, 19 predicted proteins | sample MHFSIPfraction_2_FD_207744 | JGI IMG/M metagenome (GOLD analysis project Ga0326729, IMG submission 207744) | Lab enriched peat soil microbial communities from Michigan Hollow, Ithaca, NY, United States - MHF6AY SIP fraction | ecosystem: Environmental > Terrestrial > Soil > Wetlands > Peat...
TGCCGATGACGGGATTGTCGGGGTTGGTGTTCAGATCGACATTCGGCGCGAGGTTCATGTTGATCTTCAGTCGGGCAAGCAGGGCTGCGATTCCCCCGGCAGCAATTTCAGTGCTGTCACGGTTGTCGATCGAGCCAAGGTGCGCCGCCGACAGGGTTGGCGGAAAGCCACGGGCCGTCTTGAGCCGGCTTACCCGGCCGCCCTCCTGGTCGATGGCGATGAAGAGTGGTATCAACGATCGCTTCTGAAGCTCCGAGGTGAGTCGCAGAACCTGCTCCGGAGACTCTATGTTGCGCACCGGAGAGGCCGACGGCACATCGTAATCGAACAGCACCACCCCTCCGATACCCAGTTCACGGATATCCGACTCGATTGTGGGCGAGCTCCCTACATCGAGCCCCCTGAACCCGATCATGAGCATCTGACCAATCTCGATCGACAGCCTGTCCTGGGCGGGCGCGGCTCCGGCACTTTCAACCCAGAGAAGCAGAATCAGGGCAAGCAGAAACCGTTTCATATTTGGTTATTTCAATTTACACTTATGTCCTTTATGTCCCTGCAGTCCCTTTAGTCCTTTTCTTCTGTCAGCGGCAGTCCCTTTGGTCCTTTTCTTCTTTCAGCCACTTCTTCTCTTCTCTCATCCAACACTTTTCGTCATGACAATCTTCTCTCCTGACAAGGTGATTTCGACGGTGTCGCCCTCTTCGACCTGGCCGGAGAGGATCATCTCCGAGAGGTGGTTGGTGATCTGGCGCTGCATGACGCGCTTCAGCGGGCGAGCTCCGAATGCCGGGTCGTAACCGGCCCTTGCAAGCCACATGAGAGCCTCCTCGGTGATGGCGAGGTTGAGCCTCTGGCGCATGGCCATCTCCCTGATCCGGTCGAACTGGATGGAGACGATCTCCTTAAGGATGTCGCGTGAAAGCGGAGTGAAGAGTATGATCTCGTCGATGCGGTTCAGGAACTCGGGACGCACCTGCTGTTTGAGAAGCAGGAAGAGCTTGTCCTGCAGACCGGCGATAACGGTATCGGGATTCTGACCATCGGCCTTCTCCATCTCCGTCTGGATGAGCTGGGCGCCGATGTTGCTCGTCATGATGATGATCGTGTTCTTGAAGTTCACCGTGCGCCCCTTGCTGTCGGTCAGGCGGCCGTCGTCAAGGATCTGGAGCAGGATGTTGAACACGTCGGGATGCGCTTTTTCGATCTCGTCGAGAAGGACTACCGAAAAGGGCTTTCTTCTGACGGCTTCGGTCAGCTGGCCCCCCTCCTCGTAGCCTACATATCCGGGAGGCGCCCCGACAAGGCGGCTGACGGCATGCGACTCCATATATTCGCTCATGTCGATGCGGATCATCGCCTCCTCGTCATCGAACAGGTATTCGGCAAGTGTACGGGCTAGCTCGGTTTTGCCGACACCGGTCGGGCCGAGGAAGATGAAGGAGCCGATCGGGCGCTTCTCGTCTCCCATGCCGGCACGGGAGCGCTTGACGGCGTCGCTGACCGCCCTGACGGCCTCATCCTGACCGATGACCCTCCGGTGCAGCTCCGCTTCGATACCGAGCAGCTTCTGGCGCTCGGATTGCAGCATCTTGCTGACCGGGATCCCGGTCCAGCGAGAAACGATGTCGGCAATGTCACCGGCATCGATCTCCTCTTTCATGATCAGATCGCCCGAAGCCTGCCGGGCTTCGATCTTTCGGCTGTTCTCTTCAAGATCACGTTCGAGCTGGGCGATCTTGCCGTACCGTATTTCGGCCACCTTGCCGTAGTCTCCGTTGCGTTCATAATCCTCGGCCTGTACCCGTAGCTCCTCGATCTCCGACTTGACGCGGCGCGATGACTGGATAAGCTCTTTTTCGGCATCCCACTGAGCCTTGACTGTGGTCTGCTCCTCTCTGAGGCTGGCGATCTGCTTCTCGATGTCCAGAAGCCGCTGCCGGGTGTCTGCGGTGTTCATTGTTATGATCGATGTCGAACAGTGAATAAGAAAATATATTGTGTAAATTTAAGGCTTCGTCAATGAAGATAAAACAGTCCGGCGGTTCTTCGTACCGGACTGTAAGTCAAACAGTTAACATCATGGAAAAGTTCTCGATAGGCTCCCTTGAGCTGCCTGGCCCGAAGGGCCTCTTCCTTATTGCCGGTCCGTGCCTCATAGAGAGCCGGGCAATGGCTATGGAGGTGGCGGCAGAGCTCGACCGGATCCGCAGGGAAGAGGATCTTCCGGTCATCTTCAAGGGCTCCTATCGCAAGGCGAACCGCTCGTCAGCCGCATCGTTCACCGGCATCGGTGATCGCGAAGCTCTCGAAATCCTCGCCGAAGTCCGGGAAACCTTTGGCATGCCTGTGCTGACCGACGTCCATGAGACCAGGGAGGTGGAACTTGCCGCCAGATATGTCGATGTGCTGCAGATTCCGGCCTTCCTCTGCCGCCAGACCGACCTGCTCGTGGCCGCCGCCGAGACCGGGCTTGCCGTGAATATCAAGAAGGGGCAGTTCATGGCGCCTGACGATATGGGCTACGCTGCCGGAAAGGCCGCTTCGACAGGAAACAGGAAGATCATGCTGACCGAACGGGGCACAACCTTCGGCTATCACAACCTCGTGGTGGATTTCAGGTCGCTGCCGATCATGACGGATACCGGCTGGCCGGTCGTTTTCGACGCCACCCACAGCGTGCAGCTGCCCGGGGCGGCGTCCGGGGTTTCCGGCGGTGACCGCCGGTTCCTTCTGCCTTTGGCGAGAGCCGCGGTGGCGGCCGGGGTTGACGGACTCTTTTTCGAGGTCCATCCCGATCCGTCGAAAGCCATGTCCGATGCCGCCACCCAGGTGCCGCTACACGAGTTCAGGGAGACGGTCATCCAGATGCTGCAGTTGCAGGCCTGCATGCACTCCATTCAATCACGCATATAAAATCAACACAGCATTGAGCTCTTTCCAGTTTTTCGGTATGCAGCCCTACCAGGCTGATCCAACCTCCCAGGTCGGCACTGCGCTTGATGCTGCCAGGGCGCTCGTATTTCCGGTTGACGGCGTACTCAACACCGGCAACATCACCATGGACAGTGAGGGCCGGGAGCTCGCCAGCATTTATGCAAGGGACGCCGTGGCCATCCGGGAGGCTCTTCGCAATGGCATGCATGTAGCCGTCATCTCCGGTCGTAACGCCGAGGCATACCGTCCGCTGCTGGAATCGATCGGCGCCATCGATCTCTATCTTGAGGCCGGGGACCGTATGGAAGCCTACGAATCGTTCAAGATCCGGCACGGAATCCAGGATGAGGAGTGCGCCTGCATCGCCGACGATATCGAGGATCTCGAAATACTCAAGAAGGTCGGCCTTCCGATCACGACCATCAACGGTGTCGAGTACCTTCGGAACAGGGTCGCCTACATCTCGGTCTACGAGGGTGGCCGGGGCTGCATCAGGGAGATCGTCGAGATGATCCTTGATCACCAGGGGCGCTGGGAGTATGGGGACACGAAAGTGCAGGACGATCGAGGCTGAGGCCGGCACGCTCTTCGGGAGAGGTTCGGCCCTGACGGACATCTGAGATTCCGGTCAGAAAATCTCTCCATTGATTGTCCCGGATCTGAGGCCGGGCACCGCTACTGGGTTCAGCATCTCCGCCGTTTCGGCAAGCGACAGCGTACCGACCATATTTGTTCCATGGCCCGGCTCGATATGAACGTCTCCGAGATATTCCCTCTTTTCCATCATGGCACTCTCAAGCGCAACCAGCTTTCCCATAAGGCTGTATGCGGCCGACTGCGGTGTCGAACAGGATACCGGAGGATTCTTTCTGCCGTGCATGACATACCCTTCGGGAATCACCGTATCATCCGGATAGTGGTGCCAGTGGGTCATGGATGCCCCGGAGCGCTTCAGTATCTGCGGAAAGCGGGCTTCCGGAAGGAGCGTTTGCAGTATGCTCGATATCATGGCGTTACCTGCGGCATGCGCGATGATGGTCAGGGTGTCGAACGATGGCCGGATGACCATCTCGTCGGGAAGTCCCGACGGCGTAGCAAGCCATGCCCGCCCCTTTTCAAGTCCGATTTCGACAAGATCGCACCGTCTGTCGATGGAGGTTTTTCTACATCCCGAGCGGGTTGTGATGATGCGTATATCCGGTATCGGCACCAGCAGATGATAGCCGGCAATGCTGACCGGGACGTAGGATTCGCCCGCACCGGAATCCACTCCATCATAGATTGCCGGCTCCGGTTTCACGGGAAGCTGCCGGGCGAAAAAGCCGTAGCTCATGCCGCTGCGGTCGTCGAGATATCTCGCCACGATTTTCCGGTAGAAGTCGCTTCTGTAGGCTAAGGTTTCACGGGAGGTGTGGCTCAGAAGCAGAGGGTTGTCGCCCCAGATGAGCCCGCACTCTTCAAAATCGCCTGCTATGGCACCAAACTCCAGGTCCCTGGTGTCGAGGGTGCCGGGGCGGACCTCGAGATCTTCAGGACGGGGAGGCACCACCTGGGCAGTCAGCTTCGGCACCAGTGAACAGAGCACATCGTTCTCTTCGGGCAGCGGGGTTTCGAAAGTGGTGATGCCGCCGTTCATGCTGCAGATTGTCCATGAACTCCCGGTCACATAGATCACCAGATGCACCATATCCCACGCGAGACGGCCTACCACGGCGTCGAGTGTGCGCTGGGTCGTCTCGCCGTCGGAAGTCGGCGGTGGCTCGTCATAGATGCCGACGATCACATTGTTGTAGAGCGTCGAGACCCGGTTGATCGGCAGCAGGTGGTCCGGGAAGCTGCCTGGTGCGATGACCGACGTACCGGCGCTGATGCGTCCGTTCTTTCCGGTTGCTTCGCTCATGTCGAGCACCGTGACTCCGCACGCCTGGAGCGCCCGCTGCAGCGCGGCCGTGAATCTGCCGAGACGCCGGCTCATCTCCGGCGCGGGGCAGAATGTGATCCGCAGGGAGGCGCCCATCGTTGCAGGGCTCAGGGGTGTTGACGCCGCAATTCCGAGAATGCGGTGCAGCGATGCTGGAGAGATATGGTCGGTCATGCAAATGGGCAGAGAGGGTTGATTCTGAACGGCGGTTTATTGCCCGGCGGGATGTTCGTGTCCCCAGAGCAGCTTCTTTCGCAGGATTTCGCAGTAGCTTCTGTTTTCGTTCGCGACAAGATTGATGGCCTGTGGAGATTTTCTGACCGTTACGATCTCGCCGGGGCTCAGCATCCTCTGCAGATGCCCGTCGAGGTTCAGCGGGAACTGGCCGTCAGGGGCATTCGCCGATACCCTGATGACCTTGTCGTCGCTGATGACGATCGGCCTGACCGTCAGCATGTGAGGGCAGATGGGCGTAATGACGAACACGTTCGATTTCGGGGCTATGATGGGTCCTCCGGCTGACAGGGAGTAGGCGGTCGATCCGGTCGAGGTCGCAATGATGATGCCGTCGGCTCGGTATGAGCCCAGAATTTCATCATCGAGTCGGATCACGAACGTCGGAATGCGGGAGTAGGCCCCCTTTTCGATGACGACATCGTTGAGCGCCGTCAGACGCAGTTCCGTTTCTCCGGTTTTTACGCTGGCTTCGAGCTGTGAGCGGGTATGGATCGAATAGTTGCCGCTCAGGACATGCTCGACAGCGGGAATCATCTCCGCCTGGCTGAACTCGGTCAGGAAGCCGAGGTTGCCGACATTGATGCCCACGACCGGTTTGCTGAGGGAGAAGTGGGATGCGAAGAGCAGGGTTCCATCCCCTCCGAGGGAGATGAAGATGTCGCATGTCTGGTTGAGCAAGCCGACATCGGTCGATCTGTCGCTGCCGAGGGCTCTGGCCGACTCGGTGTCGAACGCATAGTCGAAAGAGCGCTCGTCGAGCCATGCGGTCAGCTCTCTGGCAAGTTCGAGGGCTCTGTCCCGCGTGATATTGACGATGACGGCAAGTCTCATGGCCGGACTCCTTCCTGTAGGGATTGGTAAAGACGGTTCGCATCCCTGAACCTCGATTCGAGCTCGTCGAGCTTCAGTGTACGCACTTCGGCGGCCATTGCCGACAGGCACTCGGCAAATGCTTCGAGTTCTCCGGCGATATTTTCGTTGTTGGTGATGACGATGTCCCGCCATACGTTCCATGGGCTGCCGGAGAGGCGCGCGAGCGAGGCGAAGCCGGGGCCGGAGCGGCCGATGTTCTCCCGGCAATGGTTCATCAGAGCCGTGGAAATGAGCTGGGGCAGGTGGCTGATGTTCGCATAGATCCGGTCGTGCTCCTCGGGTGTCATGACGACCGGGACGCAGCCGGCGGCTTCGAGCAGCGAGAGGAGCTCTCCGGCGCGTCCGGCATCGGGCATCCCCGATCCGGAGCAGATGATCAGGAGGTGTCCGCTGAGCAGTTCAGGCGCCGCCGCCCGATATCCCTGCTGTTCACGTCCGGCGATCGGATGCATGCCAAGGAAATCGAGCCCGAGCGCACCGGCTTTCGAGGCGATCGTGCTCTTTGTGCTCGACACATCGGTCACGAGGGTGCCTTGGGGAGCATGTCTCCGGATCTCTTCGAGCAGGGCGATGTTCGTGACAACCGGGGCGCAGAGTACGATGAGGTCCGCATGGTAAAGCTTTGCAGGATCGGATTCGAACCGGTCGAGTCCGAAGGTACCGGTAATGCAGGCGATGTCCTCCGGACCGAATCCAGGGTCATAGCCGATCATCTCGATGGATCGGCCCTCCTTCGCCGCCGCCCTCCTCAGCGCAAGCAGGAGCGAGGTCCCGATTAGGCCGAGTCCGGCAAACGAGATGGTTTTGATATGCTGCCGCTGCATGGGTTTTATCATCCTTGCGGGTTGGTCCTGCTGCCCGGAGCGTAGAGCGGCACACTCTCCTTGCAGAGAGGGCACTCCTCAGGCTTGTAGCTGACAACTTCTAGCGACAGCAGCGAATACTGGTTATCGGCAAGCCGCACCCGTCCGTTACTGCGGTCGACCACCGTACCCACACCGGCCACGGTCGCCCCGGCAGCCTTGACCAGCTCTATGACCTCGGCTACAGAGCCCCCGGTCGTGATCACATCCTCGACCACCAGTACCTGTTCGGAGGGCTCGATGACGAATCCCCGGCGGATCGTCATGACCCCCTCTTTACGTTCGGCAAAAATGGTTTTCACCCCGAGCTGGCGGCCGACCTCGGTGCCGACCACGATGCCTCCGATGGCCGGAGAGATGACGGTGGTGACGCCGCACTCTCTGAAATGGCCGGAGATAGCGCTGCATATTGCCGAGAGATGTTCGGGGTGCTGCAGTACCTTTGCGCACTGGAAATAAGAGTTGCTGTGCAGGCCGGAGGTGAGCCTGAAATGGCCGTCAAGCAGAGCGCCGGTCGACTTGAACATTGAGAGGACTTCGGAGTTGGTCATGAATGAGAAGCGGTCGATTGTTACAGATAATGGGTATTATGAAGATACAGAAGCCGTTCTCAAAAGATAAACGCAAAATGGACGGCCAACTGCAACGAGTCAGTTTCGAGCGTTCAGGTGCCCTCTGTCAGTTGCGTGAATCGAGATAGTTCTGCAGAATGACGCAGGCGGCTGCGGTATCGAGCCGGCCCTTCACGTTACGTTTTTTCCGGCTGGCGCCCGCATCGTAAAGGATTTTCCGTGCCTCTGCGGACGACCGGTGTTCATCGGCAGTTTCGATTGGTATACCGGGGACGGCCAGAGCGAGTTCGGCGATGAAGGCATCGACGACACCTGTCATGCGGTTGGTTTCACCCTGGTCGCCCAGCGGATAGCCGACAATGATCTTTCTGATGCCGTCCTCTTTCTGTATCCGTGCGATGAGCTCAAGGAGGCCCTGCATGTCAAAGGTGCCGATCGGCTGGGCGAACATGCCGAGGGGGTCGCTCTTTGCGACGCCGATCCGCTTCGTGCCGAAATCGATTCCGATAAGTCGTCTGTAGTCTGGTGACGGCATAGAGAGAGAGTTAGTGGCGCCAACATGAGGTTGTCGGCTTGAGTGATTGTCTGTATTTTAACATCTTCCTTTCACACTTGCCAGCATACACTTTTTTTGAGCCACTTTATGATCATTGTTCTTACATCCGGTGCCGTTACTGCCGGCCACAGGAGGGCAATGTGCTGTTTGCAATGAGGAAGACAACCATGATCTGGTAAAGAGACGCACATGAACATCTACTGTGGAAAATCCGGCCGGATACGGCATCGCTGGACCTTTCAGGGCCTCTTTCTGGCGGCTCTCTTTCTGCTGACACTGGCTTCTGCGCCCGCTTCCGCAGTTTCCCGCTCCGGCTGGGTCGAGGGGACTCTTCGTTCCGGCGGCCTTTCAAGGCGCTATATGGCTTACGTGCCGGAGAACATGCCTGGCGGTTCTCCGGCGGTGCTGCTGCTGCACGCAAACCGGCAGGGTATGCGCACCATGTTCGTTCCCGGCTCCGGAGGCACGAGAGAGTGGCCGCTGCTCGCCGAGCGTGAGAAATTTCTCCTGATCGTGCCGAATGGTACCGATCCGAAAACCGGCAATCCCGACGGGGAGCGCCAGGACTGGAATCCTTCAGGTGCCTTCGATACAGGAAGCCGAGCGGTGGATGACGCCGCATTTATCTCGGCCCTGCTTGACGACCTTGTCCGGCGCTACAGGCTCGACCTGTCGAGGATCTATGCTACCGGCCAGGCTGGCGGCGGTGAGATGGTTTATTCGCTCCTTTTTTCCCCGCTCCATCGGTTTGCCTCGGTGGCGGTGTTCTCGTCGCCCCTGCCTTCCGGTCTTGTGGCTGGCCGGGGTCATGTCGAGCCCTGCCCGCTGATGATTGTAAACGGCACGGAGGACCCACTTCTTCCATGGAACGCATCGAAAGAGCGACACAGCGGTGAAACGGTCATGTCCGCCCAAGCCTCCGTGGGGTGGTGGCTCGTCGCCAATCATGCCGACTCTTCCGGCCCCCGGACCGAACTGCTTCCCGATGCCGATCCCCGGGATGGCTGTCGCATTTTCATGAGCCGTTACAAGCCGCTTCCGGGAGGGGCGCCTGTGCTGCTCTATACGGTCCAGGGTGGAGGCCATGCCATGCCCTCCCGCCGTCATCCCTCCGGCGAATCGACCGCTGCGAGGCGCGTAAACGGCAGGGTCTGCCGGGATGCCGAAGGCGCAGCGCTTGCCTGGGAGTTCATGAAGGATTACCGCTTGCCGAAGAGGTGATGACGTGAAAAATGTCAAATGCAGCTAAACGAAATGGCTACGGTGAGAGTGGTGGCAGGAGATGCTGAAAAATTGCCGGCGTTATGACGACCGGATAGGGCTTATTGCTGGTCGAAGCGAACGCCATGGCGTGAACTCTGTCCTGCAATCGATGAGGAACACAGGGAAAAAGTCCGGTTTCGGGAATTATAACCGGAAACCGGATCTTATAGGGAACTGTTTTGCTGCCATCCGGGTTCGTATCAGATGACAAGGGAAAGCAGGACCTACGCGGTCGGCTGTTTTTCCTGGCTGATCATGATCAGTGCGGCGACGACTCCGGGCACCCAACCCAGGAGCGTGAGAAGACCGGTAAGCATGATTGTTCCAGCTTCTTTGTTCATGACGGCGGCAGGGGGAAGGATAACGGCCAGTGCCAGGCGGCGAATGTCCATGTTGATCTCCGGGTTTGAGGTTGTCCTGTAATGACATTAAATTTACTATTTGACTGCACAACATACAATCGAAAAACCAGCATGCCAGTATTGGTAGCAGCTTGTCTCTTGTGCAGTTCAATGGTTTTGTATGGGCAAAACTCTCCTCTGAAAAACGCAGCCTTGTTTTTTATTATCAAAATCTTAAATTACTAACCCCTTGCCGAAAGCGCTTCGGAGTTGAGTAATACTCCTGATTTTCTGAACTTAAAATTAAGTAACTTGCAAAACAAGATTCATCCTGACGTGGCGCTGGATGATATTCATGAGGTTATTGACGAGCCGAACTACAACAACTTCAATACCTCACCAGACCCACCCAGTCCTTACGCGGACCTCGAAAAGAAGTACCGTAAGAACAAATTCAACCGGGCCCGTAAAACCGGAACAACCTCCCTCTATGGCACTGCAGGCCCAGGCCCTTCAAGCGGTTCGAAAGTCTCAGGCAACAAAGTCCAGAAAAGAAAAAACAGCAAGCCAGCGTCGCCCAAGCCGTCTACCAGGCCTTCGCGCCCGTCAAACGGAAAGCGTACTCCGTGACCTTTGCCGTTAAATGGCTTTGCGCGGTTTTATGGCACGAAATTATCCGGCGGCCGAGCAAGTGAGATTCTGTTGACCGTTAAGTCAGTGAGCATTGTTTACATCCTGAACAGGAGCGAGTTGGTTCAGCGTGTTGCCGAATCGTATTCCAGCCGGGATCGAGAAGGCGTTCAAACTTCATCAGTCCTATTCATCGCATGCCGTTCGAAATTCAGGCGCATCGCGGAGCCCGTGCATTCTATCCGGAAAATACCATTCAGGCGTTCTGCAAGGCTGCCGAGCTCGGCTGCCGTGTGATCGAACTCGATCTTGTGGTTTCGCATGATCGCCGGATTGTCGTTTCCCATGATCCCTGGATACCAGATCCTGCCGGAACAGGTTCCCCTCAGCGCTACCTCTATTCGCTCTCTTTCGAGGAGATCTCCCTGTTCGATTGTGGCATGATCTCTCCCGATTTTCCCGCTCAGAAAAGGATCAGTGCGTTCCGCCCGTTGCTTTCGGAGGTATTTCGTGCTGTGGAAGCAGGTCTTTGCCGGATCGGCCGGCCGGGTGAGATGATCTACAATCTCGAGGTGAAGTCATGGGAGGGGAAGGACGGACTGGCTCATCCCTCCCCGGAGGATTATGCTTCCCTTGTGCTGCAGGATATTTCCGAATCCGGTATAGCCGACCGGATCAGGCTGCAGTCGTTCGACAGCCGGATATTGATAGCGGCAAAACGTATGCAGCCGGAGTTGTGCTACGGTCTGCTTGTCGAGGAGCGCTCCGTGTTCGATTCATTTCCTCTTCGCCCCGGGTTCGTTCCTGAGTACGTGAATCCATCTCTTTCAATCGTGGACAGTGAGCTTATCGCGAGTATGCATGAACTTGGCTCGAAGGTTGTGGTCTGGACGGTCAACCGTCGTGAGGAGATGATCCGCATGCGTAAGATCGGAGCCGATGGAATCATCACCGACCATCCCGAAGTTGCCCTGCATATGCATGAACTCAAGGGAGAGTGAGGCCCGGTGCGGGTCAGGATCCGGATCGATTCATGATGTCGTCGAGCACCGTCGCAGTTTTCCTGTTCAGCGTTTCGAGAGTTTCATCCGATGTCTTTCCCGGTGTATAGATGGCCCGGTCGATCATCTTCAGCAATTCAAGCGTCGCCAGGGCTCCGGACGGCTTTACCCTGCATCTGGCCAGGTCTTTTTCGAGCTGCGATACGGTCAACCCGGCAGGATTCGGTATTCCGATCTGTCGGAGGGCATCATAGATTCTGCGTCGTAACGATTCAGCCGACAGCAGATCGGACTGATGGGGCTGCTCTGATGAGAGCTGCCCCGAACTCCTCCTCTTTCCGTTTTTCCTCTTTCTGCCACCCAGAATGAACATGACGGCAATGATCGCGACGGCGGCCACGGCCATGATCACCATGATCGCCTTCTCGCCGATGTCGCTTTTTCCGGAGGGGAGCATCTGCGTCGCAGCAGCCGTTTTTGCCTTGTCGTTAACGATTGCCGGCAGAACCGTTACGGTGATCTCTCCCGATGTGACCGTTTCGTAATGCTCCTTCCATGGATCGAACATGGTCATCTGCACCGGACTGAATCGGAATGTTCCTGTTTTTTCCGGGATGAGGATGAGTCTGGAGGATACGGACGGCGCTGTTTTGCCGGCGGGAGCTTTCTGAACCGCCGGGCTGCCGGCACGCTCTTCTCTGAAGCCATCGGGAAGGGTGACCGATACTGGCGGGAAAGAGCGGAGGTTGCCTCGGCCTCCGACCGTGATCAAAAGAGTCATCGGCTCTCCGGCATGGATCCGGAACTCAAGAGGGGAGACGTTGACGGAGAAGCTGCCGACGGCGCCACTGAAGGTTTTCGGTGCCGGTGCCGGAAGTGCTCTGGCCGTTATGAAGGCATTCGGCGCCTCGATGATGGTTTCGTTCTCTTTAGGGTTCTCCGTGCTCATCCCGGAATTCTGTGGCAGAAGGCAGCGCAGGTGGTAACCGGAAACCGACAGTGGACCACCCTGCATCGGGACAATCCGGAGCTGCTTGACGACCGCGCGTCTGAAGCTTCTGCCGTTGACTGTTGCCGGGCTGCTCTGGATATAGCCTTCTGGAGTCAACTCCTGTACCCAGAGTCCGGCATGCCCTGGTTCGCCCAGGTCGGATATTCTGGGAGCAATGTCACTGAAAAAGAGGGTGTAGGTCAGGAGGATCTCCTGACCTACGTAGGGCCTGGTGTTGTCAAGTGAGGTTTCAAGAAAGAGGGAGCTCCGGTCCGCGGCCACAGCCTCGCTCATGGCAACGGCAGGGCTGTGCGGCACCGGTGCCATGAGCAAGCTCAGCAGCAGAAGAAGAAGTCTGAAATGAAGGCCTTTACTCATGGAGGTTGTGCTTACTTCATCAGTTCCCTCGATCGGGCCGCGGCCGACTTGACGGTTTCGACAAGCGCATCGTGCACCCCGAGTTTCTCCATCTCTTTCAGGCCGGCTTCGGTGGTGCCGCCCGGAGTTGTGACCTCACGGACAAGCTCTTCCGGACTTTTTCTTCCCTCCAGCATCATGGTGGCGGCGCCAAGCATGGTCTGGGCTGCCAGCAGCACCGAGGTTTCACGATCCAGGCCGCAGGAGGCGCCACCTTCCGCGATGGAGTCGATGATCCGGAACATATAGGCCGGGCCGCTTCCAGACACGGCAGTAGCCGCGTCCATGCCGCTCTCATCGATGACGGCCGTTTTCCCTATGGCTCTGAAGAGCTCAACCGCCAGCTCCATATCGCTCTCGGTTGCATGGGCGCCCCGGCAGAGAGCGGTCATCCCCTGACCGACGAATGCCGGGGTATTGGGCATTACCCTGATGACCCTGGTGCCTTCGGGAGTGTGTGATCCGATGAAGGCCGAGGAGATGCCTGCAGCCACGCTGACGAGCAGATGGGATGGGGTAAGGTGAGGTTTCAGCTCTGCGAGCACGTCGGCCACCTGATACGGTTTGACGGCGATGATGAGGATCTCCGCCGCCTGCGCAAGCCCTGAAATCGACCCCTCCGGCCGGATGCCGAACTGGGCGGCAACTCTCGCGAGGGCCTCTTTATCCTTGTCATATCCGGAGATAGAGGCTCCGGGAGTTTTTACAAGTCCCGAGATAAGTGCCTGGGCAATTCTTCCTGTACCTATGAAGCCGAGGGATCGTCGTGTCATGGTCTCTTTTGTTTCTTGGTGATTGGGGGCCGACCTTCGACGGATGTTGTCCCACCGGATAACATCCGTCGGGATATCAGCGATTCCTGATTTTAACGATGAGAATGATGCAGAGCAGGAGAAGGGTGATGGCGTTGGCCGCAATGATGGGCGGGCTCTGTTTGGTCAGGCCGTACAGCAGCCAGAGGAACACCCCGGCCGTCATGCTTGCCACCCATGTCATGCTGATATCCCTCGTCTGTCGAGTCCGGATCATCCGGAATGCCTGGGGAAAGAAGGCGAAGGTCGTCAGTATGCCAGCCGCATATCCAAGATATTCTGTCTCAATCAGCATGACACGTCCTTCGTTCGTAACGGCTATTCCGGGCATTTTTACTCTGGAAACCGCATCCGCGATCTCTCGATAAGTGGATGGCTCCTCCTTTCATGAGACGAAAGATAAGAAATTATCCGGCCTCTTGAGAGCAGCCGTCATCACTCTTTTTGTCACCCGGTCAGAGCAGGGAACCCATGGATCGGCTTGCCGCGCGATCTATCACCGGCCTGAAGGATAAAAAAAGGCCGTCTCGTGCATCTGAAGCATGTGACGGCCTTTATCAATAGACGATGGAGAGATGCTTACTTGCTGCCTGCGACCATGTAGGCGACGGCGTCGCCGACCTGCTGATCGGTCAGTTTGGCGTTGCCGCCCTTTGGCGGCATCATGCCTACCTTGCCCTGGAAACCTTTGATCGATTTTGCGACCATCACGTTGAGGCCTTGTTTGATGCGAGGTGCCCAGGCAGCCTTGTCGCCGAGTTTGGGAGCGCCCATCATGCCGGTCTTGTGGCAGGTGGCGCAGCTTACATCATAGACGGCCTTGCCAACTGCTACGTTGTAGGCGGCGAAAGCGTTACCGGAAACGAGCATGGCAGCTCCGATAAGCGCGGCGGAAACGAAACGGGACATAGATCTTTCTCCCTTGATGGTTATGATGTTGTAATGTATCAGGACGGGTAATATCCTTGGCTGCAAATTTAACGATTTTAACGCCAGCGCTCCAAATCTTTTCGGAAAGCAGGAGAGCCGGTCAGGCCGGCTCTCTGTGCTCTATCCAGGATCGTCTGCCTGGTTATTTTGAAATGCTCATCAGGTATTTGGCAGCGTTGGTGAGCTGCTCGTCGGTCAGGGCTGCGTTGCCGCCCTTTGCGGGCATGCCGTTGAGGCCGTTGATCGTGTTCTTGATCACAGTTTCTTCACCCTTGGCGATGCGCGGAGCCCAAGCAACCTTGTCGCCCGGTTTCGGTGCGCCCATCATGCCGGCGTCGTGGCATGCGTTGCAACCGCCTTCATAGGTGGTTTTGCCTTCAGCGAGCTTGGGATCGGCAGGAGTGGCGGCAGGAGCGGCTGCTGGCGCAGCGGCCGGAGCTGCTTCAGGTGCGGCGGCCGGCTTTTCGGCCTTGTTCAGTTCTTCGGCGAGCTTGGCCGGGGGTTTCTCAAGTCCGCATCCGCCAAGGACGATAAGTCCGACGGTGAGCAGTGGCAGAAAGCGCTTCATGGTCATCTCCTTTATTTGATCTCTCGGGTTTAGGGTAGTGTAGATTAAAATCTTACAAACTTAATGTTAATAATAATTAAGGTTCTCTCAAAATGGATTCTGGGGCCCATCCAAAATCCTGTTGCCGTTCTCCATTCCTTCGAGCTGCCGCTGCAGGTCGTGCCGCGACAGGCTGTAGAGGTGTGAGTAGAAGAGGTTGAAGAGCAGCACGGCCGCCTTGATGCTCGGGGCTTCGATGCCCCGCCTGAACGCGTTACCTACGTTGAAAACCTGACGGGTCAGTTTCGAATAACTGTCGATAAACTCCGGCAGTGGAATGTTTTTTGGCCGGTAGAGCATCTCCTGGCCGAAGGTATACCGGAATGCCGTCGGGTCGTCAGGGTTGAAGAGCAAGCGCCCCTCCTCCCTGAGTCGGTCGAAGACTCTCGTGCCCGGAATGGGCCGGAGGATATTGATACCCGGCACGTCGAGGCGGGTGTCGGCTATAAAGTCGAGAATGGCCGCCGGTGTCTGGAGCGTATCCCCGTCAAGACCGTAGATGAAGCTGCCGTAGAGGCTGATGCCACTTTTCCTGATTGCCTTGATGTTGCCGGCAAGCTCTTCGGTGCGGTTCTGCGTTTTACGGTGCGCGTCCCTGCTCGACGGCTCGATGCTTTCGATGCCGACAAGCAGCGCCTGGCATCCGGATCGGGCAAAGGTGTCGAGCAGCTCGGTCTGCTGGCCGAGGGCCGTTGTTGCCTGGCCGAACCACTTTATGCCGAGAGGGGTCAGCTGCCGGAAGAGTTCGAGGGCGAATGAGGGATCAGCATTGATGGAGTCATCGACGAAAAAGAAGATCCTCCGGTCATTTTCGCGGAATCGACGGATCTCGTCAACGAGGTCGCCGATGCGTCTCTGGCGGAGCACATGTCCGTTCAGCACATGCACATTGCAGAAATCGCAGCGGTAGGGGCAGCCCCGGCCGGTCTGCACCAGGTTGGTTGTGAAGTAGCGGTTTTTTATGAGCGAACCTTTGCTGACCGGGCGTGACATCTGCAGGTCAGGCGGGAGTGGCGACCGGTAATCGGGCCTCGGTGTTCCGTTGACAAGATCGATGAGCAGCTCTTTCCAGAGTTCGTCCGCCTCTCCGTGCACCAGAATGTCGGCATGCGGCCGGCACGATTCCGGAAACATGGTCACATGCGGTCCGCCGAGCACGACCTGAAATCCTTTTGACCGGAGTCTGTCCGCCAGTTCGAATGCCCGGGTGGCCATGCCGGTCTGAACGCTGATGCCGACCAGGTCCCATCTTCTGTCGAGCGGGAATGGGTCGAACCGGAGATCGCAGATCGTCTGTTCCACCCCCTGTACATCGACCGAAGCAAGGATCATCAGGGCAAGGGGCGGAATGGCAAACTGCGTTTTTTTGATGAGGTTCCGGACACTGTCGTTGAACCAGCGCAACGGTCCGGAAACCGAACTATCCCCGTAAAGTGAACGGGCCCCGTCTACACCGCTGTCGGAGGGCAGGAATACAAGCACAACCTGTTTATTCATACAGAGGGTTTTACCAGTCCTCCTCTTCTTCGGCTGTCCGACGAGCCGGTATGGGGTGGAAATACTTGCGCATAAGAAGGGCCTCATTCTGCTGCGCGTTGTCGAGAATCATGTTCGCTACGTTGATGCTGATCGATTGCGGCGACCGGTTGGCGGCAGCGGGTTTGTCGCTGCTCGCAGGAGAGGGCGACGGCGGGGGCGGCGACAGCTTGCGCAGGGCGCGGCGAACGATTTCATAGTTGATACGTGCATCGGTGTTCCGGGGGTCCGAGAGGAGCACGATGCGGTAGCATGCAAGAGAACGCGAGAGCAGTTCCGGGTAATCCAGGGCTTTCGGGTTTCCAAATGCCGTCATGGCCAGAGCATTTCCCTTGTTGTATGTCGCCAGGCGGGTGATTTCCGGATTGCCGGCAGGGATAGTGTCGAACATGCCTGCTGAACGGAGGTAGTGCTTCATGACATACTCGGTATCGGCAAGGTTGAACAGGATTTCACGCCGGAAAATGCCATCGGGATAGCGGTCAAGCAGTGAGTGGTACATGCGTACGGCTCCGGCAATGTCGCCATTCTCCTCGTGCGCATTGGCTACCCTGAGCAGCTGGTACTGCCTGAGATTCGACGGGAGTGAGCCGATGGAGACGAGCACGATCAGGGCCGGCAGCAATCTGTGCATGGTGGTGTTTTTGGAAATATACGCCCTTCAACCCGGCCGTGAAAGGCCGGGCTGTCGAAAACAGAAGGGTAATAGTGCTGCGGAGCGTTCAGTCTGCGAGGAATGCCCTCTGAACGGCGGCCACGCCGGCGCCGATCTCGAAGGGAACATCCATCATTCTGAGGGTTCGCTCCAGGCCACCGATGACCGAGAGCATGTCGAGCTCGTCGTAGTAGCCGAGATGTGAAATGCGGAAGATCCGTCCGGCATAGTCATCCTGACCGGCGGCAACCGTGATGCCGTTGTGCACCTTCAGGTTGTTGTTGAACTCCTTCCAGTTGACCCCTTTCGGCAGCCAGACGGGCGTGACGGCAAACGACGGCGAGCTGCTGAAGAGCTTCATACCAATCGCCTCGCATCCCTGCTTGCAGGCTCCGGCAAGCAGTTCATGCCGTTTCCAGACGTTTTCGAGCCCTTCCGCCCGGATCATCTGCAGGGCTTCGTCGAGGCCGACGATGAGCGTAACCGCTGGAGTGAACGGCGTATCGTTGCTGGCATGGGCGTTCAGGGCCTTCTTGAGGCTCAGGTAGAACTGCGGGTGCCCTTGCCTGGCGTTGACGATATCCTGCGCACGTTCGGAAACCGCTATCAGGGCCAGGCCGGGGGGCATCATCAGCCCCTTCTGGGAGCCGGTAATGCAGATGTCCGCTCCCCAGTCGTCGAAATGAAACTCATGGGCGCCGATGGCCGTAATGCCGTCAACGAGAATGAGGGCGTCGGACTGTTCACGGATGGCCGCGCAGAGCGCCTGGATATCGGAGGCGGTACCTGTGGAGGTCTCAGAGTGGGTAAGGCACACTCCTTTGGCATCGGGATGCTCCCTCAGCAGTTCAGTGACCCGCTCAGGCTGTATGGCCGAACCCCATGCGACGATCTCCTCGACGCAGTTGCCGGTGAAGATCCTCACGAGCTCGCCCCATCGCTCGCCGAACTTGCCACCGTTGATGGTGATGACTTTGTCGCCGGGCCCGAAAAGGCTCGATATTGCCGACTCCATGCCTCCCGTGCCGGAACAGGTCATGACCACGACCGGCTGGGTTGTTCGGAACAGATACTTGAGGTCGTCATGAACACGCTCCAGGATCTCCATGAATTCCGGATTCCTGTGATGGATGATCGGTGCGGCCATGCGGAGCATGACGTTTTCCGGAACCGGCGTCGGCCCGGGGGTGAAGAGTCGTTTTTTCATCCCTTCGGTACTAAAGATGAGCGTTTTTGAGGTGACGAGCCGGCACACCGTCGGCCGCGACGGGATTGTTGTGTGCCGGGCATGATCAGTTTTTTGTCTGTTTCATGAGATCGGTGAACTCCTTGAACAGGTAGTGCGAATCATGAGGTCCGGGAGCCGCTTCCGGATGATACTGTACCGAGAAGCAGGGAAGCTCCCTGTGCCGGACGCCTTCGACCGTCTGGTCGTAGAGGTTGCGGTGGG
>Ga0326729_1000150_pt1 | contig 18520 bp, 19 predicted proteins | sample MHFSIPfraction_2_FD_207744 | JGI IMG/M metagenome (GOLD analysis project Ga0326729, IMG submission 207744) | Lab enriched peat soil microbial communities from Michigan Hollow, Ithaca, NY, United States - MHF6AY SIP fraction | ecosystem: Environmental > Terrestrial > Soil > Wetlands > Peat...
ATGAGTTGGTGGTAGTGGTGTGACAGACTCTGCATGGGAGATTTCAGCGAGAAGGTTCGACAAGGCTTACAATTACGCCAAGTTACCTGTTATTCACCTTCTTTCCACGAAATTCTGCGAAGAACCCTTATGATAAACCTGAGTTGGATTCCGGGTGAAATTATTTTGCGCCATTTCAAAACGCGCTGCTGCCTAGGCAGCCACATCGTAATTTATTCGACACGAGCGTTTACTCTCATCGCAGTGAACGGAAAACGCTCCGGGGGCATTGGTGTAGGACTAAAGGCATACAGCGTATCTGAAAATGGAAAATGAGGAGGAATGATGATCGAAACAGGCAAACAGGCTCCCGAATTCACGCTTCCCGACAGCAACGGGAAGATGGTCTCCCTTTCGGAGTTCAAAGGCCGCAAAGTGCTCCTGATCTTTTATCCCGGCGACGACACGCCGGTCTGCACGGCGCAGCTTTGCGACTACCGTAATAACGTCGCGGCCTTCACCAGCCGGGGGATCACAGTGGTGGGCATCAGCGGCGACAGCCCGGAGTCGCACAAGCAATTCGCTGAAAAGCACGAACTCCCCTTCCCGCTCCTGAGTGATGAGCAGAAATCGGTCGCGAAGGCCTACGACGCGGTCGGCTTCCTCGGCATGTCGCAGCGCGCCTACGTGCTGATCGACGAACAGGGCACGGTGCTGCTCGCCTACAGCGACTTCCTGCCGGTCACTTACCAGCCGATGAAGGATTTGCTCGCCCGCATCGACGCCTCGTGAAGATCAGGGCGACGCACGGAGGTTGCCCGAATCCGAATCTTTTTTCGTATCTTCGCGGGCATCCTTCAAGAACAAAATGCAGAAGAAACCAATGGAAAGAACGCTTACCATCCTGAAACCCGATTGCGTGCGCAAGCAGCTCATCGGCGCTGTCACCGACCAGATCGAGCGCGCCGGGTTCCGCATCGTGGCGATGAAGAAAACCCGCCTCACCAAAGAGACCGCTGGCGCATTCTACGCCGTGCACAAAGAGCGTCCCTTCTACGGCGAGCTGGTCGATTTCATGTCCTCCGGCCCGTGCGTGCCGATGATCCTCGAAAAAGAGAACGCCGTCGCGGACTTCCGCACGCTGATCGGCGCGACCGATCCGGCGCAGGCTGACGAGGGAACCGTCCGCAAGCTCTATGCCGACAGCAAGGGCGAGAACATCGTCCACGGCTCCGACTCCGCCGAGAACGCCGCCATCGAAGGCGCATTCTTTTTCTCGGCTGAAGAGGTCGTCCGCGTGGACTGACCGACGTCAGTATCGATCCGGCTTCATGCAAAAGGCCGACCCGGAACAAACTTGGTCGGCCTTTTTTCGTTGAGCGATGATTCGTCAGAGACGACGTTCAGCGCGACTCCCCCTCCCCGCCAGCCCCTTTGCTGCCGCCGGAGCGCCGCTCAAGCAGCGACTCGCTGAAGGTCTCGCCGTAAATATCCCACACCGTCACGAACAGCGCAGCAATGACCGGGCCGATGATCAGCCCCGGCACTCCGAACATGCCGAGTCCGCCAAGCGTACCGAAAAAGATGAACAGTTCGTGCATCTGCGTATCGCGCCCGACCAGAATCGGCCTGAAGATATTGTCGATCTGCCCGACGACCAGAGCGCAGAAAAGCGCGAGTCCGGCAGCTTGCAGGTACTGGCCCGAGACGGCCAGAATGATGACCGTCGGAATCCAGATAATCGGCGATCCGACCAGCGGCAGGAGCGACAGCATCGTCATGATCGCCCCCCAGAAAACCGCCTGCGGGATACCCGCCACATGAAACGCAAGCCCCGCCAGCGAACCCTGCGCCACGGCGATAACCAGCGACCCCTTGAGCGCGGCTCGCGTCACGGAGAGAAATCGGTCGAGCAGCCGCTTCTGGTCGTTTTCGTTCAGGGGCAGATAGAACTGGATTCTCTCCAGGAAGCCATGCCCGTCCTTGAGCAGAAAGAACATGGTGTACCAGAAAATGAAGAAGAGTATGAGATCGTAAATCGCCGTCCAGGTGAAGGCTGAAAAGCCGCTGATGACGGAGGTGCCGAGATTGCCGAGCAGTTCGGCGGCTTTCTGCAGAATCAGGTCGCTGTAGTTTTCGATTTCAGGATAAAACGGCAGCGTTGAGAGCAGTTGCGGCAAACCTTGCGGATCCTTGAGCTGCTCGCGGATGAGCGGAATGGCCGTGCTGCTCAAGGAGAGCGCCTGCGTGATCACCACGGTGAAAAGCGCGACCAGCGGCAGAAACACCATCAGGAAAAAGATGAAAAGCGTCAGGGAGGCGCTCAGGCTTCGCCGCCCTCCGGTCAGTTTGATGAAGCGATGAAAAAGCGGCGTGGCCAGACCGGTAAAAATACCGGCGAGCAGGATCGTCATCAGGAACTGCCGGATCATCGTCAGAAAAAGCGCGGAGATCAGCAGCGCCGCGATCAGCACGGCGATCTTGTTGAATTGCGTGGTGTTCATCCGTGTCATGGCAAGCGGGCGTCGTGCATCGTTTGATAAGCTTCACTGCAATGTAACGCGACCGCCTCGTCACTGCAACAAGTGATTCGAGCGCATCAGTTTCGCCGCGACGCGGAAGCCGTGAAACGCAATCCACAGTGAACGATAGAGGGACCGAGAGGCGAACAGACCTGAAGCGATTCCGAAAACTCACGGCGTCGGCGAGAATCGATTTCAATGGCGATTTTAGAGAACTTCTTGCAGGCGATGTCATCGCGTTGACGATAACGGTTCGTAACTGCCGACACAGCACGAAATCGGGTAAAAGCCCCATCACGACATTCATGCAGCGAAAGGCGACGGGCGAGCCATATTATACAGCGAGCTTCCGTCCGTACAACCAGGAGCGCCGCTCCCCGTGCATTGGCAGCGTGACGCCGGAACAGGTGTATCCGGGAAAATGCGGCGCAGTGCTAAATTGAGGCTTGGCCAGTCGGCATGAACTTTGTAAACTCTTTGTAAACTTTAAAGGTAAGCTCAACCTGAGACCGGAACCGGGTAGGCGCGAGCCACGCCAGATCTGCCACATTATACCAAAATCGTGGCGGCAAGTTCAAGGCAGAAAAAATCGTTGCCCAGAAAAATAGTAAGAACTTAATCGTTAACTTTTACATTTATTTTACATAAACTACGAGGGTAGCGATTTTTTGACTAATTATCGTATCCCGCTTTATAAGCAAACACTAAACCAGTCATTAACCATTAGGTTGCGGCCCGAAGATCGAATCTTATAACTCACAGTAGAGTATGCAGTTACCTATGTCTTGCGTTTCAATGGCCATCGCGCAAGTCAGCTCAACCGAACTCACCGTGGGCCCGTGCGAATCAGCGAAGAGCCAAGAATTTTAACCTGGGAGAAACGCTATGTCAAACATGTTGTTAGCCATTCAATTAGTCATTGAATCGATAAGAGCGCCTCTAAACAGGATCTTCACCATCAAATCACAACATGGAGGAATCAATATCGAGTATGCTATGCTTGCCCTTTTGATTTCTGTTGTAGCGGTTGGAGTCATTCAAGTTATCGGGGAGATAATAAACGGGATGTATGTTTCCCTTAAAAACGGCTTCCCATAACAAACTCCGTCCAAAACTTGAGACTACCGCTGGGCCTTTCCGGCAGGCCGATTGACGGGATGCATCCAGATATCCTTGCTTCCACCCGTTGTTTCGTTTTTTGTGATACGGAGAGAAGCGGTTTGCCGTCCCATTCAGCAATAAACGAGCTTTTTCAATTCTCCGTCGATCAGTCGGTATGCCTTAAAATCCTCAGTTCCGGAGACTTCGAGGGAAAAACGCTATCGATCCCGCCACGATTTTGGTTTCGTAACGATTGCTGTTGCTTCTGCCAGGCTTCCTGACCTCATGCGAAAAACCCTGCAAACGCTCATTTGCCCTTGAAAATGGGGGCGACAACGACAAAAATCAAAAGAGATTCCCCGTCAAAGACGCTTTGCCGGATCGGAATTCGCGAGCAGCATGGAGCGGACGAGGGCGACCGCGAAGATGCCGGCGGTCTCGGCACGCAGCACCGACGCGCCGAACGAGAGCGGCGTGAATCCGGCGGCTTCGGCATCGGCAACTTCGGCATCGGTAAATCCGCCCTCGCCGCCGACAAGGATGAGTATCTTTTTCCCGGATGGCTCGAAGGCGGGAAACGCCTCCTCGCTCTCGTGGGCGATCAGGCGCAGGTCGTGGCCGTCGAGCGAGAGCGCATCACGGAAAGCGAGCGGCGGCGAGAGTTCGGGAAGATAGTACCGGCGGCTCTGGCGGGCGGCTGAGTGGACGATGCCGCGCCACCGTTCGAGTTTGCGCTCGATCTTGCCGGAGTCGGGCGTCGAGACCGTGCGTCTGGTGATCATCGGCACGATGCGCGTGACGCCGAGTTCGGTCGCCTTTTCGAGGAAGAGGTCGAAGCGTTGCGGCAGCTTCAGCAGCGACAGGGCTACGGTGACCTGCGTTTCGGGCAGCGGCGCCGTGCGCTGATTCTGGATCGCCCCTTCGAGCGAGTGCTTGCCGATGGCTTCGACCACCAGCTCCGCCGCGAAACCAGCGCCGTCGGTGATGGGCACGAGGTCGCCCGGCTGGCAGCGCAGCACGCGGGCGAGATGATGGAACTCCTCGCCGTCGATCACCGCACGGGCATGGTCGAGGTCGAGCTGGCGGGGCTGAACGTAAAAGAGATCCATCTCCGGCTACCCTTCCTTTTCGGTGACGGCGATGGTCGCGAAAGCCACTTCGACAGCGCCCGCCGTCTTCAGCGCATTGGCAGCGGCCACCATCGTCGCGCCGGTCGTCAGCACGTCATCGACCAGCAGCACTCTTGCGGGAGAGCGTTTGCGCCCCGGGCGGAACGCGCCCGCCATGTTCTCGCGCCGTGCCTCCATGCCAAGCCCGGTCTGCGTGCCGGTGTAGAGGCAGCGTTCGAGGCACTCTGTCGCGACGGGCAATCGGAGCACCCCCGCCATGCCACTCGCAATCGCTTCAGACTGGTTGTACGAGCGCTCGATGCGCTTGAGGCGATGCAGCGGCACCGGCACAATGGCGTCGAACGCGACGGAGTCGCCGCCCTGCCGGACAAGTTCGCCAAGCTTTTTGCCGAACAGCTCGCCAAGCGGAAAAAGCCCGCCATACTTCATGGAGTGCATCGCTTCGTGCAGCGTGCCGCTGCTTTGGTAGGGATAGAGGCTCCATGCGGCGGATGGAACGGCTTGCTCGTCGAAGTGGCCGCGCACGGTGCTTTGAAGCGTCAGGCCTCCGGCAATCGCGCCCGGAAACGGGTTGAATTCATCGAAACATCCGGCGCAGATGTGCTCCTCCCCCTTGTCGAGCGGTTTGCGGCAAAGGATGCAGACCGCGGGGAAGAGCAGATGCGCCAGACCTTCAAGCATCGCTCGCGACGGGTTTGCCGGAGGCGAAGCAGAGCGCCGCCGCGCCGTAGATTCCGGCCTTGTTGCCGAGCCGCGCCGGAACGATTTCGAGTCCCTCGTGCATCGAGGGGAGGGTCGAGCGGTGCAGTTGCATCATCGCGGGCTTGAAAATCAGCTCGCCCGCCGCCGCGATGCCGCCGCCGATCACGAACTTGCGGATGTCCATCAGCGCTGTCACGTTGGCCAGCCCGACGCCGAGAATCGAGCCGATCCGCTCCCAGGTGCGCAGAGCCACGGCGTCACCCTCCTTGGCCGCCTGTTCGAGATGGCGGGGAGAGAGGCGATCAGTATCCCGATGGCACAGCTCCATGAGGCGCGGGGAGAGGTCCGGCTTCTGGCTGCACGCCATCTCGACGATGCGCTCCTTGCCGATCAGCCCCTCGATGGTACCCCGAACGCCCGCATGAACATTCTCGCCTTCGAAATCGATGATCATGAAGCCAATCTCGCCCGCCGTGCCTGAGGGACCGCGATAGAGCTTGCGGTCGAGGATGATGCCGCCGCCAACGCCCGTGCCGAGCGTCACCAGCATGAAGTCGCGAAACGCATTGCCGCCGCCAAAGATCGCCTCGCCATAAGCGGCGGCGTTGGCGTCGTTCTCGAGGATGACGGAAGTTTTGATGCCATGCGCCTGTTCGAGACGGAGCCGGAGCTGGTCGCGGAGAGCGTAACGCTGCTGCCAGCCGGGCAGATTCGGCGCGCAGGAGAGCGTACCCCTGGCCGCATCGACCGCCCCCGGAGCGCCGAGACCGACGCCGGCGAAAAGGTCGGCATCGAGCGTTTCAACCGCACGCTGATAACAGGCGTCCGCCATGAACGCCAGTTGCCGGACAACGCCTTCAGGCCCGGCACTGGTATCGGTTGGCTGGGTATCCTCGAACAGAATCCCTTCCAGCTCGCCGACAACCGCTATCTTGATGTTCGTCCCGCCGAGATCGATACCGAGCGCCCATGATGGCATATCCGTAACTGTTTATGAATTGAAGGGTTTGAGGAACTTCCGGTTGTGCTCCCCCGTCGCGAAGAAGTCGAGAATTTCAACCACCTCCGGCGCTTGCGGAAGGTCGCGCTTCACGGTTTCAAGCGCTGTGGAGAGCAACAGACCCGACTGGAAGATCACCCGGTAAGCGTCGCGGATGTTGCCGATCTGCTCCGGACTGAAACCGCGCCGCTTCAGGCCAAGCAGGTTGAGTCCCTCGTAACGGAACGAGGCGTGGCCGCCAGCCATGACGAAGGGGGGCACGTCGAGCGCAGCGCGGGAGATGCCGCCGACCATGGCGTACCGGCCAATCCTGACGAACTGGTGTACTCCGGCCAGACCGCCAACCACCGCGTAATCGCCGACATGGCAGTGGCCGCCGAACTGCACGGAATTGGCAATCACCACATGGTTGCCGATAACGCAGTCATGGCCCGCGTGAACGTAAGCCATGATGAGATTGTCGGAGCCAACCACGGTCTTGCCGCTCGCTTTGGTGCCCCGGTTCAGGGTCACGCATTCGCGGATGACCGTCCGGTCGCCGATTTCGAGATACGTCTTCTCACCGGCGAATTTGAGATCCTGAGGCTCGGTCGCCAGTACAGCGCCTGACGAAATCCGGCACTCGCTGCCGATCCGTGCGCCATCGGCGATATGGACGTGCGAGGCGACAACCGTCCGGTCTCCGATGACGACATCATCGCCGATCACGGTGTAGGGGCCGACCACCACCCCTTCGCCAAGTTTCGCGCTTGGGCCGATGATCGCTGTTGCATGAATAGTGCTCATGAAAATACCAACTATTGCTTGAGTGAATCCAGACGCTTCCGCAGTTCGGGAAGCGCCATTTTGAGTTCGTTCATGATGCCATCCGCCTCACGAACCTTTCCCGCCGCCCGGTATGCCTGCGCCAGAGTGAGGAACAGCTCGGGTTCCTGCCGCGCATCGGTTTCGGCCGCAAGCATTTCGAGATATTGAATATACGGATATGCTTTCTGCTTTGCACCCTCGGCGGCATAGATACCGGCAACCGATCCGGCAAGTTTCGGCGTAACCGGATAGCGGCTCAGAGGAAAAAGCCGGGTGTACCGGTCGAGCGCTTCGAGGGCGAGCTTGCCCGGCGGCACGGCTTTGCGAGCGCCGGATGCCTCCGGCACCATCACCGCGCTCTCACCGGAGGCGTAGAGATCGAGCGCCAGCCGCGTGAAGAGCGGCGGATAGTTGCCGAGCAGGTTACGCGATGTCTCCTCGATGTTGACCGCCAGATTGCCAGTGTTGCGGAAGCGATAGGTGTTGAACAGATTGCCGTAAAGCGTGCCGGGATCGGCGAAGCTCAGCGCCGAAGCGCTTTTGAGCGGCACGACGCGATAGACGAGACCGTCGAGGCGCAGATTGCGGTCGAGTCCGGCCATATCAGCGGGATCGACGGTCAGAGCGAAGTAGATCGGGCGTTTGCCGTAATTGTCCACCACGATGGCGTAAACGGCGATGTCCTGCGGACGCAGGTATCCCGCGCCCTCGTAGGTCAGGGCGGGCCTGATCGTCCAGCGCAGCGAATCGGAAGGAGCGGCGGGCAGGGCGACGCCGGAGCGCCGGGCGTCGTCATAGAGCCTGCGCGGCTCCGCGCCCGCCGGAATCGAGACGCTGACCGAATCGACCGGCACGTAGGAGATGTTCGACAGATCGCCATCGCTCATTTCGATATTGACCGGACGCGCTCCTCGCGGGCTTTCGTGCTTGAGTTGCAGCATGTACCATCCGGTGTTGGCCAGACTCAGATTGACCACCCGCACGTCAGTTCTGATACGCTCCACCTCCTGAAGATACCAGAGCGGAAAGGTGTCGTTGTCGCCGTTGGTGAAGAGGATGGCGTCCCGGTCGCAGCTTTGCAGGATGTTCCACGCCCAATCCCACGGTACGTAGTTGCCGGAGCGGTCATGCGTGCGGTAGTTGGCCATGAGCATCCGCCCGTCGATGGCAAAGAGGCCGGAGGCCACGACCGCGACGGCGAGCCAGAGGCTGTGCGCCGGAGTGAGCGACTTCAGCTTGCCGGAGAGCCAGGTGAAGAGGCTCTCGACGCCGATGCCGATCCAGAGCGCGAAGGCGAAAAAGCTGCCGACATAGCTGTAGTCTCGCTCGCGAGGCTGAGGCTCGGGCTGGTTGAGGTAGAGCACGAGGATCACGCCGGTCATCAGGAACAGCGCCGCCACGGCAAGCGACATCTTCCAGTTTTTCTTGAAATGAGACCACGCGCCGAAAAGCCCCACGAGGAACGGCAATCCCCACAGCTTTGACCAGTCGACGACCGCCCCTTCCATATCGGTAGAGCGCCCAATGAACTGCCAGCCGAAATAGCGCAGGTACATCCGGTCGAGCTGGTAGCGCCAGAAGTAGTCCAGCTCGCTCGAATAGCGCTCATAATAATATTGATAGACCGGCTCGGGAGACCAGCGTCGCGGCCATATTGGCCACTCGCCATACTGCTCGCGGTTGACGTAGGAGAAAAAGGCTTCGAGCGTCGAGGGGTTGTTCTCGTTGATCGGCGGCCCTGCATGCGCCCGAACGAAGATCAGCATGTAGGAGGTGTAACCGAGGATCAGCAAGAGCACCGAGAGCAGGCCGATGTTCAGCGTCAAGAGACCCTTCCGGTGGCTGAACCAGACGCCGAAGAGCAGCAGCGCGACAAGTAGCCCCATGCCCCACCACGAGGCGGTGACGAGCAGCACAGGAATGCCCTTGATAATCAGCCTGTAGATCAGGAAGAACAGACCGAGGCTGAACAGAATCAGGAGGCTGAACGATTTCAACTCGAACGGGTACTTTTTGAAATAGTAGACGAGCGCGAGCGCAAAGAGCGCGAGCAGGCAGAGCAGATGCACGCCGATGGAGAGGCCGAACATGTACATCACGCCGAGCAGCCACCGCTCGCTGCCGGGCGCGGGGTCTTCGTCGTACCAGCAGAGCATCATCCAGAAAATCGAGGCGGTCAGAAGCGACGAGGCCGCCCAGAGGCTGGTCTCGACCGCGTTGAACCAGAAGCTCTCGGAAAAAGCGAGCGCCAGAGCGCCGACCGCCGCGCCGCCGTATGCCGCGATCTTTTCGGGCAGACTCCACTCGTCGGGGCGGGAAGCTCGCGAAATGCCGATCAGCCTGACGATGATCAGGTAGGTCAGCATGATGGTGGCCGAACTGATGAGGGTGCTGAAGAGGTTGATGCGAGCGCCGATGTCGTGAAAAAAGGGAAGATGCGAAAAGAGATGGCCAACCAGCAGGTAGAGCGGCGCTCCGGGAGGGTGCGGAATGCCGAGGGTGTAGGAGGTGGCGATCACCTCCCCGCAATCCCAGAACGAGAAGGTCGGAGCCATCGTCGAAAGATAGAGGGCTTCGGCAACGAGAAATATACCGGCGGCAATGATCCGGTTGAGGTTTCTGTGTGTCATTCGAGGCTGGTTGTTGACAATTCGTATCAGCCGGGCGCTCACTCCGAAAGCAGTTCCGAGGCGACGAGATCGGCGAAGAGAAAGCCCGCTTCGGTCAGCGTGACCCGGTCGCCCTCGACTTCAATCCACCCGTTCTCTTTCAAGCGGACAAGAGTGGCATCGAGATGCTGATGCCCTAATTTATGCCCTTTTCGCAAAAAGCCAACAGGGAGCGGACGGCGGATTCTCAGGGAGAGAAAAACCTCCTCGTCGAAGCGCTGCGCTTCGGTCAGCGCCTCGCGGAAATCGACCGCTCCGGCGGGATCGGCGAGGTACTTCGTGAGGCTGGTGGCGTTCGAAAAGCGCGTCTCAACGTCGCCGCTCACCAGAAAACTGTGCGCCGCCGGGCCGAAGCCGATGTACGGCTCGCGCATCCAGCTCGCCAGATTGTAGCGCGAATGGTGCCCTTCAAGCGCAAAGTTGGAAATTTCGTAGTGGCGGTATCCCGCGCCGCAAAGACGCGCCGCCGCCATCCGGTACATCGCCGCCTGCGCCTCCTCGCCGGGCAGATCGCGGATGCCTTTGCGCACATCGCGCCACAAGCGGGTTTTCTCTTCGAGCGTGAGCATGTAGACCGAAATGTGCTGGGGACGAAGTCCGAGCGCCGCGCGAAGATCGCCCTCCCACTCGGCGAGCGTCTCACCCTCCGCGCCGCACATCAGATCGATGCTCACCGACGCAAACCGTTCGAGCGCCCCGGCAACCGTCCGAACAGCGACGTCCGAGGAATGCGCCCGCCCGAGCACCCGAAGCTTGCGATCTGAAAAAGATTGCACACCGATACTCAGGCGATTGACGCCAACCGCTTTCCATGCGTCGAGGGATTCGGAGGTGAGGTCTTCGGGATTGGCTTCAAGGGTGATTTCAGTGTCGGAGGAGATTCGCGCCAGGCCGGAAACCTGCGCCAGCCATGCGGCAATGAAGGATGGCGAGACCAGCGAAGGAGTCCCGCCGCCAAAGTGAATCGCCTTGATCGACTGGCCCGCGAAAAGCGACGCTTTCGAAGCGGTCTCGACAGCAAGCGCCTCGAAAAATCGCTCGACGAAACCAGCTTTGGTGACAAGAAAAAAATCGCAGTAAGAACAACGCTCCCGGCAGAACGGAATATGCACGTAAAGGCAGATCATCGGAAGCATCGCTCTCTGTGTTCCATCAACATCAAATCGATTCTCCGCCCTTAAGTCCCTTTTGTCCCTTAAGTCCTTTCAATCCTTTGCTGTTGTATTTCCCTCCAGCACAAACCCCGTCACCGCCTGAAAGAGATCGTCAGCCACATGATCCGGCGAGATCCCGCGCTCATGGCAGAGCGCCTCCTCGTTGTGGCCGGTTCTGACAAGGATCGTCTTCAGCTTGGCACGCTGGCCGCATTCGATGTCGATCACCTTGTCGCCGATAAAGAACGACGCCTCGCGATCCACCTCGAACCCCTCTTCACGCAGGTCGGCGATGGCCTGCTCCACCATGAGTGGCGAGGGCTTGCGGCGATCCATGAAGCGGTCGTACTCGGGATGGGGGTAGTTGGGGTGCGCCGGGCAGTAGTAGCAGCGGTCGAACGAGGTCTGGCGCTCGGCGAGCAGCTCGTTGAGGTAGTCGTTGACATCCTCGACCTCTTGGGGCGTGACGATGCCCCGTGCGATGCCCGCCTGGTTGGTAATGATGACGATACGGAATCCCGCAGCTCGCGCAATCGCGATAGCCTCGTCCGCACGGTCGATCAGGATGAACTCCTCACGGTTCGACACGTAGCTGCCAATATCCTTGTTGATCGTGCCGTCCCGGTCGAGAAAAAGTACCTTTACGCTCTCCATATCGCTCTCTCAGCCAAGCAGGTTGCGGTACAGCTCGGCGTACTTCTCCGCCGAACCGCTCCATGAAAAATCGCGCCCCATGCATTCGAGCATGATCGCGCTCCAGCGCTCCTTGTCCGCAAACAGCGCCAGCGCCTCCTGAAGCTTCGCCGTCAGCGCTTCGGGCGTGTAGTCGGTGAAGATGAAGCCCGTGCCCTTGTCACCAGAGAGCTCCGCGATGGTGTCCACGATGCCGCCGCCAGCGTAGGCGACCGGCACAGTACCGTAGTTCTGCGCAAACATCTGCATCATGCCGCACGCCTCGATGCGCGAAGTCATGAGCAGAATATCGAGTCCGGCGATCATCTGGTGATAGAAGGCATCGGTAAACTCAGAGCGGAAAGCCAGCTTTTCCGGGTTCTCCTCCGCCGTCTCCTTGAGCGCCTGGTCGAACTCCTTGTCGCCCGAACCGAACACGATGAGCTGAATGTCGAGTTCGAGCAGTATCGCCAGGCTCGCCTTGACGATCTCCGCCCCCTGAAATGCGTCGAAATTGGCGATCACGCCAACGACGGGGGTCTCTTCGGAAAAGGGCAGCCCAACCTCTTCGAGCAGCACCTTCTTGTCTTCGAGCTTCAGCTCCGGCTGCTCGACGCTGTAGCGTTTCTTGATGAGCTTGTCGGAGGAGGAGTTCCACTGGCGGGTATCCATGCCGTTGAGAATGCCGTGGAAGCGCTCTCCGCACGCAGTCAGCTTCTCGTTCATGCCAAACGAAAGCTCCGGATTATCGACGATCTGGCGGGCGTAACGATCCGATGTGGTGGTGACCAGGTCGGCGTTTTTGATGCCGGTGGCGAGCAGGTTGACCTCGTCCCCCTGTTTTTCGAGCGCCTCGAACACCTCCGCGTCGAGATGCTTCTGAAAGAGCTTCGACGGAAAAATGCCCTGGCGATAGACGTTGTGAATGGTCTGCACGACCTTCACCTTTTTGAAAAAGTCGTGTTTGGCGTAGCGCGTTTTGGCAAGCAGCGCGACAAGCCCCGCGTTCCAGTCGTGGCAGTGGATGATGTCCGGCTGCCAGCCGAGGCGCACGAGCGTCTCCATCACGCCCACGCTGAAAAAGATCAGCCGTTCAGCGCTCCCCTTGTGATCACCGCCAAGCGAAATATCGGAGAAGAGTCCGTGTCGCTTGAAATATTTCTCGTTATAGAGAAAATAGGTCTGAATCTTGCTGGACGGAAGGGCAGTCACTTTTATATGCAGCATGTCGGTCTTGTCCTTGAGACGGACTTCGATGTCCGACAGCCGGAGCACATCGTGCAAGCGGAACTTGCGGTCGTTGATGATACCGTACTTCGGCATCATGATGCGGGCTTCGAAACCCTCCTCCTCGAGCGCCTGGGGAAACGATGCCATGTAGTCGGCCAGAGCACTGACCCTTATAAAAGGAGACCCCTCGCCAGAGACATAAAGAACCTTGTAATTTCTTCTGGCCATCTATCTCAAACTCTGTCTAATTATTTTCTCAAATCGCTTTCATAGAATACCTTCAGTTTTTAATTTAAGAATTTTCATGCTGAGAAACAATTTGGCAGCTTTCAACTCTGAAGGGAGTACATCCTTGAAAGAATTTCCCGGCCTGAAAATCCTGGCAGCAACTCTGATCCACGTTTTCTTCTGCGCCTGCGCCGTAGACCGTCCGCCAACAGGCGGCCCGCCGGATCGTTCGCCACTCACTGTCGTCTCCTCGCTTCCCGCAGCCGCGTCGGTCAATGCTCCGACGCAATCGATCCGCATCGGCTTCAGCCATTATATCAGCAGCAGCGAGCTTTCGAAATCGATTTTTTTCTCGCCGCTCGTCGATGACTACGAGGTTACGATGCACGGAAGGGATGCTGAAATAAGGCTTTACCAGCCGCTGCAACAGAATCGCACCTACACGCTCACCCTGCGCTCGCCGCTCAAAAGCCTCGATGGAGGCCACCGGCTCGACCGTAGCTGGACGCTGCCCTTTTCAACCGGCCCGGTGATCGACCGGGGATCGATTGAAGGACGGGTCTGGACATACCGCATGGCTCCGGCGCAAAACGCCACGGTGATGGCCTATCCTCTCTCGCGGAACAGCGACAGGCCGCAGACAAGACCGGATTATATCGCCCAGACCGGACCGTCGGGAGCGTTTCGATTCGATAATTTCGCGTCTGGAAGCTACCGCATCGTCGCCATCACCGACAGGAACGGCAATTTGCAGTTCGATCCGGGAAAGGAAACCTTCGCCGTCACCTCCAGCCCGGCAGTCGAGACCGACATGAGCGGCGTCGAATTGCGCCTCGCGCCGGGCGACCTGTCGACCCGTTCACTCAGTTCCTGCCGCGCCATCAACAGTCGTGAAATCGAGATCACCTTCAACGAACCGATTTCCGTGCGAAGCATCGATCTTTCCGCCATCAGGATCGAAAACACTTCGACGGGAACCGTATTGCCGGTGCTCGGCTATTACTCGTCGTCGAGAAACAGCGAGGACAGTACGTTCCACCTGCTGACCGCGCCAATGGAGAGCCGCGCCTGGTACAAGCTCCGCTTCTCGCCCGGTGGAGGCCAGCCGTCTGAGCTGACCTTTGCGGCCAACCCACGGACGGAGCGCTACCCGGAGCTGTCGGTCGCCATCGTTCCGGCCAGTGGCGCGGACAACGTCATACCTGAAACGATCCGCCCTGAATCGGGCGCGGCGATAGAGCTGCAATGCAACCTGCCGGTCGCGGAGTCATCGCTCAAGCCAGCCATCACGCTTTCGCTCTCCGACAAAGGGCAGGACAAACCGCTGCCATTCACCATCACCCGCATCGACAGCCGCACCTTCGACATCGCGCCATCGGGCGGATTCCTGCGCGCACGAGACTACCGGGTGCAGGTCAGGGCTGGTATGCTGAAGGAGCTTGTCGGCTCCCCATCGAAAGAGCCGTTGGTGGAGTCCCGTTTCGGCACAGCCGGGCAGGAAGCATACGGAGAGGTGACCGGCTCCGGCACGGCAAAAGCGCCGACGGTCGTCGTCGAGGCACGGCGCAGCGGCTCGGAGGTGCGTCAGCGCATGGTGTCGAAGACAACCGGCAGCGGCGCTTTCAGCTTCAGCTTCCGTGATCTTCCAGCGGGCGAGTACACCATCACCGCATTCATTCCATCAGCCTCCGGCCTCGTCTCGCCCATGACGGAATGGAAGAGCGGTTCGCTCTACCCGCTGGCCCCTTGCGATCCCTTCGCGGCGGTGACGGTCACGATCCGCTCCGGCTGGACGACAGAAAATGTCCGGCTCGACATCCCCTCTCCCCGGCAAAAAGCCAACGACGGAACCTTGCCATCAAAAAAACGTTAACTGCAATCAACGCACAAACCAGACCTCAATTTTTCAATGAGCAGCACTCCATCAAGAATCGGCCCGAACTCCATCATACAGACCGTCGGCGCACTTGAAACCACCTACGGGAAAAGCGAAACGGAAAAACTTCTGAAGAAAATCGGCCAGGGATACCTGATCAACAACCTGCCGTCGGAGATGGTCGAGGAGTCGAAATTCCACTCTCTGGTCATGGCCCTGCAGAAAGAGATTGGGGAAGCGAGTACGGCGAAAATTCTCAAGGAGTCGGGCGAACGCACGGCGAAGTACCTGCTCAAGGTGCGCATCCCCGGCCCGTTCCAGAGCATCGTCAAGCTGCTCCCGGCGGGGCTGGCCTTCAAGGTGTTTCTCTTCGCCATCAGCAAGAACGCCTGGACATTCGCCGGAAGCGGCGAGTTCACCTACGGCTCGAAGCCTTCGCCGAACGTTATGGTCAAGGTCACCTTCCCGTCGCATCCGGTGGTCGGCAACTTCTACCTCGGCACCTTCACCGCCCTGCTCCGCGAGCTGGTCAACCCGAAGACCGAGATCAAGGCCGACATCCGCAAGGAGAACGGCGCAATCCGCTGCAGCTACCTCTGCCGGATATAAGCTGACGCATCATGAAACGAAAAGCGGGTTCCGGCCCGCTTTTCTGTTTCTGACAACCTTTCCATTTTTCCCGACGCCAGCAACGCTTTACTTCGCCGAAGGTTGCGGCATGTTCGGACACGGTTTGCCCGTTGCCGGGCAGGGCTGGCCAGGAGGCGGGCAGGGCTGACCCGTCGCGGGGCATGGCTGACCGGGCGGAGGACACGGCTGGCCTGTGGTCGGACAAGGCATCCCCGGCGCGCAAGGCATGGAGGTCATGCATGGCATCGGCTTGCTCTTCATCCCGGCAAGTATCCCGTCAACCTCTGCGATCTTGCTGTGGATCCGGGCGACAGCCTTCCTGTTTTTTCCACCCTGCCCACTGGTAATGAGTTGCTGCTGCATCTTCACGATATCAAGAATCGAGTCCATGGCACTGCACATCGGGTTGCTCGGCATCTGCATTGCAGCCGACGGCTTTGCGGCTGCCGGAACCGGACAATCCTGGCACATCAGTGAAATTGTAGGCAATGCCTCACTCGACGCAGGCTGAGTGGGTGTACCGCCAGCATATGCCCTGACGCTCAAGGTCAGCATGGCCATCAACGTAATAATCAACCGCTTCATTCAACCCCCTTTTGTTCGTTTTTAATGTATCGAACTGCCCGTCGCCATATGCGAGGAGAGTCGTTTTACACAATTGTTAAATATACACTCAACTGCCGGTCATGCAAAAAATTCAAACAAGAGATCGAGCGCTCCAGAAGACTCCCCGTAAGCCGCCACCATCCGCGCAGTCAGCGCGGCGATTTTAGCGCTGAGGGGCGGGTGATTCACTATTTTTGACGAACTGCGAATGTTGTTTACATTTGAGGAGTTTCGAGATCAAGACGAGTTTATGAGGGCGAGTAATTGAGGATACTTCATCGAAACCGAGCTGCGAAAGCATCGCCACGTCGCCTGGCGCGGCACGCACGTCGAAGCGGTGGCGTGCCTCTCCGCCGTAACGAAGGAGCCGCTCGCCGTGCTGGAACTCGAAGAGCGCTACGCGGCGCTCTCCATCTCGCGGAACGGAAAGCTCGTCTATTTCCGGTACTGGCCGGTGAAGGACGCGAGCGAGCGCGAATACTTCGCCGTCACGGAACTGACCTCAGCGCCAATTGACGGAACGCCCGTCAAAGTAACCGGCCCGGCGGCCAGCACAAAAGTACTAGAACGCATCAGCCGCGAAACCGCCCACCCGCTGGAACCGCTGGAACTGCATCCGTGGGTATCGGCGGAAAAAGGCGCAGGTAAAGCAAAATCGCCAACCGCGGCCATCCGCGTCGTCAGCACGGCGATAATGGCGTTGAACGGCGGGTGATCCGCTATTTTTGACGAACTGCGAATGTTGTTTACATTTCAGGGCGATGGTGTGCTTTCGTTTTCTGAATCCCGAGGTTGATCGCTTTCATGGGTCTTAAGTCTAATCATTGTTATGCCATATGAAGAAACATCTTGATATAGTTTTTGCTTCTTCCACTCTTGATGCACATGCAATCGCTCGCTACATCGAGATGTTTGCTGAACGAACCCCTGGCTGGATGCTTCCGCGAGAGCAGAGTGTCGATTATGAAGAAATGTGTCAAAAACCGTCATGTTGTATTGTTACTGCAAACGAAAATTTACCGCGTGCCGCGATACATTTTACTCAAAAACGAGTTAACTCTCTATATGTTCCGAATATTATTCCACTCGATGAAAATAAACTCAGCATAGATCAGTACAATGCCATTGTTCTTGAATTTGCCCGTGCTATTCGTAAAGACGCAAAAAAGGCCAAAAATAAGATTGTGGTTAATTTATCGAAGGACGACATTAAATTAGATGATGTTGTGACAGGAAAAATATCAAAGAGATTGCTGGACAGCTATTTGTCTCATTATCCACTAAGTCACCATCCTTCGGACTTGACGAGACTTTATGCGTTTATATGCTCACTATTCCGATATGGCAGGAAACCATTTGACCTTGAGGCTTTCGAATATCTGTTAGAGGAAGAGTTGGGTTGGTCGAAAAGTGATGCTGAATGGTGCCGAATGACAGTAGAAACAGGACTCGAAGTTCTGGCAGTCGATAGGAATTTCAATTGATACTGAGATACGACATAATATTGCGTTGAACCGGATCGTTACTGTTAGCAAATAAAGCACATCACTATGACCTAAAAACATCTAAAACAAGCTAATCAAATGAGAACCGAACAAATCAGAAGTGAAATTGATAAGCTGGCGTTATCGGAGAAACTGCTTCTCGTTGAAGATTTGTGGGATTCGATTGCTGCCAGTAATTCTGAACTCACTTTGCCGGAATGGCAAAAAGAGGAGCTGGACAGGAGATATAAAGAATACCAAAAAGGGAACCTTGAGCTTCATGATTGGCAAAGTGTCCATGAAGAACTGCGCGGAAAATACAAATCAAGTTGCGTTATACAGAAAAACTAGTCTAAACATTGTTTGAAGGACAGAGGGTAAAATGAAAAAACCAATACACAAATCATCAGTTAGCATTCATTTATCATATTTTAATGGGGGATATACAAATAATCTCAATTGCGATAATGTCTCCATAGAAATAAATGCAAATACAGTAATTTATGCAATTGATCTTGGGTGTAATTTTCGGGTTAGAAACAAGAAATCTAATTGTTACTATGATGTGTGTGAGTTTTTAGAAGAAAATGCAAGATTAAGAATCCCTAAGAGTTAACATAGATGTCGCCTCAAGCAGAGGAGGCGAATTATGGGTTATTCACATGCCGTGAGACACGGTGTCCTGAAAAAAGTGCTCCCGCCAGAAAGCAGAAGCATCGCCCAAGTCAGC
>Ga0326729_1000152_pt1 | contig 18477 bp, 17 predicted proteins | sample MHFSIPfraction_2_FD_207744 | JGI IMG/M metagenome (GOLD analysis project Ga0326729, IMG submission 207744) | Lab enriched peat soil microbial communities from Michigan Hollow, Ithaca, NY, United States - MHF6AY SIP fraction | ecosystem: Environmental > Terrestrial > Soil > Wetlands > Peat...
ATTATGAAGAGATGAATATTCCATTTTGAATAAGCAAAAACGCTTTACGAAGTCTCATCATCATCCGTTATTTTGAAAAAAAGGGGTTTTCTGTCAGGCACTACTTATCTCTCGAAATATATTCGTACGCTAAAAGCACTCAGCTTGCGGGCGAGGAGTTGCAGGTGCAGCAGCAGGTTGAAGTGCGAGATGACGAGAATCCAAGGCGCGAAGGCGAAGAAGCCGACGATCGGCACTTCGGTGTCGATGATCGGCAGCCGGATGCCTTTGCCGATCAACAGGTCGAGGTCGGTGCGTCCGACGGCGATGACGATCACGTAGACGCAGGCAGCGATAAAGCCAAGATGGAGCACACCCACCTGCTCCGACGAGCTGTTTGCGCTCTCCAGCAGCTTTTGCGCATCCGGCGCGGTCGCTTGCTGCGATTGGTCGGTTATCGTTTGGGGCGATGGTTCCACGGATGACGGCAGTGTGTTGCGAGGCCATTGCGCGATCCTTAATGCTCAAATATACATGATCTACGGCTGATAATCTGCATCGCGGAGCGCCTCAGACTTCCGCGCATCGGCCCAGCGCCCGTCGGGCAATGGTTTCGCTGTCGTATATTGTTTCGGTAGATTTGTCCATCAAATGCAATAGCAGCAGGTGAATGCAGGATCGACGATGTTGAAAAGCTCCGATGAGTGAGGCAGCGGCAATCTCCTTCGATAAATCGAGAGACTCCTGCTTACGCGAATGTTAAATCGAAGCAGCAAGCACGGAATGTCATTCTTGTCTATGACGGCGTCAGCGGGCCGAAATCCCTCACTCTGACCGGCGCTATCGACATCACTCAGCGGCACGGAAATCCGCTGACCGGTGGATTGACGATCATCCGCTTCCTGAGCCATTCGCAGCCGCTGTAATATACCATGACTCCGCATGGGTAAAATTCACGCCCGGCGATAAGATTCAACGCAGGCTCAGCGCATTTGTGAAGAAAATTTCACATCTTTACAATCTACTTCAAGTGAATGCCTCTATTTCAAATCGAAGTACCCAAAGTTACAACTGCCATGAGAGGAGGTCTCAAATTTTTTCTTTTTACGTTGATGTTGATGTCGCCGACTTTGAGTCGTAGTGAGATGATCGTTCGCGATTATACGCCAGCGCGAAACTATCGATTTTACGCCGCTAGCGATAGAGCTTTCGTAGGCCACTCTTACGATTTCTCGGGAGTCGGCCTGGGCAGTGATGGACACTGGGCGACGCTGGTCACCGATAACTGCTTCCTTTCCGCGGTTCATCTTCATCCGGCGGTAGGCGCGAAGGTCACCTTCTGGGGATCAAACTCGCTTACGGGCGCAAGCTACACCCATACAGTAACGGGAGGAACTCGAATCGGAACGACCGATCTCTGGCTCGGCTGGTTCGATGAGGCCGTCGATAGATCCATCGCACGCTACCCGGTTCCGAAATTGCGCTCTTCTAAAGCCTGTCTCGGGTTCACTCTCTATAATTACGGCAGGACGCACCGGGTTGGGCGGAACGTGCTGGACATGCTGGGCGTGTGTCAGCTTGGCTCATCGACAGGAAAAATCGCCGCCTACGACTACGATGACAACGACACTCCTTCTGTTGGCGGTGATGAGAGTTTTTTGCAAGTCGGTGATTCAGGCGCCCCCAGCTTTGTCGTTTTCAACTCCAGGCTGGCCCTGATCGGGATTCATTGGTCGATTTCGAACAATCCCGCCAGCTCGATTGACTCATTCGTTCCTGAATACTTCGACGAAATCAATAAGGAGCTGGTAAAAAAAGGACAAGTACTGCGCAAAAGTCTCTGGCGTAGTCGCAAACGTTAAGCGTATTTTACGCATCTTTCGATGCGGATTATGCTGTTTTTCCAAAAGCGTATTGCCGGTGACGTAAAGGCATCGTTTCGAACCGTCCGCGCAAAGCCGGTCTCGCGCCGCTCAGGCCCCGGCTTCGTCTATCATCAGCATCAGATTGCTGCAAGCACGTCTCCCACACTCCCGGCACGTTAAATCCTCGCCGTTTGTTATATTTGCGGTTTACGCCTCGCTTGATGGCGGGTGCGACTGAAATTTTTCAAACTCAGAGTCCAAACGATGAGCAATTCCGATCAGTCGAGGGTGCAGACACAGAGTCTGTCGCCCGATAAAGTGATGCATAAACTGGTTTCGCTGGCCAAGCGGCGCGGCTTCATTTTCCCGTCGTCCGAAATTTACGGCGGTCTTTCGTCGTGCTTCGATTACGGCCCGCTCGGCAGCGAGATGAAGAAGAATATCAAGGATTTGTGGTGGAGTTCGATGACGCGCCGCCATCAGAATATCGTGGGTATCGATGCCTCGATCATGATGAATCCGACCGTGTGGGAGGCGTCAGGCCATGTGGCGAGCTTCAACGACCCGATGATCGACGACCGCACCACCAAGCGCCGCTACCGCGCCGACCACCTGATCGAGAACCATATCGGCAAGCTCGTGCGCGATGGCAAGGAGGGCGAGGCCGCCGCCCTCAAGGTTGCCTACGAGGCCGCCGCCGGGACGGAGGATCCGAACCGCACACTCTACAATATTATTATCGAGGCAGGCATCAAGGCCCCCGACACCGGTTCGGCGGACTGGACGGAGGTGCGGCAGTTCAACCTGATGTTCCAGTGCAACATGGGCGCGGTGGCCGAGTCGGCTGGCGTTGTCTATCTGCGTCCCGAAACCGCGCAGGGCATTTTCGTGAACTTCCACAACGTTCGCGAGTCGTCGCGCATGAAGGTGCCGTTCGGCATCGCCCAAATTGGCAAGGCGTTCCGCAACGAGATCGTGAAGGGCAACTTCATCTTCCGCATGGTGGAGTTCGAGCAGATGGAGATGCAGTATTTCCTCAAGCCGGGCACGCAGCTCGAAGCGTTCGAGGCGTGGCGCGAGGAGCGCTTCCGCTGGTATTCCGAAACGCTCGGCTTGACAAAGGAGAAGCTGCACTGGTACAAGCACGACAAGCTGGCCCACTATGCCGACTTGGCCTACGACATCAAGTTCGAGTTCCCGTTCGGCACGGAGGAGATCGAGGGCATCCACTCCCGTACCGATTTCGACCTCAGCCAGCATCAGCAGTACTCCGGCAAGAACATGGAGTATATCGACCAGACCACCAACGAGCGCTTCATTCCCTACGTGGTGGAGACCTCGTCGGGGTGCGACCGTACCTTCCTGGCGTTGCTTTCGGACGCCTACCAGGAGGATGTCGTCGATGGCGAGCCGCGTGTGATGCTGAAGCTCTCGCCGAAGGTTGCGCCGGTGAAGGCTGCCGTGCTGCCGCTGATGAAGAAGGGGGAGATGGGCGAAAAGGCGGACAAGCTCTGCCGCGACCTCTCGGAGCACTTCCTCGTGCAGTACGACGACGCGGCTTCGATCGGCAAGCGCTACCGCCGCCAGGACGAGATCGGCACGCCGTTCTGCTTCACGGTCGATCACCAGACGCTCGAAGACGGCACGATCACCGTGCGCTACCGCGACACCGCCGCGCAGGAGCGGATCGAAATGTCGAAAGCCGGGGAGTTCCTGGCCACGAAAATGGTTAACGCATAACCCGGTTTTTTCATGTTGTATGATGTCGCAGTGATAGGAGGAGGGCCGTCCGGAGCCGTGGCGGCGGAGATTCTCGCCAGAGCGGGCCATTCGACGATCCTCATCGAACGCAAGCTCGATAATGTCAAACCGTGCGGCGGCGCGATCCCGCTCGGCCTGATCGAGGAGTTTCAGATTCCCGACGAGCTGGTCGAAAAGAAGCTGACCCGCATGAGCGTTCGCTCGCCACAGGGCAAAACCATCTTCATGCACATGCCGAACGGCTACGTGGGCATGGTGCGCCGCGAACGCTTCGACCGCGACCTGCGCGAGAAGGCGCAGAAGGCGGGCGCGGTGCTGGTCGAGGCGCTGGTCAAAAAGATCGACCGCGCTGCCGACCGCTTCACGATTCATCTCTCGAAAGATTTGCCGCCGGTCGAAGCCTCCTTCGTCATCGGCGCGGACGGCGCGAACTCGAAAACCGCCGTCGAGCTGGGATTTCCGCAGAATGACCTCAAGGTAATCGCCATGCAGCAGCGCTTCCACTACTCCGAGGCGCTGAAGCCCTACGAGGAGCTGGTGGAGATATGGTTCGACGGCGAGGTCTCGCCCGATTTCTACGGCTGGATCTTCCCGAAGACCGACCACATCGCCATCGGCACCGGCACCGAGGAGCACCGGCACAACATCCGCCAGCTCCAGCAGCGCTTTGTCGAGAAGATCGGTCTCACCGAAAAGCCCTATCTCGACGAGGCGGCCAAGATTCCGATGAAGCCGCGCCGCTCATTCTCTCAGGAGCGGGCCATCCTCGTGGGAGACGCGGCGGGTCTTGTGACGCCAGCGAACGGAGAAGGCATCTTCTTCGCCATGCGCTCCGGCAAACTCGGCGCTCTGTCGATGATCGAGCGCATCCGCAACAGGACGCCGCTCTCCTCGTACGAGAAGGAGTTCCGCAAGCTCTACTCGCCTATCTTCTTCGGCTTGCAGGTGTTGCAGTCGGTCTACTACAAGAGCGACCGTCTGCGCGAGAGCTTCGTGGCGATCTGCCGCGACAAGCATGTGCAGGAGATCACCTTCGACTCCTACCTCTACAAAAAGATGGTGCCCGCGCCGTGGAGCGTGCAGATGAAGATCATGGGCAAGAATATTTACCATCTCGCGAAGGGTTCGTGATGGGCGCGGCTGAAGGCAGCAATGGCGGGTGATTTTTTCAGTCCTCTCTTTAAACGAAGTAGATTCGTCATCGCGAGTCCCGACTCATCGGGATGTGGCGATCCATTGCTTGCTATCCTTCGCTGATTCCGCATGGATTGCCACGTCGCTATGCTCCTCGCAATGACGTGTTTTTTGCGATTATTTTAAGGTATTCATTGTCCGCGTGCGGTATCGTGTCCCGACAAGTCGGGACGACTCGCATTGACGGGCTGGATTCCGCATTTTTATCATCATACGCAAAATTCTCCGATGCTGCTCTCCCCGCTGAACTGGATCATCCACATCTCCTCGTCGCTCGAATGGGGCGTGGCGCTCGTCATGATGTACCATTACGGGCGTCTGGTCGGTCGGCGAGACATCCGGCGCTTCGCGCTCTTCATGCTGCCGCACTGGACCGGAAGCTGGTTTGTGCTGGCTTACCACATCTCCGGCGACGCGATCATGCTGCTGCTCGAACTCTCCGAGGCGATCAACCTGGTCGGCAGTTTCGCCCTTCTGTACGCGACGCTGAAAATTCTGAAGGGTGACGAGAAGCGGGAGGCCAAGCCGAGGACGGCGCTGATGGGCGCATTGACTGGCGGAGCGGCGCTGGCGGCGGGCGGCGGAGCGCCGGGCTACTCGTTTTTGATGGGAAAAAGCTGGTTCGACGCCGTCTTGCAGGTATCGAGCGTTGTCTATCTCACCTTCCTCGTGCTGCTGCTGAGGGTGCGCAAGCAGGACCCCGAAGCGTTCTCTGCGCTGACCGTGGCGGGCTTCTGGTTCGTGCTTGTCTTCATTTCAGTAACGGTCGTCTGCATGTACGTCGCCATCCATGCGCTGGGTTACAAGTCACTGTCACACAACGACTTCCTGCACGGCATGGCCGAAAGCCTCCTGAGCGCGAGCAACCTGATGATTGCCATCGGCGTCCACAAGCAGACCAAACTCGCCGAAGGGCGGCTCAGGGCTTGAGCAGCGCCTGGTAGCGCTGGGAATCGGCAAGCAGCGCGAAGGCTTTCGTTGCGACCGGGTCATCCTCGATCGACTGGCGCAGGGCCGCCCGCTGGTCGTAATGGCGCATGATCTCGCGATGCAGGGCGGCTGTGATGCGGAGCGAATCGCGTGACACGCTCCGCTTCGTCGAAGCGGCAAGCGACTTGTCGAGAGCGTCGAGCTGCCCGGCAAGCTCCCGGTCGTCGCCCATCCCCTCCTTTTGAACGAGCGTTTTCAGGCTGTCGAGATTTTTCTGAGCTTTCGAGCGGAATGAAAAACGCTGCTTTGCAAGAAACTCGCGGAACTCCGTGTACACAGGTTCCGAGGCGAGCCGCGTCAACTGAAACGCCGGATGCCTCTGATGGAATTGCGAGGCGTACCTGAAAATCACGCCGTCTCTCTCCAGAGCGTGCTGGTACCCGGAGAGGGAGTCTGCCCTGGCGGCCACATCCGGCCTGATACCGCCGCCGCCATAGACCTTGCGCCGGTTGCGCGTGTAGAATACCTTCGTGGAGTCCGCCGCGCCAGTGGAGAGCACCACCTTGCGATGCGACTCCTCGCGGGCAAGCGGCTTCTGGATAAGACGCCCCGACGGGGTATAATATTTTGCGGTCGTCACCTTGAGGATGTGATCGTAGGGCAGGTTGACGACCGACTGCACCAGCCCCTTGCCGAAGGAGTTTTCGCCAAGAATGACACCGCGATCAAGCTCCTGAATCGCGCCCGAAACGATCTCCGACGCCGAGGCGCTGTCGCCGTCGATCATGAGCACCAGCGGCAGCGACGGCTCCAGTGGGTCAGTTCTGGTGAGAAAAACCTCCTCGCTCTCATCGGTTCGCCCTTTGGTGGAGACGACACGACTGTTTTTTTCGACGAAAAGAGCCGCGACCTCGACCGCCGAGGTGAGCAGTCCGCCCGGATTGCCGCGCAGATCGAGCACGATGCCGTTGAGATTGACCGTGCTTTTTGCGGCCTGCTCGCGGATCGTCCGGATCGCTGCTTTCAGCTCATCCTTCGAATGCTCGCTGAAGCCGTTCAACTGCACATAACCCGACGAGTCGAACAGGTCTGCATAGGGCACGGTGGTGACTCTGACCTCTCCTCTCGCAATGGCGATGACCTTCGGGCGGCCCTGACCATCTTTTCTTATCGTAAGCCTGACCGTCGTGCCGGGCGGCCCTTTGATCGCGTTCCTGACATGGTCGATGGATTTCGTTCTCACCGGGAAACCATCGATGGCAACGATCTGGTCGCCAATCTGCACTCCCGCTTTCGCGGCGGGCTGCCCCACGATCACCGAAGTGATATACAGATTGCCGGAAAATACGCCAATGGTGACGCCGATTCCGGTGTACTGGCCACTGGTGATCTCATCCAGCTCATCAGACTGCTCCTCATTGAGAAAAGCCGTATAGGGATCGAGCTGGCCAAGCATTCCGTCGATCCCGGAGTACATGAACTCGCTCACATCGATGGGATCGACATACCCTTGAGACACTCCTTTGTACACCTCGCCGAGAAGGTCGATGCTTCTGGTCATGGCAAAGAAATCGTCGCCTGGCTTCGAAACCGGGGCCGCCGCGAGAGGCAGCGTGGAGATCAGCGCGATGGCGGCGGACGCTGTAGCGAAGCGTCGCCACCGGCGGCAAATAGAGGTGTGGCTCATGAACAGACTATCTGAGGGCGCTTTCGAGCGCCGTGGCGCTGTCGGTGCGCTCGTCGCGGTACTTGATGATCAGCGGCGTGTAGATCGACAGCCCGTGCTCGGCGGCAAACTCGCCCTTCGCCTGGCGGGAACCGGCCACCACCACCGCGCCCTCGGGAATGACGAGCGGCGAGTCGGCGGTTTTGCGCAGAATCGTGCCGTTGACCAGATCGTAGACCGGCGTGGAGCCGTTCAGGATGACGCCTGTACCGATGACCGCACGTTTGCGGACGATGGTGCCTTCGTAGATGCCGCAGTTACCGCCAACCATCACCTCGTCCTCGATGATGACCGGCATCGCGCCGACCGGTTCGAGCACGCCGCCAACCTGCACGGCGGCGGAAAGATGCACCTTCTTGCCGACCTGGGCGCAACTACCGACCAGCGCGTGGGAGTCGATCATGGAGCCTTCATCGACGTACGCGCCGACGTTGACGTACGACGGCGGCATCATCACCACCGAAGGGGCCAGATACGAGCCGTCGCGTACCGACGAGCCGCCGGGCACGATCCGCACGCTGTCCGCCACGCTGAAGCGGTGCAGGGGGTAGGTGTCCTTGTCGATGTAGGAGAAGCGCTCGAAGCCGCCAAGCTCGACATGGTGCTCCACCAGCACGCCAAGCTTCATGCCGACCAGAATCCCCTGCTTGACCCACTGGTTGACCGTCCATCCCGACTCATCAGGACTGGCGGCGCGGATTTTTCCGTCGTTGAGCAGCGCCTTGAACTGCCCGAAAATCTCGCGTACCCCGGCATCCGTTCTGAGCTGGTCTCCGGTGAGTGACGAAAATGCGATGATCTGATCCTTTATCTGCTGGTACTGTTCCATGTGTCGGTTTGGGTGATATTGATCCGGCAAAAAACTCTTAAAAATTGCCCCGTCCCGAAAACTATCGGGACGGGATGACGAGCATTAATATAAATCAGGGCTTCAGCCCAATCTCTTATCTCTTCCGGCCTGTTGTTGCCAAATAAGTGCTTCAGTTGTATTCCGTGGTGATGTCGGTGCTGTGCTTGCTGTTGTAAAAGCGGAAATCGTCGCTGCGCAGGCTTTCGTCCGGCGTGATCCTGACAAATACAAGATGCTGCAAAAACCACTTCAGCTCGGTTTTCATGTCGCTGTTGCGCATCGGTTCGAGCACCGTCGGGCTGACGTGCAGGTCGAGCTGCTGGAACGGCACTTTCTGCTGAAGGGCGAACTTGCGGAGCCAGCGCTCGATCTGGTGGATCGTCGTGAAACGCGCCTGCACCACGCCGGTGCCGCCGCACGCCGGGCACTGGTCGCCCATCCGCTGCATGAGGCTCGGGCGGATGCGCTCGCGGGTGATCTGCATAATGCCGAAATCCGAAAGCGGCAGGATGTTCGATTTGGCGCGGTCGTTGCGCAACTCGGTCTTCATGGAGTCGTAGACCTTTTTCGAGTTTTTCGGATCGATCATGTCGATGAAGTCCACAACGATGATGCCGCCAATGTCGCGCAGCCTGAGCTGGCGCACGATCTCACGGGCGGCTTCGAGGTTGGTCTTGAGCGAGTTCTCCTCCTGCTCGCGTTTGGCGGCGTAGCGCCCGCTGTTGACGTCCACCACCACCATCGCTTCGGTGTGCTCGATGATGATGTAGCCGCCCGACTTGAGCCACACCTTGCGCGAAAAGATCGACTCCACATCCTTGGCGATGCCGTACCCCTCGAAGAGCGGCAGCTTGCCCTGGTGGAGCGAGACGTTTTTGACCATGTCAGGCGCGGCCCACTGGATGTAGTTCAGCGTCTCGTTGTAGATCGAGTTGGAGTTGGCCACGATTTCGGTGACGTCACTGGTGAGCGAGTCGCGGAGCACGCTTGAAATGATGGTATCCTCCTTGAAGATCAGTTGCGGAGGCTGCGCATCCTTGAGCTTCTCCTCGATCTGCTTCCACTTCGTGAGCAGCTTTTCGAGATCCTGCTTCAGGAGCGTCTCCTCCTGATCCTCGGCGACCGTGCGGATGATCGCGCCGAACCCTTCGGGCAGCATCGAGCGCACGAGCTTTTTGAGGCGCGAGCGCTCCTTGCGCGACACGACGCGACGCGACACGGCGATCTGGCCGCCGCCGAAGGGCAGCAGCACCATGAAGCGCCCGGCGATGGTGATGTCGGAGGTGAGACGCGAGCCTTTCGTACCAATCGGCTCCTTGATCACCTGCACGAGGATCGAGTCATTCGGCTTGAGCTTCTGGGCGATCATCTGGGTGTAGGACTGACGCCGTTCCGCGGCATCCGCTGGCGTGGACGGTTTCGGCTCGGCTTTGGGCTGGCTGACCGGGCGGGCCGACTCTCTCGGCGGCGCGGCGGTTCCGACGGCGCTACCGCTCTCCTCTTCCCCCTCCTCGTCGTCATCTCCCTCGTCGCCGCCGTTTTCGTCGTCGTCGTCATCCTCGACGAGCGCACGGTAATCCTCGCTGGTGGTGCCGACATCGGAAAAGTGCAGGAAGCCGTCCGACTTCTGCCCAATATCGACAAAGGCCGCCTTGAGTCCCTCGACCACCTTGTGCACCCTGCCGAGGTAAATATCGCCGATGCTTCTCATGCTCTCGGGCCGCTCTATGATCAGCTCGGCAAGCCGACCCTCCTCGACGAGCGCGACCTGGATTTCATCACCGGTCTTGTTCATCAGGAGCTGTTTCTTCACATTCTTCTTCATTATAAATCCATGATTTCTGGCGTTTCCGCCGACCTTGCGCTGTGGCGGGTTCGGAAAACGCCTTTGTTGTGTTCGTCCTCCAGCGCGTCGATCATCGACATTCCGCCGGAATCCCTATAATTGCTATTTTATTTGTCGAAAAATATAACACTTCGAGCGCTTGAAATGACGCCTTATTCATCGAACATTTTTACCGCGCATCCGCCATGCTGACAACCGCTTTCGAGGCGCCGCTCTGGGAGACGCTGTCGCGGGTCTGCGGCATCGACGAGGCCGGACGGGGGCCGCTGGCCGGGCCGGTCGTAGCGGCGGCGGTGGTTTTTCCGCGAAACTTCAGGCCGTCGGGCATCCTCCAGCGGCTCGACGACTCGAAAAAGCTGACGCCGGAGCTGCGCAAGGCGCTGGCGCCAGCGATCCGGGAGACGGCGGAAAGCTGGGCGCTCGGCGTGGTCGATGCCGAGACCATCGACCGGATCAACATCCTCCAGGCGACGATGCTGGCCATGAATCTCGCCGTCGAGTCGCTCTGCTCGACGCCGGAGTTTTTGCTCGTGGATGGCAACCGCTTCAGGCCCGTGCTGCCGATTCCGTACGAAACCGTCGTCAAGGGGGACTCGAAGGTCTTCTCGATAGCCGCCGCCTCGGTGCTGACCAAGACCCACCGCGACGAGCTGATGACGGCATATGCGGCGGAGTACCCGGAATATGGCTTCGAGCTGCACTTCGGCTACCCCACGGAGCGGCACGTCGAGGCCATCGCCGCGCACGGACGCTGCGCCATTCATCGAAAAAGCTTCAGGTTACGTACATTGGGTGAAAAATAACCCCTTTTTCCATGCATACCCCTCAATGGCTTGGAGCTGAAGGCGAGACGATAGCGGTCAGGTATCTGGTCGCTCAGGGATTGCGGATCGTCGAGCGCAATTACCGCTATCATCGCAACGAGATCGACATCATCGCCCTCGATGGCGAGGCGCTCTGCTTCATCGAAGTGAAGACCCGTGCCTCGCTCGACAAAGGCCACCCCGCCGAATCGGTCACTGCAAAGAAGCGGAAGGAGATCATTCGCGCCGCCTCCGGGTATCTGGCGACACGGCCCGATCCGTGGATCACCTGCCGCTTCGACGTCATCGCGATTCGCGCTCTGCGGCTCGATGAGCGCACGATTCTCGACTACCGGATCGAGCACATCAAGAGCGCCTTCATGACGAGCGACGACCTCTGAAATAGCATATCAGCGGATTTTTCTTATCTTCAAGATCAAAGTTTTTACCGATTCATCACGCACGACGATCCCATGCAAGAAACCGATATTCAGACCCAGCAGAACGCCTCGGCCGATTACCTCGCCACCAATATCCAGGTGCTCGACGGCATTGAGCATGTGCGCAAGCGTCCCGCGATGTACATCGGCGACATTCACAGCCGCGGCTTGCACCATCTGGTCTATGAGATCGTGGACAACTCCATCGACGAAACGCTCGGCGGATTCAACGACTACATCCACGTGGCCATGAATCCCGACGGCTCGGTGACGGTCACCGACCGTGGACGCGGCATTCCGGTGGATATGCATCCGGTGAAGAAAAAGTCGGCGCTCGAACTGGTCATGACGGTCATCGGCGCGGGCGGCAAGTTCGACAAGGGAGCCTACAAGGTCTCCGGCGGTCTGCACGGCGTCGGCGCATCGGTCGTCAATGCGCTTTCGGAGTGGTGCGAGGTCGAGGTGTATCGCGACGGCAAAGTCTATATGCAGGCCTACCGCCGGGGCGTTCCCCAGGGCGATGTCAAGGAGATTGGCACCACCGACAAGCGGGGCACGAAGGTCTCCTTCAAGCCCGACCACGAGATTTTCAAGACCACCGAGTTCCGCAAGGATATTATCATCGACCGCATGAGGGAGCTGGCCTTCCTGAACAGCAACCTCCGCATTGTCGTGCAGGATGCCGAGGGAGTCGAGGAGACCTTCCATTTCGAAGGCGGCCTGAAGGAGTTCGTGCGCTTCACCGACTCGAACCGCCTGAGCCTGCTCAAGGAGCCGATCTTCCTGTCCGGCGAGCGCGATTCGACGATGGTCGAGATCGCCCTGCAGTACAACGACTCCTACCAGGAGAACGTTTTCAGCTACGTCAACAACATCAACACGCACGAGGGCGGCACGCACGTTACCGGCTTCCGCAAGGCGCTGACCCGCACGCTCAACGCCTACGCGCAGAAGAACGATCTGCTCAAGAACCTCAAGATCGCCCTGACCGGCGACGACTACAAGGAGGGACTCACGGCGGTCATCTCGGTGAAGGTGCCGGAGCCACAGTTCGAAGGACAGACCAAGACCAAGCTCGGCAACTCCGAGACGCAGAGCATCGTCGAAACCATCGTCAACGAGCAGCTCGCCGAGTTCGCCGAAAGCAATCCCGGTACGCTCAAGCTCATCATCGAAAAGGTCAAGGGCGCGGCGATCTCTCGCGAGGCGGCCCGCAAGGCCAAGGAGCTGACCCGCCGCAAGTCGGTGCTCGAAAGCTCCGGCCTGCCCGGCAAGCTCGCCGACTGCTCGATCAATGACCCGGAGCACTGCGAGCTGTACATCGTCGAGGGCGACTCGGCAGGTGGCAGCGCCAAGCAGGGGCGCGACCGCAGCTTCCAGGCGATCCTGCCGCTCAAGGGAAAGATTCTGAACGTCGAGAAGGCGCGTCTGCACAAGATGCTCGAAAACGAGGAGATCAAGACGATTATCCTCGCGCTCGGCACCAGTATCGGCGAGGAGGAGTTCTCGCCCGAAAAGCTGCGCTACGGCAAAATCATCATCATGACCGATGCCGACGTGGACGGGGCGCACATCCGCACGCTGCTGCTCACCTTCTTCTTCCGCTACATGCGCTCGCTCATCGAGGCGGGAAAGGTGTATATCGCCCAGCCGCCGCTCTACCTGGTCAAGTCGGGCCGCGAGCAGCAGTACGCATGGGACGAGGACGAACGGTCGAGCATCACCGAGCAGATGAAGAAACTCCAGAAAGGCAAAGCCAACGTCACCATCCAGCGCTACAAAGGTCTCGGTGAAATGAACCCGGAGCAGCTCTGGAGCACCACGATGGACCCGGAGCACCGCTCCCTGTTGCAGGTCGCGGTGGAAAACGCGATGGAGGCCGACCAGGTCTTTTCGACGCTGATGGGCGACAAGGTCGAACCCCGCCGCGACTTTATCGAAAAGAACGCCCGTTATGTCAGACGCTTAGATGTCTGACATAACCTGCACCATCACCTGTTTTTTCAGTGACTCGATCCATGCGTTGAAACGCTCCTGACTCTTGCGGTTCCTGGCCAGTTCCTCGATTCGCGTGAAATCATGCTCCAGCGTCAATCGGTGCGCGGGTTCACGCGAATTGAGCATGAAGAGCGCGTAGAACGCAGCGCTCTTGTCCGGCTCGATCTTCTCCGGCTGACTGATCTCCCCCCTGTTTTTCAAACCCCCAATGATCTTCTGAAGATCGGGCCGTAGTGTGCCCGTCTCGATATTCTTATCCCCTGAACCTGATGAGATTACCCCGCCACTGGCGGCGGAGGCGGAGTCGTCGGAATACTTTTCAGCCATCGCGGCGAAGGTCGTCTTGCCGGAAAGAATATCCTCCCGGATCGATTTGAGCAGCGCGACGGTCGCGGGCACATCGGTTTTGCTCCGGTCGAACACAGCGAGTATGTGGCGGGAGTGAATGCGGTCGCCATCCTTGTCGATCAACTGGATGATGTGATAACCGAAACGGCTTTCGACGATGCCGGAAATCTGGCCGGGCTTGAGCGAGTATGCCGTTTTCTCGTAAGGAGGCACTAGCTCGCCTTTCCGGGTGAAGCCAAGATCGCCCCCGTTTTCACGTGAGCCGGGATCGTCGGAAAACTCCTTGGCGAGCGCGGCAAAATTACTGCCAGAGGCAATTTTTTGTTGAACCGCCTTGATCTTGTCGAGCGCCGACTGCTTTTCGGCTTCCGTGATCACCGGCATTTTGACGATCTGGGAGACCGAAACCGTTTCCGGCAATTCGGGCAGTTTGTCTTTCTCCTGATTGTAGAAAGAGGTGGTCTCCGCGTATGAAACGGTCGCATCGCGGAAATTTTTCCTTCTGAACGCATCGATCATCTGCTGCTCCTTGATGTCGTCGCGAATACGCTGCTTCAGGCGATTGACCGGCTGGCCGAATCTCGTCTCCATGGCGCTGACCGTCGGGAAACCGGCGCGAAGCGAACTGTAGCGTGCGGCGGCCTGATCATCGACGCTCTTCTCATCGACCTTGACCGTGTCGATCTTCGCCTTGGTCAACAGGATTTTCTGGTTGATCAGATTATCCAGAATTTTCTTTCTGAGCTGGGGATCGCTCTTGGCATCGGGATACTGCAAACGCAGCATCAGCTCCTGCTCATTGATATCCGAATCGAGAATGATCTCGCGGCCCACGACGGCCACGATCCTGTCGAGGGAGGTGGCGGCGGGTGAAGCGGCGAAACCGTTCATGGCGATCATCAGGGCGGAAAGCAGAAGAAACAGTACTTTTTTCATGTCATCGGGATTTTTCGGGTGGGGACGGACGTCGGCGCCAAACCGTGCGGCTGTCCATCGTGACGATCCGGCGCAACGATGAACCGCGCTCCGGAAACTGCTGAACCGCGCAACCGGCCATGGCCGCAATGGTCAACAGAGTTGCAACATACAGAGAATCTGCGTTACGGGCAAGAGGCTGTTCGGATGCGCGAGCAAAAGGGGCGGGATTTCAGGATGCCTCCCCGGCATGAATGGAAGCCGGGGAGAGCGTCGGAAGCGCGGAATCAGGCGCCCCGGAACTTGATGGGACTTTTGGAGCGGGTCTGCCAGTCGAAAACGATTGGCGCGGCCACGAAGATCGACGAGTAGGTGCCGACCAGGATGCCGGTAAACATCGCGAAGGCGAAGCTGCGGATGGCCGGTCCGGCGAAGATGAAGAGCACGATGACCGAAAGCATGGTCGTGCCGGAGGTGATGATGGTTCGGGAGAGCGTCTGGTTCATGCTCTCGTTGAAAATCCGCTCGTATTCGGAAGGCTTCTGCCCGCGCAGCCGCTCGCGGATACGGTCATACACCACGACCGTGTCGGTGATCGAATAACCGGCGATGGTCAGGAACGCCGCGATGATGCTCTGGTCAACTTCGAGCGGCATGAAATCGAACAGCCCGCCGAACAGGCTGAACAGACCAAGCACGGTCAGCACGTCGTGGAAGATAGCCGCAACGCCCGCCGTGGCGAACTTGAACTCGAATCGTACGCTGACATAGAGCAGGATTCCGACAAGCGCCGCCGCAAGCGCCTTGATTGCCGACATCTTCATATCGGAAGCGATGCTCGGCCCAACCGCCTGAACGCTCAGAATCTGGGAGGTATTGCCCGGCAGGCGCGAAGAAAGTGAATTTGAGATCAGCGCCTTGAGCCTGGTGGTGTCGCCCTGGAAATCGGTCTTGAGCAGGATGGAGCGGTCGAGGCCATACTGCTTGACCGAGCCGTTGACGCCAGCCTGCTCCATGATGGAGCGCACCGCATTGACATCGACCGGTTTTTCAAAACGGATGACCACCTCAGAACCGCCCTTGAAATCGATACCGTAGTTCAGCCCCCTGACGAAGAGGGAGACCATACCGGCAACAAGCAGAATGCCCGAGATGGCATAGGCGATCTTGCGATACTTGATGAAATTGAAATTGGTTTTCTTAAAAATGCGCATGTCCGCAGTGTCTTGTAATTATCCGAAACTCTTTTCATCCATGAACTTGCTGCCGAGCAACAGGTCGAACAGCACTCTGGTAACCACGATAGCCGTAAAAAGACTTGCGCCAGTACCGATCATGAGGGTAACCGCGAAACCCTGTATCGGTCCGACACCGTAAACATAGAGCAGAAACGCTGCGGCGAGCGTCGTGACGTGCGAGTCGAGAATCGACGAAAACGCCCGGTTATAACCGGCGTCAATAGCCATGCGAAGGCTCTTGCCCTCACCAAGCTCCTCCCTGATACGCTCGTAAATCAGCACGTTGGCGTCAACGGCCATACCCATCGTGAGCACGATACCGGCGATACCGGGCAGCGTCAAGGCAGCTCCGAAGCCGGACAGCACGGAGATGACGATCAGAATGTTGAGCACCAGCGCAAGGTCGGCAGCGATGCCCGCCTTGTTATAATAGATAATCATGAAGATGGCGACAGCCGAAAAACCCCAGATCATCGACATCATGCCTGCGCGGATGTAGTCGGAGCCGAGCGATGGGCCGACGGTGCGCTCTTCGAGGATTCGCACCGGCGCGGGCAGGGCGCCAGCTTTCAGGATGATTTCGAGGTCTTTGGCCTCGTTGAGATCGCCGATGCCGTTGATGACCGAGTTGCCGCTCGGAATTCTCGACTGAACGACCGGAGCGCTATAGACCGCGCCGTCGAGCACAATGGCCACCTGCTTGCCGATGTTGGCTCCGGTGATGCGCGCCCATTTCGACGTGCCCTCGTCGTTCATCGACATGGCAACCTCAGGCTGGTTGTCCTGCGCGCTGAAGGTCGCCTTCGCTTCGGTAATCACGCCGCCGGTCAGTTCGGGAGTTTTCTTGACGAGATAGATCGGAAAGTACTTTTCACCATTGGCGGTCAGTTCGGGCTTTGCCGCCAGAAGCAACTGCGTATCCTGCGGCAGCAAGGTCTGCACATCGGGCCGGTTCAGCACCGCTGTGACCTGATCGCGGGCATAAGCCGGGGCGAACACCACGCCATTCGGCAACATGCCGATCACATCCGAAAGCTTCTTGACACCGGCAGCGGCAGGAGCGGCTACGGGCGCTGGCGTCGCGGGAGTCGGCGCTGGGGCGGCGGCAACCGGAGCGGCAGCCTTGGCGGAGTCGGCCGGAGCCGCGCTCTCAGCCGGAGTCGGGGCCGGAACTTCAGCCGGGGCGGCTGGAGCCACCAGCGACACGCCACTGACGCTCTGGATCGCTCTGAGCGTCGTTTGAGGATCCTTGACCAGCCTGAATTCGAGTTTGGCCGTACCCATCAGAAGCTTGCGAACCCTCGCCTCGTCGGTGACGCCCGACAACTCGATAATCAGCCGCTGCGCCCCCTGCGTCTGGATCACCGGTTCGGCGACGCCATACTGGTCGATACGGTTGCGGATAATCTCTTTGGCCCTCGTCAGCGCATCCTTCGACTCGGCGTTCAGCTTGTTGACAATATCCTGATCGGAATCGCGCATGTCGTAGAAGTATCGGCTGAGCTTGATATTCTCCTTCTTGAACCCGGCTGCCACAAGCTCGACGATATTCGCGTTGGACTCGGCAGCGGCCTGGCTCTTGACGCTCTCCATGACGCGGGTGAAGGTGGCATCCTTGTTCCAGGCCTTCTGCTCGACGAGGTCGACAATATCGACCTCCATCACCAGGTGCATGCCGCCCCTGAGGTCGAGGCCGAGCTTCAGGCTTTTGTCTTTGGCGTACTCGATCGCCACGCGATTATCGATGGCGAACTTCAGACTGTCATCGGGAGAACGGAAACTCTTGAGTTTTTCGGTCAGGGCATGGTCACGCCAGGTAGGCCAGATCGACCATACCGAAACCATCGCGACCACGGCAATGAGAATGAGTTTAAAGCGGTTGTTTTTCATGAAAAAGGCCGTTACGCACGATTGATAAAGAAAAGCCAATATAAAGAACCGGTATTGGATTAACAATCGTGGTTGCGCGGCGTAAAATTACGGAAAAGGGCAAGAGCAAGGGCGAGGGGTGAAAACGCCAGATCAAGACTGACTTCAAGGCCAGGGTGGTGCTTGAGGCTGTTCGCGGCGAGAAAACCCTGAACGAAATCGCCACCGAATTCGGCGTCCACCCCGGTCAGGTCGGCAATTGGAAGAAAGAACTGCAAGAGCAGGCAGCGAGCCTGTTCGAGATCAAGAGAGGCCCCAAGCCAGTAGACCCGTCCTCGGATCAGGAAAAGCTCTACTCGGAAATCGGACGGCTCAAGGTTGAGCTGGACTGGTTAAAAAAAAGTCGGGGATTACCCTGTGACGTCCCGAAATGCGTGGATCGACGCAAATGATCCCCTGCCGATTGCCACCCAGTGCGAACTGGCCGGAACCAGTCGGTCGACTTTTTACGCCACCTCGCGCAACATGACGCCTGACGCTGAAGAGCTGATACTCTTGGAACTGATCGACAAGGAATACACCTGGCATCCGTTCTATGGAAGCCGTAAAATCGAGCATTACCTGTGCAGCCTCGGATACTGCATCAATCTAAGCGCGTGCAGCGGCTGATGCGAGCGCTCGGACTGGCGGCCATGGCCCCCGGCCCAAACACCAG
>Ga0326729_1000156_pt1 | contig 18165 bp, 22 predicted proteins | sample MHFSIPfraction_2_FD_207744 | JGI IMG/M metagenome (GOLD analysis project Ga0326729, IMG submission 207744) | Lab enriched peat soil microbial communities from Michigan Hollow, Ithaca, NY, United States - MHF6AY SIP fraction | ecosystem: Environmental > Terrestrial > Soil > Wetlands > Peat...
CTTCCATCGCTCCAGACAGGTACGGACGGAACGATGATCAGATGCGGATTCTGCAAAGGTTGGCTCATTTCACTCTGATTCAATTTCCACCGGTGGTCGTGGTTGTCGTGCTGCTGCCGTTGACGAACCCTGACTGGCCCCAGATTTTTTTACGCAGTTCCTGCATGACGCCGAAAGACTCCATGGTAGTGACTCCGAGGTTGAGCATCTGCAAAGACGGAAGTACCTTTTCCAGTGCGTAATTGAACTTCGCCATACCGCTCGGGCTTATATAAACGATGTCGTTCGGCATAAGTGAGAAGTTCTGCCCGAAGTCGGCGTGTTCGAGCAGATTTTTCAGATCTACCCTGACCACATCGCCCTTGTCGTTCTTCTGCCGGATTACAAATACTTTTTCGGGATTGGCAAACTTGTTCATCCCGCCGGCAAGCATGACCGCCTTCATCACGGTCATCCCGCTTTTAAGCTGTATGGCGCCAGGTGTGATGACCTCCCCCAGGACGTAAACCATTTCGTCGGATGCTTCGGGGATATAGATGACATCGTTGTTCCTGACCGGGGCGTTCAGCGCCATGTTGCCGTTCCTCAGCAGGTCCTGAAGGTCGATCCATATGATGATATCGTTGCCCCGGATGATGGCGCACTTCGTCAATGAAGTCTCCTTGCTCTGGTCGGGTATTCCGCCTGCCAACGCGAGCGCCTCGAGCAGCGATCCTTTGCCGGGGAAATTGACTACTCCCGGTTTGCTCACCCGTCCGAGCACGAAGGCCTTGTTGTTGTGGAACTCCTGTACCCGTACCGTCACTTCCGGCTTGATATAGAGCACCTCCAGCTTTGAGGTGATCAGGCTTTGGACCTCTATCGGGGTTTTATCAAGCACATGGAGGCTGCCGACTCTTGGCATGGTAATGAGTCCGTCAGGTGAGACCATGATATTTTCCTGTGACAGCTCCGGCCTTTTCCAGACCTGGATGCTGACGAGATCACCGGGTCCGAGGGTGTATTGGAACTGTCCGTGGGGTGTGGCCGACTCAATTTTTTCCGGGGTTGCGAATGCCTGGACTTTTTTCGGCAGCTCCGCCTTGAACCCGTTTTCTCCGGAGGGCCTGGTCCCGGTTTCAACGGGCTGTAATGTGGTGCAGGAGTTGAGCAGAAGGCAGAGCGAGAGGAAGAGAAGTGCGTTCATGGCCCCATGCATCAGTGGTCGGCCTGTTCCGGCACCATATTTGATCGTAGCCGGGAGAGTGCGGAATAATCTGAAGGGAAAAAGACTCTCTTGTACGTGGTTGAACAGCATTACGTAAAGGGGATCGAGTTTATTTAAAAAGTCTTAATGTGTCGAATCAATAATCAGGTCATCCTGATACAGGCGCCGGGGGATTCACCCTCAGGCCGGATTTTTTTTGGATGATTCTTGCTGGTATTCCGACTGCTATCGAGTTGTCGGGGACGGAGCTGATGACAACGGCGTTGGCGCCGATATCGACATTGTTGCCTATGGTGATGTTGCCGAGCAGCTTTGCGCCCGTCCCGATATTGACGTCGTTACCGATTTTCGGTGCAGCTTTTTCTTCGATGTTTTTCAGTCCTACGGTAACGCCGTTCCGGATGATGCAGTTGTCACCGAAGCTTGCATATCCGCTGACGATGATGTCGCCGAAATGATCGATGCGGAAGTTCCTGCCTATCGGCACTTCACAGGGAAGCTCGATTCCGGTAAGGATCTGTGCGGTTTTATCGAACACCTTGTAAAGGAGGGAAAAGGGCTTGCGGACGATGCCGTTGTTAATTGTGTAGCGCCAACGACCGAAGCGGTATACCACCATAACCCAGAATCCCTGGCTGCTCCACCGGCCTTCGTAGACTGCAAGGTCGGCCCGTATGTTTCCGAAGAGTCTCATGAGGGTTTACCAGGGTGTTTGTGGCGAAAGGCGGCCGAATTTAGTGTCCTGCAGCGACCGGGTGATCTGCTTTATCGTTACTGAAGCTGCGTCTCGCTTCTTTTGCGCATCACCGGAGGGCAGGATCAGGTTTTTCAAATAGCGTATGCCATGCCAGAGCAGCTCGACCCCTGAGCTGGCAATGACAGCCGGAAGGCCGCTGTTTTTCCTGTAATAGAGCCATTCGCTTCGCATCCTGAAGGAGAGTACCTGGGATCCGGCGTTGTCGAAGGTTTTGTCTTTCCGGGTTTTGCTGCATGCTCCACCGATGTGCATCACTTCAGCATCGGGTATGAAGAAGATTTTCCATCCGGCTTTTCGGGCGCGAAGGCATAGGTCGGTCTCTTCGTAGTACATGAAAAAGCGCTCGTCGAAGGGCCCGATGGAGTCGAGCATCGTTTTTCGGACGATGGTGAACGTGCCGGGGACCCAATCGACTTCAAGAGGATGGTCGTGTGCGAATCCGCCGAATTCATGTCTGCTGAAGATCGGGGAAGCAGGGAAGCGGGCGCTCAGGCCGGAAAGTGTGAGGAGTTTTGATAGCGGTGAGGGAAAGCGTCTGGCCGAAGGCTCCAGCCGTCCTTCCGGTGAGATGATCTTTCCTCCGCAAAGCCCGCACTCCGGATGGTTGTCCATGAACGTTACGGCGTTCCGGATCGATGCCGGGCCGATATAGGCGTCAGGATTGAGCAGGATGATGTATCGACCGTGAGCCTGATGAAAAGCCAGATTGTTCGCTGCCGCAAAGCCGAGGTTCCTTGTGTTGGCTATGAGGCGGACCTCGGGGAACTGCTCTTTGACCATGGCGGTAGAGTCGTCGCGCGAGTCGTTGTCCGCGACAACGACCTCCATGTCGCTGCCCGTCCCGTGACGGTAAAGCGCCTCCAGGCAGTTCTTCAGGATATCCCTGGTATTGTAGCTGACAATGACAATGGTGACCATGGGTTACAGCTGTTTTGACATGGATAGGATATTTACGCCGTTTTCCCTGATGCAGGTTACCGTATCCATGACGGTGCGCATAAGCAGCAGTCCGTATCCCTTTTCGGGGTAGCTGTCGATTTCCGGGGGCGATGTTTCAGTGGAGAACTGCTGATTGGTATCGCGTACGGTGACGGTAAGCCGCTGCTGTTCGAAAATGAAATTGATGATAACCGGCTGAAGAGGGGAGAGCTGTTTTGCATTGGTGACGGCGTTGGCGAATGCCTCACTCACGGCGAGTTCGAATGCATGAATGAACTGCCAGTTGCCGGTATCTGCATTGCATGAGTTCAGCAACAGCAGGGCGGCTCTCTCTGCCGTTTGTGAGGCGAATCGGGTAAAGATGATATCGCTTGGCAGCGTCAGGGTGATTATGCTGTTCATCTTCGGGCGATCAGTTGCGTCGCATAGTCAACAGCTGCGGAGGTATCGTCGAATATATGGAAAAGCCGGTATGCATTCGTGATTTCAAAGACCTGGCCGATCCTGTCGTTCATGCATGAGAGCAGCGTTTCGGCACTCATATCCCGCTTTTTCCGCAATGTGCCGATAAGGGCGCCCAAACCGCTGCTGTCAAGGAAGTTCACATGTTCGAGGTCAATGACGACCGTTTGCGATGCGTTGGTTATGGCCGGACTTTTCTGCAGCTCCGGTGCTGTCGAGGCATCAAGCGTGCCGTTGAGGGCTACGACGGTGATGCTGCCTTTGGGGGTCTCGGTAATGGTCATGCGGCGTTCTTTTCATAAAGTTTGTTGAGGAGTGCCTTGATCGTCATGCCTATATCCTTGACGGGAGTGCTGTGCACGGTGTAAAAGCGTTCAACAATGGCAGCGTCGCTGCCGTTGACCGGCCACTCTTCGGCTTCCGCATAACCGAAAACCGCAGGCCGATAGCCCGGATTACCGGCCGGAATGCCTGTCGTCTGGCCGGAAGCGATGATCGGTGCGCTACCGATAATGGCCAACTGGCCGGTCATTACCCTGGTCAGCAGAGGCAGGCGGTCAAGTGAGATGGCTGCCGCAAGGGATGCGGCCAGGCCGGTTCCGGTGATCTCTGCCGTCGGCAGGGTGATGCTGTTTCCTGCGATGTCGGCAAGACAGGTCTTCGTGCCGGAACGCCATCTGCCTTGCAACTTCAGCAGCGGAAAGAGCAGAAGAAAAGGGATGAGCTGCAGGGAGATCAGTATGGCGGCGGCAACGGCGTGAACTGCGTTTCTGGCTACTTTGCCGGGTTTGCCGGACGCTCTTATCCCGGCCAGGAGGTGGGGGTCCTCCATGGCGATGGATGCGCCGCTTCGGGGGTCGATGAGCATATTGCCGGAGGCTATCCGGCCATTGACTTCAAGGTGTTCCCCGATGTATGTATTATCGAGAACGACGGCATTTTTTATCGAGCTCTCCTTGTCGATTATGACGTTGCTCCCGACGATCGCACCTGGTCCTATGACTGCACCGGAGAGGATCTGGACATTGTTGCCGATGCTGACGGGCGTCCTGATCTCTGCGGTTTTGCTGATGACCACATTTCTGCCTATGGCGCAGCCGGGTTCATTTCCATAGCCGGGAAGTACATAACGGGCGGCCCCGTTTTCGAGGGTGTCAGCAGATATCCGGTAATAGCTGCCGACGCTTTCGAGCGGCTGGAGCTTCAATTGGAGTTCAGGCAGGTGATGCGAAGGTGTTTCCGGATCTCCTGTAAGGCTGATGCTTCCTCCAGGGCAAGAGACGCAGGTTCCTGCGGGCATCAGGCTGATGGAGCCGGCATAGCCTTGCTGTTTGTCATAGCTGATGAAACTGAAGCCGCTGATGATCATGATCCTGTCGTCACCGCAGAATTTCCGGTTTTTCTCGATCAGATCCTGAAAGGAGTCCTCTGCATGCATGCTTGCATAGCTGAGTTGAACACCCCATCTGTTTCCGGTTTCACAATACTCCTTCACCTCTCCGAGCGGTCCGTCGCTGAGCAGTCGGATTTCAGAACTGCCGGCAAGAATGGCGAAGTCAATGAGGAATTCCGTGAACGGTTTGTTGCAGAGCGGCAGGAGCAGCGGGTGTATTGATGGAAACGCCTGGCGCGCCCATTCATACTCCCTTTCCCTTATGGCGAGAAGTGTTTTCATCTTCAGTTCTTTGAATCCTGAGTGATCGCAAACGAGGCAACAGCATCACCGGTATGGGGAAAGATCGAAAACAGCCTTTCCGCCTGGGTAAGCTCGAAGACCATGGCGACTTTTACGTTCAGTCCGGCAAGCTTGAGCTCTCCCTTTTTTTCAAGCGTTTTACGGAGGCATCCGACGATTGCGCCCAGACCGCTGCTATCGATAAAGTCAAGTGCAGCGCAGTCGAACACCAGAAAGCGAGTCTGCTGCAACCATGAATTGAACGTTTTCTGCAGCTCCTGGCTGTTCTGTGCATCGAGTCGTCCGGCCAGTTCTGCGATTCCGATCGTCAAGCCGTTGGATGTATCGAGAAGGAAATTCATTGGGGGACTCCTTTGACATTAGTATGCACCCCTGCCGGAAAGGACAGCCGGGATAGTTTTTAATAAAAGGCTGATATCATTGATGATGCCGGCACTCTGGATGTACTGGAGGTCAAGCCTGACCTGATCGGTAAACGGGATGTCGCTTCTGCCGCTTACCTGCCAGAGACAGGTGATGCCGGGAATGACATGAAGGCGCTTTCGCTGTTCGAGGGTGTATTCTGCAACTTCCTTGGGAAGAGGCGGCCTCGGGCCTACAAGGCTCATATCCCCTTTGAGCACGTTGATGAGCTGAGGCAGTTCATCAATGCTGAATTTGCGTATGATCCTCCCGGTTTTTGTTACTCTCGGGTCCTTTTTCATTTTGAAGATCACGCCTGCCGAGGATTCGTTCTGCCCGGCAAGCTGTGCCTTGATTTTATCGGCATTCATGACCATCGAGCGGAATTTGTAGAATTTGAAGTGTTTTCCGTTCCTGCCGACCCTTGTCTGGAAATAGAAGACCGGTCCCGGGTCTTCAATGGGAATGGCCAAAGCCGTGATGATGAATATTGGCGAGAGCACGATGATCGCTGCGACAGATACGGAGATGTCGAGCATGCGCTTCAACAGATAGGAGAGCTTTACCATCGATTCCCATGCGGCAACCTTTATCCTGCCCCTGGAGAAAAGGGATGGTTTGATTGTTCCGCTGATCTTGCGGATGAGTTCCTTGCGTACGGTCGGGTCCAGTTCCATGATGCTCACCGGTTACTTATAGCTGTAAAGAGTTTCCATTTCATGACCCTGTAAAGAAAGAGGGGATTGCCTATCACATATCTTCGCCACATTCTTGCCGGTTCCTGCAGGATCCTGTAAACCCATTCGAAGCCGATTTCACGTATCCACCGTGGAGCACGCCGGATATTTCCGGAATAGAAATCGAACAGGCCGCCGACGCCCATGAGAATTCCCGGTTGCAACTGATGCCGGTATCGGGAGATCCATTTCTCCTGGAGAGGAGCCCCGAAAGCTACGAGCAGAATTTGGGCTCCGGAGCTGTTTATGGTGTGGATGATGCGCTCGTTTTCCGTTTCCCGATTGAAGTACCCGTCGGCGGTGCCTGCTATCCGGACGCCGAAATCCCTGTGGATCGCTGCAGATGCCTGTTCGGCGATTCCTGGTTTGCCGCCGAGCAGAAAGATCGAGTGGCCTGCCTCCGCGGCCATCCGGCAGAGGAACGGAAGCATGTCGGTGCCGTTGATATTCTCCCTGAGCGGGCTCTGCAGAAGCTTGCCGGCCACGATAAGCCCGACACCGTCAGGAAATATGTGGTCACTGGATTTAAGGACGGAGCGGTACTCTTCGTCGGAAATCGTTTTGTTCAGACAATCGGGATTGACAAAAAAGATGCTGCACTGTTTCTTTCGGCCCAGATCGGACTGCATCATGGTTACCGCCTCTTCCATGGTGATGTTGTCGATATCGAGTCCGAGCAGATGAAAGACAGGCGATGGGGCGACGCTGTTTTCGGTGTAGAGCATTGCCGGGAGTGCCCTGAGCAGTAGCAGGAGGTCGTAAAAAGGCCTCTTTTTGAATATGTATTCCCACTCGATGGCTTCACGACCTTCATGTGCAATTTTACTTGCCTTACGAATGTCCCAGAGCGAGATGATTCCAGGCTTGACCATGCTGATGTATGCCTGTTCAGCGTTGGGTTGTGCGTCGTCCCAATCCCTTATTGCGGTGCCGGCAAGCCCAAGACGGCCTGTATAGAGTTCGAGGAAGAGCGGCAGATCGGCCAGGCGTCCCGAGAGTCCCGCAAAGCGCATAAGCGTTAACGGTTTGCCCGAACAGCCGAATACCTTTCTTTTTGAAAATATGGCTTTGCCTGAAGGGAGCCTTGTCATGAGCTGTGTCAGTAGCACCGGAGCGAACAGCAAAATCGTGGCAAGTAGGGCGACGACAAGTTCGATGACCCGCACGGTGGTTTCCGCTGCTGCTGAACCGACGATGAACGCCAATCGTCTTCGCCGGCTTCTTGCGGAGCCTGATCGCCCTGAGAGGCGTTTTTCCAGCTCCCTTGCGGTGTCAATTGACGGATTCATTGCCTTTATAGCCGCTGTTGTTCTTCGTGGATTGATGGGTACCTGTCGCTGCAGCTTCACAGAAAGTCCGATCCTTCGAAGCTGCGATTGTTTTCGTTTGACTATCCTATGTCGTTTTCAGCCCGGAGTGCTCTTCATTATCGTTCAGGATCCGGATGATGATACAGGTCACGTCATCCTCGAAATTGCTGCATTTGCAGAATTCCGATAGCGATTGCCTGATTTTGGCGATTATGGCTTCGGTCGGGAGCCCGGCATTCTGCTCTATGAGTGCCGTGAGCTTGTCGATGCCGAACATGTTGTCATCAGGCGCCCGGCACTCCGTGATCCCGTCCGAGTAGAGGATCAGCAGATCGTTATTCTCCACATGAAAGCGGGTTTCCTGGTATTCCTGCTCTTCTATCATACCCATCGGCAGATTCTCGCCTTTGATGAGCTTGCAGCGATATGAACTGAACGGCAGGTGAATGAGCGGATTGTGGCCGCAGTCGACCATGGAGACAAGCTTCTTTTCAAGGTCGAGCCTGACAAACAGAAGGGTTGCAAACATGCCGAGTTCAATGAGCTCATGTATGCATCGGTTATGTATCGTACTGACTACACGCTGAAGAGGCGGCAGTGAATCAGAGCTGTCGCGTTGCTGCGCAATGGTTTTGAGGAAGAGTGATTTGATTCCCGCACCGACAAGCGCGGGCTGTATACCGTGGCCCATGACATCACCGATGAGCAGATCGGCCTGATGGGGATCGTATTCTATCAGTTCTGTAAAGTCTCCGTCGATATGGCCGGACGAGAGCATGAGGCAACTTATCTCCGCACCCTGGAGTTTGATCGGAGTCGTGTTCTGAAGCAGTTTTTTTTCTATCTCCGATTCCAGGTCTTTCTGCATCTGCTCATAATATTGCCGGCTTTTTTCTTCCTCGATCCGGGTAGTGATGTCCCGGGCTATGAGCACGCTATGCATACCGTTTTCAAGCAGCACGCATCCTTTTGAGATTTCAAGAGGCAGATGCGTTCCGTCGCGCCGGATCCCCTCGATCTGAAGCACCCGGTTTTCGCAACATTTTCCAGTGAAATCGGGATTGTGCCTGATCAGGTCATTCATGTCCATTTCCAATGGGGCCTCTACGAAGAGATCGGGAAAAAACTGGCCGGGGCAGTCCGTCTTTGCGTAACCGAACATCGACTCTGCAGCCGAGTTGCGGTAGATGATGGTGCCGCTCTCATCGAGCATGAAGACTGCATCGTGTGCTGCATCGTTCATCGACTTGAACTGTTCCGTACTTCTTTTAAGGTCGGCGGCCAGTTTCTGCAGACTTTGATTTGCATCGGTCAGTTGCCTGTTTTTCAGTGAGATTTCATTGAAAAGCTCTTCCCGCTCGATTTTCAGGCAGTGGTAATCAATGGCGTCTTTCAGGATCGCCCTGAACGATTCGGGGTCGACGGGTTTTGGAATGAACCGAAAGACTTCGCCGGTATTGATCGCTGATATGATATGGTCTATATCCTGTGACCCGCTCAGGATCATGCGGACTGTGTCGGGGCTTTGCTGTTTGACCTCATTGATGAGTTCAAGTCCGTTCATGCCGGGCATGCGGAGATCGGAAACGATGATGTCTACCGTGTTGTCTTTGAGAAGTTCCAGCGCTGAGGCAGCACTTTCCGCAAAGAGTTTTTGAAACGGTTCCCTTCTGAGAAATCGTTTGAGCGAGTTGAGGATGTCTGATTCATCATCGACAAACAGGATGACGAGTTCTTCACGGTTATTCATGTTCTGTTACTTCTTTTATAATCTTCAGGGGCAACCTGATGGTGAAAACCGTGCCCCCATCCGGAGGGCATGAGACGGTGAGCGTTCCACCATGCTTGTGGGTGATGATATCGTATGAGATGCTCAATCCAAGTCCGGTCCCCTGGCCCGGGTCTTTTGTCGTGAAAAAAGGTTCGAAGATGCGGCGCATGGTTTCCGGGGGCATTCCCGGGCCGTCGTCAGTTATCGTGCATTGGACATAATCACCTTCGCATGAGGTCCGGATGGTTATATGACCTCTGTTCTGCCGTTTCTGCGACGCTATGGCATGCGAGCTGTTGATGATAAGATTGAGAAAGACCTGGTTGATCTGTTCGGGATTGCAGGGTACCGAAGGTATTTCGTCAAGGAACGTATCGACTTTGGCATGATAGCGGTATTCGTTCCTTGCGATGGTGAGAGTGTCCCTTATTCCCTTGTTGATGTCGAAGCGTACCCGTTCGTCGATAGCGTGCTGGAACGAGAAGTTCCTCATGCTTCTGATTATTGTGCCGACACGTTCGAAGCCTCGTTCGGATTCAGCGAAGAGTTCCGGCAGGCCGTCCAGAAGCATGTCGACGCTCAGCTTTTTTTCCAGTGATTTGATTTCCTGAAACTCTTCCTCCGATGGTTCGCCCTCTTCTATGGAATGGAATAAGCCGCGGTATGCCTGAAGCAGTTTGCGAAGGTCAGTGATGTCTTCACGCAGGGTAGCGAAGTTGATCCGGACGAAATTGATGGGGTTGTTGATCTCGTGAGCCAGTCCCGCCGAGAGCTGGCCTATCGACGCGAGCTTTTCCTGCAGAGCCATCTGCTGATGGGAGAATTCAAGCTCACGCGTCCTTTCTGCCACCCGCTCTTCGAGCGTCTGATTCAGCTCCCTGAGCGTTTCTTCAGTATGTATCCGTTCGGAGATGTCCAGGCCTATGCCACGGATACCTATCGGAATGCCGTTACGGATGATCGGGGCGGTATAGAGCAGGATGGGAAAGGTCGTGCCGTCACTTCTCAGGGCGGTGTATTCATGATTTTCGGCAGGGACCCCGTGTAAAACCGAGATAATGCTCTCCTGTACACGGGCGTGTTCTTCGGGTGCAAAGAGCCGGAGGCTGTCGAATCCATGTTCGAGCGCCTCTTTGCTGTATCTGAACAGGTCGAGTCCCGCCTTGTTGCTGAAGGATATATGCCTGTTGATGTCTACTTCGAACACCGGTTGCGGCAGCAGGTCGGCAAGTTCCTGAAAACTCTGCTCGCTTTCAGCAAGGGCCTGTTGCTCCTTTTTCCGCTGGGTGAGATCCTGTTTTATGGCGATGAAGTGCGAGATACGTTTGTTACGGCCGATTATCGGGCTTACGATGCAGTATTCGGTAAAGAGCTCACCGTTTTTTTTCCTGTTGATGAACTCCCCCTGCCAGATTTTGCCGGCGTTGATGGTGTCCCAGAAATTCTGGTAGAACTCATGGGATTGTTTACCCGATTTGAGGATGCTGGTGCCCTGGCCTTTGGCCTCGCTTTCAGTGAATCCTGTAAGAGCGGTAAAACCAGGGTTTACAAATTCAATGATCCCCCGCTCATCGGTAATGATGACGCCCATGGGGATCTGGGTGATTGCCTCTGAATAAAGCCTGAATTTGCTGCGCAGTTCGAATTCGCGGAGCGCATTGTTTACCGTGCTTTCAAGACGGTCGGCGCTGACAGGCTTGATCAGGTATTGATATGCACCCAGTTTCAATGAAAAGATGGCTTGCTCCAGATCGCTCGATTCGGAGATCATGATGACAGGTATCGTGATCTGATTGTTCCTGATATACGAGAATACCTCGAGGCCGTTTTTTCCGGGTATCTGGATGTCGAGTAACAGCAGGTCGATCCGCTCGGTGTTGAGCAACTCGATGCAGGCATCGCCGTTATCGGCTGTCAGGACGGAATATCCGAGATTCTCGATGATCTGTTTTGTCCCGGCACGTGAACTTTCATTGTTATCGACGATCAGTATCGTCGATATTTTCTCTGGATGGAATGCGCCGTTTTCAATATCCGGAGGGAGCTCAAAATAATCTGACCAGGGTGCCATGATCATGGATGTTGCCGTTTGTTCATGTTTGGTATGTATTACTGCGTCAGATTTCATGAGTATGATAGCCTTTTTACCGGTTTCAAATATCCGGGGGAAGCTCAAAAAAGCTCAATATGATCTGGCTATGTTACTATGATCATTGATGTATCCAGTTGTTCATATTTCATATATATGGCCGCTTTTGATATGCATATATTTTATATCATACCCGCTAAAGCCTCCTCTCATCCTGAACCAGATTATGATTCATGTCGGGAATATATCGCAATCGCCGAAAGCAAAGTGTGAGGTTGGAGACGTTGGGAAAAAGCGTTCTGGATCAGGTGTCAGAAACGAATAGTTTATGAGAAAAAAAAAGACGGAGGCGAATCTGTGAGAATGCATAAAGCATTTTTAGAAAATAGATTACAGTTTCGCCGAATGGGAAGAGCCAAGATATTTTATAATGCGCCGCATTCTTCAGTCACAGATGGTTCGGATGTCAACTTACGGTTCTCTGTCGAAATCCCGTATAGAAGATCCAAATGCCATCATAAATGAAGTTCCAACAGCCACTATATGAAAAGAAGCGGATTGCTGATTATCCTTAAGGCTTGACAGGTGTAAAGGTTGCGCACTGTATTTTATTTAAATATAAATAAAACTGTTGCAGAAGCCAAGCCTGATCTGTGTATCAATATATCTTCAGGTATATAAGTTATGGCTCGTTATTCAGGTTATCTGGCTTTATCGGCGTGATGTCAGGATTTCTCAGATGCTTGTGTTGGCAAAGAGTGTTACACGGTCAGGTGAGTCATCGATTTTTCTACCAACGCAACGTTCTGTCGTTTTAAGCGATCATGATTTCTTGCGAAACCTGATATTCTTCTCCATACAATTATATCAAAAACGATTTGTTGAGATGTCTTGGATTTTTAGTTGAAAGCGATATTCCGTCAAAAATACTTACTGATCGAGCCGGCTATATATGCTTTGTTAATAACATTCATCCGAATTGTGTTTTTATCTGTTTCATACCGGCAGACATTGTCGCCTGATTATCCGATACATCGCGGAACTTTACCTGGCAGATAGAGTTTCATGATCGGGGGCGATCCCGGAATTGACAGCGCTGATGATGGTGGATATTTCGACAACAGGGGCGAGAGGGGGCAAGCGAATGTCTGGGTGGACGATGATAAGTTCTATAGCAGAACAGATGGCAAAGCCGAAGACTGAGCCGACAGCGGATGATAACCTCAACCGGGTTGTCTGCGTTTCAGGCAGTGCAGCCCTTGTTTTTCAGCTATCCAGTACACGCAGTCCGGTTGATAAGAGGCGCATATCTCCTGATATCGTCCCGAAACCATCGACATGATGAGCGGGCGTCCTGAATTCCGTTCAAGGGCAGATTCTGCATCTTCTGCAGTCACTGGTTCGGCAAGTCCTGAGCGGATCATCGCTTCTGCGAATTCGTCGAGAAAAACCGATTTTGTTGATGCGGAACCGGGATGAAGTGACCGGCAGACCCTTTCGCCGTGCGCCAGGATCCTGGCGTTCCGGATGAATCTCGATGCTTCTGCAAACGAGAGGCAGACTGGTTCGAACGCGCGGATTATTTCCATGACCCTGACAAGCGTTATTTCATCCAAAGGCCGAATGTTGGCGCTGTTCAGCACATCCAGCGCCCTCCTTATGCCGCCGAGAATGTTTCCGCTGCTGTAATCTTCGATGCTGCCCATGTATGATCGGATTGCTGGTCGGGGAGTCTCTGTCGAATTGAAAATAATATATATTTCCTTTGCGATTACATCGCAGGCATCATTGTTCAACGGCATTGGACCACAAGGAATGGAGTTTTCTGTTTTTCTAATCAACAGGAGACGCGGATATGGATACCAGAACGCTCATCGAATCGTATCACAAGGCATGGACGAGCGGGGACTTTGCAGCCGCCCGCAGTTTGCTGGCCGATGACCTCGATTTCAGGGGCAGCATCAGCACGTTCACGAAAGCGGATGATTTCATCGAGGTGCTGACCCGGTTCAAGGCGATATTGCACGGAGTCACGATGTTGCAAAGTTTTTTCGATGATAAGGGCGCAGCTCTCCTGTACGACTGCGAGACGGTTACTCCTGCGGGAGTTATCCGGACTGCCGAGTTTTTTACGGTATCGGACAACAGGATTAAAGAAATTCGGCTCGTTTTCGATGCTACGGAGTTGCGTAAGGCCATGCCGGCTTGATCGATGCCGGTTAACTGTTTCCGATTCATAGACAAAACCATAACCCGGGGAATATCGATGAGAAAATCTGTTGTGAAAAGGTTGTTTGCGTCGGTTTTATTGATTTTGACCATGGTCGCCGCTTTCGTTGCTACCGACGTCAAAGCTGAAAACAGGGAAGACTGGACGACAAACGATGTGAAGGTATTTGTTGAAAAGGCAGCCGTTTATGCCAGGAGTCACGGCAAAACTGAAGCATTGAAGGTGTTTACGGCGAAGGAGGGGGAGTTTCAGCAGGGTGGCCTTTATATTTTCGCCTACGACTTTTCCGGCAACGTCATTGCGCACGGCGGTGACGCATCACTGGTCGGCAGAAATCTTCTTGGGATGAAAGACTCCAATGGCGTGGAGGTTATCAAAGAACTCGTGCGTCTTGCAGGAAACAGCAGCGGCTGGCTGTACTATACCTGGCCCAATCCCGAACATGCAGGGAAACAGGAACCCAAACTCGGCTATGTCGTCAAGATCGACGACGGCTGGTTTATCGGGTCAGGCACTTATGGCCCCGCAGCGGTCAAGCCCTGACTAGGAGAAATATTCAAACGTCGACAGCCGGCTCTGACTTTCGTCACTCCGGCTATCGGCAGAGTTCTCTTTTGTCCCTCGCCTGCAAAGGCTGATGGCTTACTCGTCGTGATCTTTCAATCACTGGTTTGGTGCTCGCCAAACCATTTTTCTTTGAACCATAGCGAAACATTGACGAGGCCGATGAGCGCAGGCACTTCGACCAGAGGGCCTATCACCGCGGCAAAAGCTTCGCCGGAATTGATTCCGAATACCGCTACGGCAACCGCGATGGCAAGCTCGAAGTTGTTTCCGGCCGCTGTAAAGGCAATCGTGGCCGTTTTGGAATAGTCTGCGCCGATCTTGCGGCCGATGACGAACGAAACGAAGAACATTATCACGAAGTACAGGAGCAGCGGAATAGCGATACGTACCACATCCATCGGAATTTTGACGATATACTCCCCCTTGAGCGAGAACATCACCATGATCGTGAAGAGCAGCGCAACGAGCGTTAGCGGGCTGATCCGGGGTATGAACGTGTGATCGTACCACTCACGTCCTTTCAGGCGAAGCAGCAGGAAGCGGGTCAGGAAGCCGGCGATGAACGGTATACCGAGGTAGATGAAAACCGAAAATGCAATCTGGCCGATGGTGATATCGACATGGAACGACGTAAGGCCGAACCAGCGGGGCAGAACCGTGAGAAATACCCAGGCGTAGAGTGAAAAGAAGAGTACCTGGAACACTGAGTTGAACGCGACAAGGCCTGCGGCATACTCCGAGTCCCCTTTCGCCAGTTCGTTCCAAACGATCACCATGGCGATACAACGTGCAAGGCCGATCATGATAAGCCCGGCCATGTAGTGAGGCATATCGGCAAGGAACAGCACAGCCAGCACGAACATGAGTACCGGACCGATCACCCAGTTCTGCAGCAGCGAGAGGGCCAGCACTTTCGTATTGCGGAACACGTCGCCCAGCTCCTCGTATTTGACCTTTGCCATCGGCGGGTACATCATGACGATAAGTCCGATCGCTATCGGGATGTTCGTGGTGCCGCTCTGGAAGCTGTTCCAGAAACCGGCGACTCCGGGGTAGAGGTACCCGGAAAGCACTCCTGCACCCATGGCCATAAAGATCCAGAGCGTGAGATACCGGTCAAGGAAAGAGAGTTGTTTTGTCGATATGCTCATAATGCTAACCCTTGGCTACGGTTTCATTGTAAAACTGCAGGAACCCTTCGCGGATTTCGTCACGCACCCTCCTGAAGACGGTAAGCACCTCCTCGTCATTACCTGAGGCTTCCGCAGGATCGTCGAATCCGATATGCAGCCGATGCCCCACCTTGCCCGTAAAGACCGGGCAGGACTCTTTTGCTCCGTCGCAAACCGTAACGACAAAATCGAACGGCCTGTCGACAAATTCGTCGACGGATTTCGGGCGATGGCCGCTGATATCGATGCCCGCCTCGCGCATGACCTGGATTGCAAGCGGATGCACCGACGAGGCCGGCCTGGTCCCGGCGGAACAGACCTCCAGTTCAGTATCGAACGAGCGGAGAAACCCTTCGGCCATCTGGCTGCGGCAGGAGTTTCCGGTACAGAGGATAAGGACGGATTGTTTCATTTTATCAGGATATTTTGATGAAGGCGTCGATTCAGAAAACGGCGTTGAACACGAAACCTACCAGCATGATGCCGATGGCCACAATGCCGGCAAAGATTGCGATGAGCTGAGGCTTCAGCACTTTGCGAAGAATGATCATCTCCGGCGCCGACAGCGCTATCACGCTCATCATGAACGCCAGGACGGTGCCGAGCGCGGCCCCCTTGCCGAGCAGGGCCTGTACGACGGGAAGTATGCCGGCGGCGTTCGAGTACATGGGTACCCCGATCAGTACGGCGGCGGGCACCGACCACCATGCGCTTTTCCCCATCAGTGAAGCTATGAGGTTTTCAGGCACGTAGCCGTGAATGCCGGCACCGAGCCCGACTCCGAGCACGATGTAAAGCCAGACTTTGCCTACAATCTCCCGCACATGCTTTACGCCCTCGTGCAGTCGATGCGTCCAGTTTATAGCGTCAGCTTCGAAGTCGGCGGAAACGGAGCTGTTCTGCAGTTGTCGTACCCACTCCTCCAGATAGCGTTCCATACCGAGTTTTCCGATAACCATTCCTGCAAAGATGGCGACAAGCAATCCCATTGTCATATAGAGTAATGCGACGTTCCAGCCGAACATGCCGAAAAGCAGCGCAATGGCGACTTCGTTGACCATCGGTGCGGAAATGAGAAAGGAGAAGGTCACGCCGAGCGGTACTCCGGCCTGCAGGAACCCGATGAAGAGCGGTACGGCTGAACATGAGCAGAAAGGGGTTACGATGCCGAGCGAAGCAGCCAGCACGTTGCCTGCCCCGGTACGCCTGCCGGAAAGTATCGCCCGCGTTTTTTCGGGGGAGACAAAAGTATGCACGACACCCATGACAAACACAACGGCAGTCAGCAGCAACAGTACCTTCGGCACCTCATAAATAAAAAAGTACAGCGCCTCGCCGGCACGAGTGGTGCGGGTGATTCCCGAGACCCCGAGCAGAAAGCCTGCGAGAGTTTCAAGATTACTGTAAATCAGGATCCAGAGCAGGGCAGCAGCCGTGAGGGTGGCGGCTGCCCTCATGTTTATCGTGTTATCAGAAGCCATGTTTACCGGGGTGATCGTTATGGGCAGCTCTATTTATCATCAGCAACAGCCTCCTCCGTTATTTTCACCGTGTCCTTTCGAACCACCGCAACAGCATCCACTCTTTGTGTGCTTCAGTTTACCTTTCACGGGCAGACCTGCTTCCGCCCAGCCGACAATGCCGTCCTGCAGGTTTACTGCCTTGTCATAACCGTGGTTCATGAGGAACCAGGTCGCCATCAGGCTGCGTTCACCGACGTTGCATCCAATGACCACACCCCTGTCGGCAGGAATTTCGTGGAAGTGCGCTTCGAACGTGCGATACGGAATCAGCACCACACCAGCGATATCGAAGGTTGCTTCGGCGACTTCGTCCGGTTCGCGGACATCGACCAGCAGCGCTCCCTTTTCGATCAGCTCGAAGGCTGCAGCGGGAGAGACTTCTATGGCTTTGTTCATGATATGATCGTTTTTCATCTGGTTAATAAATCTTTGAGTTCGTTACGGTCCGGCACACGGCCCTTGCAGCGAACCTCTTCGTCGACCACAAGAGCAGGGAGGGAAAGGACGTTGTAGGCCATGATTTTCTGGATGTCCGTAACCTTCTCTATCGATGCTTCGATGTTTTCGGCTGCAATGACGACATTGACCGCATCAGCAAGCTGGTTGCATTTCGTGCATCCTGAGCCGAGAATTTTTACCTGTTTCATTGCTCTCTTTTGTTTGTATTTGTTTATCGCAAATGAACGATACTTGTATTTATCTGATCGTCGTCACCTCGCAGTTATCTCCTTGTCAGCACTTGCAGTCACTGATGGTTTCCTGTCCAAAAAATTCACCGAACAGCGACCTGGCTTGTTTCCAGTTTGCCTGGTTGATGCAGTACTTCACTTTAGGAGGGTTGATCTCTCCCTGAATGAGGCCTGCTTCGAGCAGCGCTTTCAGGTGCTGTGAAATAGTCGACTGCGCCATGGGAATGATTTCCGTAAGCTCTCCAGTGAAACAGCACGTTTCACCAGCAAGCAGTTTGAGGATTTTGAGCCTCACCGGATGACTGAGGGCTTTGGCGACCATCGCCAGTGAGGCCTCTTCTCCACTGTACTCTATCGTCGATAACGATCTTTGCATCTGTGTTTTCTTTAGTTCATCGTAAATATACGATGAATAAGTTCGTTCTCCAAACAGAAATCACAATGGGCGTTATTGCGGCTGCTCAATATCATGTGAAAATCGCCTCGAATGGTGTTACCGCTGTCGATGAACGACTATTCGCGACTCTTGCGGTTTTTCACAAATGGTGGCTTCCTTGTTCAGGATGGCGCCCATGCCGCCGCAGGATCGGGCTCAAAGGCGATGCGATGCGATG
>Ga0326729_1000159_pt1 | contig 18000 bp, 16 predicted proteins | sample MHFSIPfraction_2_FD_207744 | JGI IMG/M metagenome (GOLD analysis project Ga0326729, IMG submission 207744) | Lab enriched peat soil microbial communities from Michigan Hollow, Ithaca, NY, United States - MHF6AY SIP fraction | ecosystem: Environmental > Terrestrial > Soil > Wetlands > Peat...
TTCGACCCTGCGGGTTCTGTCTCGGAGGAGTTATCCGAAAGGATCACCAGAAACATCCATCTCCTGCTCAAAGAGGAGTCGGGACTTGACCGTGTCGTCGATCCCGCAGCCGGATCCTGGTACATCGATACCATGACCGCCTCCATCTGCCGCGAGGCCTGGAAGCTGTTCCAGCAGATCGAAACAGCCGGTGGCCTTCTCCTGGCTGAATCGAACGGCCTTATCGCCGCAATGATCGCTCCGGCGGCAGACGCACAGAAAAAGGCTCTCCACACACGCAAACGCTCCCTTATCGGCATCAACCGCTACACGGTTCCGCCGACTGCCGACGTCGTAGAGGCTTCCGTCAAAGCTGCGGCCCAGACCGGTGAAGCGCTTTCGTTCGAACAGCTCAGGTTGCGACTCATTACGAACTCAGCAAGATCCGGCGTGACACCACGTGCCGCCGTGTGGCTGCATGGAGATCCATCGAAATCTCTCAGGGTCGCGGCCTTCGCAGAAGACTTCCTGCGCTGCGGCGGATTTGAAGTCGCAACCGGCGTGAGCCTCGATCTCGTAACGAAATCATGCCGCAGTATTCTGGCTGATGAACCGGATATCGTCGTATTCTGCTGGACCGGCGACGAAGACCTTGGATCGGTGCCCGCCATCTGCGCCACGATCCAGGAGCTTCGCAAGGAGACCGTCGTCATCATGGCCGCCAAGCCTCCGGAGAATGCCGGAGACCTGCTCAAGGCAGGAGTGGACCAGTTCATCTACACAGGCTGTGACGCATACAGCTCACTGCTATCATTGCAACACAAAACCGGTGTGTTATGAGACCCGATTTTTCTACTATCGAACCATACAAGACAGATAAAACCAGCGTCTGGACAGACCCGGATTCAACATGGGCGACACTGGAAGGGATTCCCGTCCACGCACGGTACGACAGCTCCGTGCTCGAAGGCGCAGACCATCTCGATTTCGCTCCGGGATTTCCGCCGTTTACGGCCGGGCCCTACGCCACGATGTATACCAGCAAGCCATGGACCATCCGTCAGTACGCAGGTTTCTCGACGGCTGAAGAGTCGAACCGTTTCTATCGCCAGAACCTGGCGGCCGGCCAGAAAGGGCTCTCTGTGGCCTTTGACCTCCCGACCCACCGCGGCTACGATTCAGACCATCCGCGTGTCGTAGGCGACGTCGGCAAGGCCGGTGTGGCCATCGACACCGTCGAGGACATGAAGATCCTGTTCGACCAGATCCCGCTTGGCGACATCTCTGTCTCCATGACCATGAACGGAGCCGTGCTCCCCGTGATGGCCTTTTACATCGTTGCAGCTGAAGAGCAGGGCGTACCTCCGGAAAAGCTGAGCGGCACCATCCAGAACGACATCCTCAAGGAGTTCATGGTGCGCAACACGTACATCTACCCGCCGGAACCGTCGATGAAGATCATTGCCGACATCTTCAGGTACACCAGCGAGAAGATGCCGAAGTTCAACTCCATCAGCATCTCCGGCTACCACATGCAGGAGGCCGGCGCCACTGCAGACCTCGAACTGGCATTCACGCTCGCCGACGGCCTCGAATATATCCGCACAGGCCTGAAAGCCGGGCTGGACATCGACGCCTTCGCCCCGCGCCTCTCGTTCTTCTGGGGCATCGGCATGAACTACTTCATGGAGATCGCAAAGCTTCGCGCAGCAAGGATGCTCTGGGCGAAAATCGTCAAACAGTTCAACCCGAAAAACGCTAAATCACTGGCGCTTCGCTCGCACTGCCAGACCTCCGGCTGGAGCCTTACCGAACAGGATCCGTTCAACAACGTCACCAGGACCTGCGTCGAAGCGCTGGCAGCAGCTCTCGGCCATACCCAGTCGCTCCACACCAACGCGCTCGACGAAGCCATCGCCCTGCCTTCGGTATTCTCAGCCCGAATCGCAAGGAACACCCAGCTCTATCTGCAGGAAGAGACCGACATCACACGCGCCATCGACCCCTGGAGCGGCTCCTGGTACGTAGAAGAGCTCACCCGCCAGCTCGCTGAAAAAGCCTGGACGATCATCAGCGAAATCGAGGCAAGCGGAGGCATGGTAAAAGCTATCGAACAGGGACTTCCGAAGATGCAGATCGAGGAAGCGGCGACACGCAAGCAGGCCCGCATCGACAGCGGCAAGGAGATCATCGTCGGAGTGAACGCCTTCAGGACCGAGAGCCGGACTGAAATCGACCTGCTCGAAGTCGACAACACCTCCGTCCTTCACCAGCAGCTCGCCCTCCTGAAAAAGGTAAGGGAGAGCCGAAACAGCGCCGATGTCCAGGCCGCTCTCGAAGCCATCGAGCGGTGCGCTGAGACGGGTGTCGGGAACCTGCTTGAACTCTCGGTCGACGCCGCCCGCAAACGGGCTACCCTCGGCGAGATCTCGTCGGCCCTCGAAACCGTGTACGGCAGGTACCGGGCAACGGTCAAGCTCAACACCACAATCTATCTGTCTCAGATGCAGGACAACAGCCTCTTCCAGCAAGCCCGGCAACTTGCCGACACATTCTCTGAGCTCGAAGGACGGCGTCCGAGGATCCTCGTTGCAAAGGTCGGCCAGGACGGCCATGACCGCGGTGCGAAAGTGATCGCAGCTGCGTTTGCAGACATCGGCTTCGACGTCGATATCAGCCCGCTCTTCCAGACGCCGGAAGAAATCGTGCGCCAGGCGCTCGACAACGACGTGCATCTTGTCGGCATCTCCAGCCTGGCCGGAGGCCACAAGACCCTGATTCCGCAGATCGTCGAAGAGCTGCGCGAACTGAACCGGGAAGACATCCTCATCATCGCGGGTGGAGTCATCCCTGAACGGGACTACGACTATCTCTATGAACGTGGAGTGGCCGGCGTATTCGGCCCGGGCACAGTGATCGCTGAAGCGGCTATCAAGCTTCTCGCCCTGCTTCTCCAAAAGCACGAATCGTAAACCGGAACCTTGGGGATGACGCACAAACGCCGGCATGAACTTACCGTCGACGAGTTTGTCGAAGGCATCAGGGGCGGAAACCGCAACATCCTGAGCCGGGCGATAACGATGGTCGAATCCAGCCGACCCGACCATGAACAGACAGCCCATGCAATCCTCGACCGGTGCCTCGACGCAGGCCGCCGGTCGATCCGCATCGGCATAACCGGCTCTCCCGGCGCCGGCAAAAGCACCTTCATCGAATCACTCGGGCTCGAAATCGTGCGTGCTGGTCTGCGGGTGGCCGTGCTGGCAATCGATCCGAGCAGCGTCCGCTCAGGCGGCAGCATCCTCGGCGACAAGGCCCGAATGGAAAAACTCTCCGTAGAACCTGCTGTATACATCCGACCTACCGCATCATCAGGTTACCTCGGCGGGACCTCTCCCCGCACCCATGAAACCATTTTGCTCTGCGAAGCTGCAGGATATGATGTCATTATCGTCGAAACCGTCGGCGTTGGCCAGTCAGAAATTGTGGTAAACTCAATGGTGGACTTCATTCTGCTGCTCATGCTGCCCGGATCGGGAGACGAACTTCAGGGCATCAAGCGCGGCATCATGGAGATCGCCGATGCCGTGGCAATCACCAAAGCCGACGGCGAGCGAAGCGGCATCGCCCAGATTTCGAAATCCGATTTCGAAGCAGGCCTCAGGATGATTCCCGAAAAACATCCCGGATGGGAACGGAAGGTACTTCTGACCTCCGCACTGGAAGGCACAGGCATCATTGACGTATGGCGAAACATCCTGGATTTCGCTGAAACCATGCGAAACAACGGTACATGGGACGAACAGCGGCGGCAACAGCTGCGCCTGCTTCTCTACGCGATCGCCGAAGACCGTTTGAAGCGGGAGTTTTTCAACCGTCCAGCCGTTGCATCGATCAGGAATTCGGTCGAACAGCAGGTGATATCAGGTGCACTCAGCCCATTCAGCGGAGCGCTGGAACTTCTGGACGCCTTCAGGGCACATTGATCATCACGAATCGCAGAGCCAAAAGGAAAGCTCAGGGATACCACAACCCTGGGAACGCCGAGCTCCAGCTCGGCAATTCTTCAGCGAGCTCCAGATTATGCAATGAATGGGTAACATATTATCTCTGGCAGCGTTGACGCAGAGTATTTTTGGTTATCTATAATAATGCCAAGCTGGAGCTTGGCGCTCCCAGCAAGGCAATGCACCGGCAACATCTTGACTTATGAGACAGCCTCAATTCATTTGCGAGTTTCGGACTAAGCATTGAAAGGGCAAAACCAAAGTCTGGTGGGGTTGATGCTGAGTACTTTTGGTTATCCAAAACAGTGCCAAGCTGGAGCTTGGCGCTCCCGGCAATGCAAAAAAAGGCTGCCTCACTTTAACTTTTGAGACAGCCTCATTTTCATATTCACGTCCTTGCCTGTCTGTTCCTCACGATATGAACTCCTTTTCCTCTGCCTTCACTATCAGGACGGGAATTTTGGCCTTCCTCACGACCGCCTCGGCGACGCTGCCCATAAGGAGGCGACTCAGGCCTGTCTTGCCGTGCGAACCCATGATGAGCAGGCTCGCGTCGAAATCGGTCGCCTGAGAGAGAATCATATCGGAAGGAACACCGATCATCACATCAGCCTGGACGGCAATCCCCTTGCTTTTTACCTCCTGTACCAGAGGCTCGAAGTCCTCCCTCGCGGCGTTGACCAGATCCTCTTCAAGGGGGATGTAGTTCAGCGTCATGTCTGCAGCCATCGGGCGCGGCTCGATAACGTTCAGGAGAATGATCTTCGAGCCCATCGCTTTGGCGAATTCACAGGCATAGCGAAAAGCATTTTTTGAAGCTTCGGAAAAATCGATGGGGCACAGAATAGACTGGATGTTAATCATGGTCGTAACTTTTATTGTTTAGAAAGCCAACTCACGATTTTTTATCGAAAAACGCCTTGAAGAGATCGATCGGCACCGGGAAAATGGTTGTCGAATTGTTTTCTGTCGCGATATCCTGCAAGGTCTGCAAGTACCGCAACTGCAGGGCTGCTGGGTTGACAGCGATGATGGCAGCTGCTTCAGAAAGACGCTGGGCAGCCTGGAACTCGCCCTCTGCGTTTATGATCTTTGACCGGCGCTCCCGCTCCGCTTCGGCCTGCTTGGCCATTGCCCGTCGCATCTCCTCCGGCAGATCGATCTCCTTGACCTCTACTTTGGCGACTTTCACCCCCCAAGGCTCGGTATCCTTGTCGAGAATATTCTGGATCCGCTCGTTGATCTCTTCCCGATCGGCAAGCAGATTATCCATCTCCCCCTGCCCGCATACGCTTCGGAGAGTCGTCTGGGCCAGCTGGGAAGTGGCGAAATGAAAGTCGGCCACATCGATGATCGCTTTTATGGGATCGACTACCCGGAAATAGACCACAGCACTCACCTTGACCGACACGTTATCGCGGGTGATGATATCCTGCGGCGGCACGTCGAGCGTCACCGTCCTCAGGTCCACCCTGACCATCCTGTCGATATATGGAATAAGGATGATCAGCCCGGGCCCCTTGGCGCCTATGATCCGACCGAGACGAAATATCACAGCCCGCTCATACTCAGTCATGATCTTGACCGAGGAAACCAGAAAAGCGACTGCCAACACCGCCACGACAAGAAAGTTCAATTCCAGCATATCACTGCTCCTTGATTTTTTGTTTAACTGTCAACTTCAAACCATCGACCCCCGTAACGGTCACCTCAGAATCCGGAGGAAACGTCCCGCTTCCGGAAGCGTCCCACATCTCGCCATGCACAAAAACCTTTCCGGGCCGTCCCTCTTCGATCACCTTTTTGACCCTGCCGGTCTCGCCGACAAGCCCTTCCTGACCTGACAGCGGTTTGCGTTTGGTTGAACGTACGACCACAAAAACAAGCAACAGGACTCCAGCGGAAAATGAAAGGTAAAGCGGCAGAAAAAACCACCAGTTTATTAACAGGCCTCTTTCCGGTGCATTAAAAACCATGATCGATCCGATGAACAGGGATATGAGGCCGGCGATGGCCAGAACGCCGCTGCTGACCACAAAGATTTCAACCGTGAAAAAGACAAGCGCAAGAAGCATGAGCAGAAGGCCTGCCGTGTTTACCGACAGGAGTTGAAGGGCATAAGCGCCGAGCAGAAGAGAGATTGCCCCTGCAACGCCGGGAAAGATCGCACCGGGAGTTGAGAGTTCGAAATAGAGGCCCGCGATGCCCAGAAGCAGCAGAAATAGCGCGATGTTAGGATCTGCGATGGTGATCATCACCTGTTCGCCGAAAGATGGTCCAACCTCCCTGACAGGCACGCCAGCAGTATGTATTGTCACCTCGCCAGAGGCCGTCATGACCCTCCGGCCTTCAAGAAATCCAAGCAACTCCTTCCTGCTGGCAGCCACCGTATCGATGACGCCCGATTTAAGGGCTTCAGTCGCCGTAGAGGCAATGCTTTCACGTACGGAACGCTCAGCCCAGTCCGGGTTCCTGCCTCGTTTCTGGGCAAGGCTTCGGGCGAAAGCCGCCAGGTCGTTCTCGACCTTCGTCCCCATCACGCTCCCCTTCTCCGTGCTCCCTCCGATACCCACCGGATGGGCTGCACCCGTTTCAGTACCCGGCGCCATGGCCGCCACATGCGAAGAGAGCAGAAGCAGCGCACCTGCAGATGCCGCCTGAGCTCCAGATGGAGAGACATATACCACAACCGGTACCCGTGAAGCCATCACACCCTGCACCATCGAACGCAGCGAACTCACCAGGCCGCCAGGCGTGTCGAGCTCTACCAGCAGCAGCCGATCGCCATCGCGATTCGCCTCGTCGAGTACCCGTAAAAAATAGACCGCGCTGCCCGGATTCACGCTCCCCTTCAAAGACATGCTTCTGATCTCTGCCGATGCTCCGCATACCGGGCTGAAAGCCAGGCACAGGACCGCCGCCATAACCGGCAGCAATCCGACTAACCGGAACCTGAGCGTATTTGCCTGCATCGTCTGTCGGATCTGAGTTCCTAAATCCGCAACCATTAACAATATAATGAACCAATGAGCCCTGATGGTTCCCAAAAGCAGATGCCTGAAAAGTCCGTCTACCGGGCAATCACCCTGTAATCATGAAGAATCAGATGAATCAGCACCGGCCCAGGCAGAGGCTTTCCATTCGGACTCCTCGGGGTTACTACCCTTTCTGATGGATAAACCAGCCCATTGACGTTTGTTGAATGCCTGACGACAACATTGGAGGCCTTTGCCAGCGGGCTGATGATATCTGCGGTATAGTCGTGCTGAATCAGCAGGCCGCTCTGGGGGTCAAACCTGAATTTCTGAACCCTGCTGTGCGTGGGTATAGTTTCTGGAAAGCGGGCCTGCAGCACTCCCGGCCCGGTTTCACTCCAGGCGATATCTTCGCGCATGAGCAGTGCCGGCAACGTAAAGTAGTTCCATGAGGCATAGTTGGCGAAGTAGCTCATATCGAGGTCATCCCAGTAGAAAAGCCTCCTGCCGACCGTGAAATAGTCACGGGCATTCCTGCGTTCCGAAATCACCTGGCCACGCTCATTCTCCAATCGCACATCTCCGCCATCCAGCACTCCGGTGATTGCCGGATCACGGCCGATAGGTGTAAACCGGCATGCGGGAGAATGAGCATCCATGGTCATTTTCGAATGCCGGAAAAAGGGACGCCGTTTCAGCACGAACGCCAACCCGTCAGCGCTCACCTCGGTTTCAACCGACCCGGCATTCTGCCAGAGTTCAGGGCCACCATAAGCAGCGATGGCTTTTTCAGCCGTTTCCGAGAGTTTCATGGGAGGATCAGTCTGGATTTAAATCGAATGCTTACGAACTGTATTTCAATCGCGTTAGAAGGTATATCGAAAACTGGATCTCGAACCAGTTGCATACTCTTATAATCGGCCATTCAACCGATATGGTTCCATTACCGGGCAAGGTTACATCACATGGCTTGAGAACTCCCAATCAAATATACGCCTTATTCACGTATACCATCATCATTCATCATTCATCATTCATCATTCGTCACTCATCACTCGCCATTCATCATTCATCATTCGTCATTCATCATTCATCACTCGCCATTCATCACTCATCATTCGTCTTTCGTCATCATCCTTCTGCCTGATGAGATATTTTGAAATAGTCCGGGTGAAAGGTATTTTGCTTCATGTTTCCAACGCGGCCATTGCCGCTCCCCTGCTTTTGCCGTTCACTCCCCCTTTGAGTAAGCTGTGCTTGATTGCTGCGGTCCGATGCCTTTGACCGCACCTCCTTCTACCAGCAAAACGGTTCCAACACAGCAGGAGTCCTGATCCGATGAATACCTCACAACTGAACCTGCTTCTCACCTTCATCACCGATGTCTGCTGGATTATCGTTTATATCGAAAGCATTCTGATCGGCCTGAAAGAGCACACCTATGCCATACCGTTCTGGGCACTTGCCCTTAACTTCGCATGGGAGATTTTCAATACGGTGCTTGGATACCAGCAAAACGGGCTGGTCCTGCAGGTCGTAATCAATGCTGCCTGGACCCTCTTAGATTGCGGAATCCTGTATACCTACTTCCGGTACGGCAAAAAACATTTCCCGATTAATCTTCGTTCGAACCGGTTCGTGACATGGAGCCTGCTCGGCCTGTTCTCGGCTTTCATGCTGGAAATGGCCTTCATCGTCGAATTCGGACTCCATGCCGGAAGCCGATACTCAGCATTCCTGCAGAACCTCCTCATGTCTGTACTGTTCATCGTCATGCTCGTTCAACGTGGCGCCAGCACGGGACAGAACATGATCATTGCCGTAAACAAATGGGTGGGGACAATGGCTGCGACCGTAATGTTCGGCATGCTGGGCGGGTACGGTCTCTATGGTCCAAGTTTCCTGATTCTCGTAGCAGGAGGCTTGTGCTGCCTGTTCGACCTGATATATATCGCGATGCTCGCCACTACGATCAATAAAGAAAAAATCGGCGGATACGACGCATCGCTCTTGTAACTGTGTGCGCAGGCTCTGCTGTCTGCGTTGATGACGATGATCAAAACAAGAAAGGAGGAAATAGTTATGACGACACAGAAGATGGAGTGTAATCCGGTAGGATGGTTTGAAATTCCCGTCACCGACATGAATCGGGCAAAGGCTTTTTACGAGGCGGTATTCAAGTTTTCGATCAAAATTCAGGATAATGAGGACGGAAGCATGGGCTGGTTCCCGATGAGCGAAACAGGATATGGTGCATCAGGAGCTCTGGTCCTTGGCAAAGGATATGTGCCGTCGCTTGGCGGTCTGCTGATCTATTTTTCAGAGACTGATATCGATGCCACGCTCGACCTGGTAAGGAAAAGCGGGGGGAACGTGATCAAGCAAAAAACCGATATCGGCGAGTACGGTTTTTATGCATGGATCGAGGACACGGAAGGCAACCGCATCGGCCTGCACGCCATGCCGTAAAGGGTTCAGAAATCCCTGTAGCTCGTTCCAGAAGAAAAGCCGCCAACCTTGAGCGGCTTTTCGTTTTGGGTATAGCCGTCGGGATTATTGATATATTGACTGTGCTGTCATACGTCCGCCATTATCACAAATCAACCAGGAACCCCCATGAAATCCGAACTGCTCAAAAAAGCACTGCTTGCTGCAACACTCTTTCTTGGCGCCACACCATCTGCATTCGCAAACACTGGGGATGTCGCAATCGGACTTAAAGGCGGCACACTCGGGATCGGAGGTGAAGTGACAATGAACCTCGTCCCGAGCGTTAATGTAAGATCCGGCTTTAACGCGTACAATTACAACGGTAGCGCCACTAAAAGCGACATCGATTACAAGTATAAACTCAAACTACAAACCATTCCGGTTCTGCTCGACCTGCATCCCATAGCTGATTCAGGGTTCAGGCTGACTTCAGGCATCCTGATCAACAACAACCGGGTGACGGCAACAGGAAAGTCCCAGCTCACCTATAAAATCGGAGACCAGACCTATTCGGCCGGCGAAGCAGGTGACCTAACCGGAAAGATCGACTTCAATAAAGTCTCGCCATATGCAGGCATCGGATGGGGAAATGCCGTCGGCAAACATAGCGCCCTGACTTTATACTGTGATCTTGGCGTCATGTTCCAGGGCACTCCTGAAGTTTCACTGAATTCAACGGGAGGGTCACTCTCCTCAAATTCAGCATTCCAGGCTGAACTCGCCAAGGAGGTCACCAAATTGAAGGATTCAACAAATGACTTCAAGTACTACCCTGTTGTTTCAATAGGTGTAGCCTACTCGTTCTGACATCCTGGATGGTCGGGCAACAGGTGAAACAAAAAGCCCCCGGTGGTTATTTTAAGCTATTTGCATCTATAATTAGGAAAGCTCGTCAATTAGCTTAGCTTGAATCCGTGGGGTAGAGCAATTGGTAGCTCGTCGGGCTCATAACCCGGAGGCTGCAGGTTCAAGTCCTGTCCCCACCACCATTAAAAGCCGCTCTGCACGAGCGGCTTTTTCGTTTCAGATCAGAATATGGCCGGATGGCTGACCCAGCAAACCTGAGAGCACGCAGGCGTTAACGACAGCCTTTACTTCTGTGTAGTTGTTACTACGCATAAATTCTTCTGCAAGGCATGCTTACGATGATCCGGGCTAAGGCTGGATGACCTCGTCCGGATAGTCCCCGCCATGAGGTACGATCTCCGGCATACGCAACCATCAAGATCACAGAAACAGGCGCCGTGCCTGAGCAACAGGTTGAAACACTCCCTGTCCTACCATCCTGCATGCCTGAACTCGATAACATTGTCCTGTGTGTAATCGAGAAGGGAGAAATATTGCGCAAGAATTCCTGAATTTTCAGCGTCGAAGCAAAATGAGGCCGGAAGATGACACCGTTGAGAACCACATTGATATCCGAGATGCGGGCTGATCCGGGAAAAACAGTCGACCTGTGTGCCGCCATCCATAAGTTTTTTTTTAATGGATTATGGTCGGGGTGCCTTGAGGATGATACGGAAACCATCAGGTTCCGTGTCTCGCCTTCGCCTCACTGTGGATTCTGAAGGCCGGCGGTAGAAAGAGCTGTTGAACTCGACCGAATTGAAACGGCCGGCATACCAGGAGAACCAGTTGGTCGGTTTCAGATCATCCGGGTTAAAACGATGTTTACAGTGAGGATAATCCCAACCCGAAGAACCGCTGAAGCAACGTGTATTCGTCGAAACTAAAGTTGTCGAAGAATTGTTTTTTTTCATACGTTACCTTTCATGAATCGCATAACTTCAATTCAGGAAAACCATGTTTTTTTTAGATCCAGCGTACCTTCTGTTCGCCGGCCCTCCTCTTCTACTCGGCCTTTGGGCTCAGTTCAAGGTTAAATCCGCGTTCAAAAAATATTCCCAGGTCCCGACCCAGAGCGGCATCAATGGGGCACAGGCAGCAGCGCGTCTGCTCGAAAGGGGCGGGCTCGGCAACATCGGTGTCGAAATGACCAGTGGGATGCTTTCGGACCATTATGATCCCCGGAGCAAGATCCTTCGCCTGAGCGAAGAGGTATACAGTTATCCCAGCATCGCATCGGTCGGCGTCGCCGCCCATGAAGCCGGTCACGCACTTCAGGACAAGACAGGATACTACCCTCTTGCGATCCGTTCGGCCATGGTTCCGGTGGTTTCCATCGGCAGCAGCCTCGGACCGATCATCTTCATGGTGGGGCTCTTCATGTCGGGCACCCTCGGCAGTTCGCTCGCCTGGGTCGGACTTCTGCTGTTCGCAGGTACGGCGCTCTTTGCAGTAGTGACGCTCCCCGTCGAATTCGATGCAAGCCGGCGGGCCAAGGAATTGCTGGTCTCTCAGGGAATCGTATCACAGGTCGAGATGAAGGGGGTCAACGCAGTCCTTGACGCCGCCGCACTGACTTATGTCGCTGCAGCAGCCCAGGCGATCATGCAGTTGCTCTATTATGTGACGCTGATTAACCGGCGGAACGATTGAACGCGATCTACCGGTAATCACAAGGAAACAGGGCGCCCATGCGGCGCCTTTTCCATTATGTGGTGAACAGGCTTGCCATGGGCCTGTTCACCCGATGGCTTTCAGAACCTCCTGCTTCATCTGCGCGTAAGGGATAGCCCCGGTAGTCCGCCACTTGAGTTCACCCCGGACAAAAAGCAACAACGCTGGTATGCCCTGTACCTGGAAACGGGCCGCAGCATCTGCCTGACGGTCCACGTTGACTTTTACCACTATCAGGCGCCCACTTAATTCCCTGGCCAGCTGTTCAACTGCGGGAGCGATCGTCCTGCAGGGACCGCACCATTCCGCCCAGAAATCAACAAAAACAGGAAGGTCGCTTGTCCTGACAAGTTCTTCAAGGGTTTTAGCCATATCCGTTCTGATCAATGTCGTTGTTTTCCATATGCTTCTCCTGCCTGTCAAGACCTCGCGGTGATGCCCCAACGCACTGTTTCGGTCAACAGGTCACGATATTTCCGCTTTTCCGCCTTATAAAAAGGCGCTTTAACTATTTACCGTTTCGTTTCCACCTGCAAGTTTTTTATTGTTCATTCCGGAAAAAGGATAAATGAGTCTTCCTGGGAAGGGTAAGATCATGAAACTTATAGAGCTGATGCATAGTTAATCTGAAGTATTTCATACAGGATTCTTCACCCCCCGCGGCTCTGGCGACAGCTGGAAGCCGAAACAAACGAAGCATTGCCTATGAATGACATCCTCGACAAACCGCGGAAGATCTATGTCACCCGCAAGATCGAGTTCAATGCGGCCCACAGGCTATTCAATCCAGATCTCTCTGAAGAGGAAAACCTTAGGATCTATGGAAAGTGCAGCGGAATATATGGGCACGGTCACAATTACCTGCTCGAAATAACCCTGTCCGGCACCATCGACAAAAAAACCGGATACCTCTTCGATCTGAAGGAGTTGAAGAATATTCTCGAAGAGGAGATCGTCGCAAGGTTTGACCATCGGCACCTTAACTTCGACGTCAGTGAGCTCGACGGTAACGTACCCACGACGGAAATTCTCGCTGTCACCGTCTGGGATATTCTCGAATCACGATTACGAACTATCACCAATAAGGAGGTCTCCCTCCATGAAGTCAGAATCCATGAAACAGGAAAAAACAGTGTCGCATATCTTGGAGAATAGTGGACTTAAAGAGACGCATCTGGCGCAATGCGACCTGGATGAATGCTTCGATGAATCACACGAACAAGATGAGAGGTCTCTCGGCAGCATGGCTGATGCTGTATACAGCCTGCTGAAAGGGGTAGGTGAAGATCCGGAACGCGAAGGCCTGCTCCTGACTCCGGAACGTGTCGCAAAATCCCTGAGGTTCCTGACAAAGGGTTACCGCCAGGACCCTGAGCAGCTTCTGAAAAAGGCAGTATTCACCGAGTCGTACGATGAGATGGTGCTGGTCAAGGATATCGACATCTACTCGATGTGCGAGCACCACATGCTCCCCTTTTTCGGAAAGGCCCATGTCGCATATATTCCAAACGGAAAGATCGTCGGTCTGTCCAAGATCCCGAGAGTTGTCGAGGTTTTCGCAAGGCGCCTGCAGGTTCAGGAGCGCCTGACCCAGCAGATTCGTGACGCCATCCAGAATGTGCTGGCCCCACGTGGTGTAGGAGTGGTGATCGAAGCGACCCACATGTGCATGGTTATGCGTGGCGTTGAAAAACAGAATTCGTTGACGACCACGTCGGCCATGTCTGGCGAGTTCCTGAGCAACCAGTCTACACGCAGTGAGTTTCTTCGACTGATAGGATTGTGATTAAGCGGCTTGTCGCTTAATAAAGGCTGCGAGCTACCCGTTTACGGCATGTATTATCTTGAATAGAGACTGTGTCAAAAGCGCAGTCACCTAAGGAATAAGGCTACTTGAAAAGGTGGCCTTCTCCTTAGTATGCATGTTCATATCAAAACGATCCGATCAGTCCAGGAGTTGGTATTCCTCTTTGGTTTCAGAATAGTATACACGGGAAGACATAAGGGCGGTTCACGAACCGCCCCTACAGACAATAAATTGCTGTGCCATGAAATATCTCAACATACTCGAAGCGAAAAAAGGTAACCCACAATAGATGCCGGTTTCGAAATCCTCATCTCCCGGAAGTACACTCCGGCTTCTCTGACCAAGGGGCCTCCGTCGATAGGGGCGGTTCGCGAACCGCCCGTTTCCCACCCCACAATATATTGGGGTTCTCTTATGAGATTGCCTCTTGTCGCGCTATCGCCTACTTCGACATCCATCCATCGAGAACCTCTCGACCCATTACCACGGCAGTCTCGAGATGGCTGCGCATCACATCGGTAAGCCCGCTTCCCAGTTCCAGATTGAGTGGTGGGGCCCCGATGAGCACAATCTCACCCGGCACTTTTCCATGGAGCTTTGCCACGCAGAGCAATTCGCTCAACCCCATCTGGTGTGAAGACATCTTGCGATGGATGAAAGCAGGAAGCTCTTCGTTACGGTAGAGATATACTTTCTGTTCGAAATCGCGGGGAATTATCGAATCAAAGACAAGAAGGGCATCGCACGACTCGAAATAATCGAGCAGGTATATTCCCTGAGTACCTCCGTCGATAAAACTGACTGTTTCAGGAAACTCCCCTGACGTTTCCAGAGCCCTTACCGCCTCGACGCCGAACCCTTCGTCTCCGAAAAGGATGTTGCCGAGACCGACAACGTTGATTTTTTTCAAAGGTGTGAAGTCGCTTGAATTAACAAAAACAAAGCCCGTCAGGATGACTCCAGCTGACGGGCTTTTTCACTCAAAGAACGATGCACAGTTCAATAATGGCTTACGCTGAAGCTTCGTCCTCTACTTTGTGCTTGAAGCCAGTGATGATCGACGAGGTAACGCTGGTTCTGTCGACGACATCGTGGCGGAACACGGCATACAGGTGCACGATCACGTAAAAAGGAAAGATCCAGGCGACAAGGTGGTGCGCATAACGCAGACCGTAACTTCCTCCAAGGAGCGGCAAAGCCCATCCGAACCATGTTTCGGTAAAACCACCCGGATTATTCTCTCCATACATTGCCAGCCCGGTCACGATCATGAACACCGAACCGCAGAAAATAAACACGAAATGGGCAAGGGCTGCGACCGGGTTGTGGCCGACATAGTTAGGCTCGTCCTCACGCAGAAACAGGTATGAAGCCACCTGCTCCTTGAACGGGACTCCCCACCATTTGGGAGACCACGGCCTGAATCCGCCGAAGCGTGCGTACTGGTCGTCGACAAGCAACGCGTAATACATGCGGTACAGAAAGTTACCGATAAAGATAAACGCTACCACATAGTGGAAATAACGCCACAGTGCCATGCTGTGATGCAGGGCAGCCTCCCCCGTCGGAGCGCTCATTACCGGCCATGCGATGTACATCCCGGTAGTCGAAAGGACCACGATGCACAGGGCGTTTATCCAGTGATACAGCCTTACTGGTAGCCGCCACACATAGATTTCTTCGATTATCCTGCTCATGGCGTTCTCCGTTTAAACGATGGTTACCTTGGTTATCTCTTCGCCGTTCATATCGAAGACATGCGAAGCGCAAGCAAGGCAAGGGTCGAACGAATGGATGGTCCTTATGATTTCGAGCGGCTTTGCCGGATCGGCCATCGGCGTTCCCTTCAAGGCGGCCTCATAAGCACCTGAACTGCCTTTTCCGTCCCTTGGCGAAGCATTCCAGGTCGATGGCACCACGATCTGGTACTCGTCGATCTTCTCGTTCTTGATCCGGATCCAGTGCCCGAGAGCACCCCTCGGAGCCTCGGTATACCCAAACCCTTTGCACTCTTTCGGCCAGCTTGACGGCTCCCAGCGTTCGCTGTTGAAGGTTTTGAAGTCCCCTGTCTTAATGTTGGCGATAAGCTGATCGTAGAAGTGCCCCATGAAACCGGCCGTCTGTTTGCACTCGATACCTCGTGCCGCAGTACGACCGAGGGTAGAGAAGAGCGCCTCGGGACCAACATTGAGTTTTCCGAGCACCATCCCTACAGTGTCCTTGATCATCGGATCGCCTTTGGCATAAGCAATGAGAACACGTGCCAACGGACCGACCTCGACAGCATGATCCTTCCAGCGAGGTGTCTTCAACCAGCTGTACTGCTTGTCCGTATCGAGGTATTCGAAAGGAGGCTTTGGACCGGTATAGTTAGGTTTGGTCTCGCCTTGCCATGGATGAAGTCCCTTGTCGGAACCGTTCGAGTAGGTGTACCAGCTGTGGCTGATCTCTTCCTTGATCTGGTTCGGGTCTCTCGGATCGACATCAATGACTGTCGTAAGGTCCTTGTTCAGGATTACACCCCTTGGCCAAAGCAGGGACTTGAAGTCGTTGATGTTGGTTTCCGGGAAATCGCCGTAGCTCATGAAGTTACCAAGCCCTCCACCATGGAGCCAACCCTTGTAATAACCGGCAATGGCCAGAAGATCAGGAATGTAGACCTGATCGATAAACGTCTGCGTCTGATCGATGATCTGCTTGACCATGTTAAGACGCTCGATGTTGATCGCAGTGTCACTGTTGATATCGATAGCGCAAGCCATGCCGCCGACAAGGTAATTCGGATGCGGATTTTTCCCGCCGAATATTGTCTGGATCTTGACAATTTCCTTCTGGAAATCGAGGGCTTCGAGGTAATGGGCAACGGCAATAAGGTTTACCTCGGGCGGCAGTTTGTAAGCCGGATGGCCCCAGTACCCGTTTGCAAAAATACCGAGCTGTCCGCTTTCCACGAACGAAACGAGACGCTGCTGCAGATCCTTGAAATATCCGACCGACGATTTCGGCCAGGGGGAAATGCTCTGGGCAATCTCGGATGCCTGTTTAGGATCTGCCTTGAGTGCACTTACTACATCGACCCAGTCAAGGGCATGCAGATGATAGAAATGGACGAGATGGTCCTGGGTTGTCTGGGTTGCCTCCATCAGGTTCCTGATGATCCTGGCGTTCGTCGGTATCTGGATACCGAGTGCATCCTCTACGCAACGCACCGATGCCAGCGCATGCACAGTGGTACAAACGCCGCAGATTCTTTCAGCGAACGCCCATGCATCGCGAGGGTCGCGATCCTTCAGGATCACCTCGATACCGCGCCACATGGTGCCGGTACTGTAGGCATCCTCGATCACGTTGGCATCATTAACCTTCGCCTCTATTCTCAAATGTCCCTCGATACGGGGAATCGGGTCGACAACTATTTTTTTGGCCATGCCTTGTGCTCCGTTTATTTACTTTTCGTCATTTCCGGCTTTCTGCTTCTTCACAGCGGTAACCGCCGCATGGGCTGCTGCTCCTACTGCAGCGGCACCTACTGCCACAACGCCGATCTTATCAGCCGTCGTGTCTGTTCCGAGGAATGATACCTCGGCAAGCCGTGTGTAGAATGGACCTTTGTCCCAGAAGCCTGGTTCCGAACAGCCAATGCACGGGTGGCCTGAGCCGATCGGGAAGCTGGTCCCTGCATTCCACTGGATTTTCGAGCATGAGTTGTAGGTCGTCGGACCTTTACACCCCATCTTGTAGAGACACCATCCCTTGCGGGTGGACTCCTCATCAAAGCCATGCACGAACATTCCTGCATCGTAGAACGCACGCCGATAGCACTTGTCATGAATCCTCGTTCCGTAGAAGGCTTTCGGCCTGCCAAGCCTGTCAAGCTCAGGCAGCGTTCCAAATGTGTGGAAATGGGTGATCACACCGGTCATCACCTCGGCAATAGGCGGGCAACCCGGGACCTTGACAATCGGCTTGTCCTTGATGACATCTGAAATCGGCACGGCGCCGGTCGGGTTCGGATAAGCGTTCTGCACGCAACCGAATGAGGCACATGAGCCCCAGGCGATCACAGCTGCTGCTCCGGCAGCCGTCTCCTTGACCACATTCAGGAAGGAGTCACCACCAATCATGCAATATACGCCATTATCCTTCGTCGGGATATTGCCTTCAACGGCAAGTATATATTTGCCGTTATAATCCTTCATGATCTTCTTCCTGATCTCTTCAA
>Ga0326729_1000160_pt1 | contig 17843 bp, 14 predicted proteins | sample MHFSIPfraction_2_FD_207744 | JGI IMG/M metagenome (GOLD analysis project Ga0326729, IMG submission 207744) | Lab enriched peat soil microbial communities from Michigan Hollow, Ithaca, NY, United States - MHF6AY SIP fraction | ecosystem: Environmental > Terrestrial > Soil > Wetlands > Peat...
GCCAGAGGATTTCGTCGGTTCGAGAGTTACCGTACCCGCATTCTGTTTTACTGCGGCAAACTCAACATGGCTATCGAACGATGACGTAATCCAAGAAAACACTCTCCACGAAATTCCGCGAAGAACCGTGTTAAGAAACATCCAATTTCTCACAAGACTGGCAATAATAAAGTATAGCGTAGCGTAACTTTTTAATTTATATTATCATTAAAGGAATTCTATCTGGTTGTGCATAAGCGCTTGCGACACAACAAATCATTCTCCTTTTGTCAAGATTTGAATAATTATTTTTGGCGTATTCGTCAATTTTATGCGTGCATATTTCAAAAAATTTTTTCACATTCCAAAAATCGAATCCACACTTAAGCACTAAATTTTCTCCGTTCTTAATAATATTCTGAGAGAATTCATTTACATTTGATGGGATAAACAAGTGAAAATTTACCCTGTCCAAAAGGTGCAATTGTTTATCAACTTCGTCTCCCAGCTCATAGTGTGACGCTGCTAATAGCAATACCGACCCAATTCCTGTTGGGTTCGCTGTATACTCGATATCAATCTTTTCTTGCGTGTATCGCTGTAACAGGTAGGTTGAAACTTTTTCCGGCTGTAAATTAATTTGAGAAACTCTGCCTCTTATTTTGAGATAATCAGCAAGATATTTAACAAGATATTCTTTAACTCTAATAGTCTCAGGCAAGCCACAAAAAACCTTAAAAAATATGTAAAGATATGGCGCTTGTATATCGCTCATACACATTAAATGATTGGAATATGTTTTATATATTCTTTCAATAACACATAGAGCAACCTGCAAATTTTCTGAATCAACTAACACCAACTGAGATAATAATCCGAGAATTTTCGCTATCCTCAAAGATAAATAGTAATAATTTGACAAAACATCAAATCCCGAGCCGCCTTTATATATAAGCAATGTATTATCAGCCTCTAATTTAGATAGAAGATCATTTATACATATTTTGCCATATCTGTTAAAATCTTCAATTATAGCATCAACCAAAACATCTGTATTATTTTCACCTAAATAAGGCATCAATGCTGTAAGTAAAACATTCAATAAATCTAGTTTTATTAAATCTTGAGTTGGCGCAACTTGATCAGTAAACCGACTCCCAATTCCAATTATTAAGGCCAATGCATCATTTCGATCATCAGTATTAGATAGTAATTTTTGAAATAATGGCAGTAGCATTCTTCCACCTTCACCTGTATCAAGATTTTCCAAAGCTTCCCAAAACTCTTTCTTATTGTGCTGTATTAAACGGCCAAGTCTAGACGCTGGTGGGATATATGAAAACTCATATGTCCCTATCGCGCCATTGGGATTATAGAATGGATTTCTTGAAAAGACACTTGGTCCGTAAAGATTAATCCCCCACGAAGAAGGAGTTTGCTTTGATAAATTATTAATAAATTCCGTAGATATTTGTCGTCCTATCGTCACAAGATCCAAATATTCAGGGCCGATACTAATACGCTTATCACCATTTATGTATTTGATTAAATGGCTGGTTAGTAAACCCTGACCATTAACCTCACTTGCGTATTCATCCAAAGCTGCTGCTGCTAAAATAGCTATCCCAAAACTACCCTTAGCCCCTATCAAATCTGGTTTTATTATTGATATAAGATCATTAACAAGCCCGCCTGTATTGCAGGCATCAATTACCAAGTTGACATGTTTAACACCGGATGAAGACACCATACGAAATATTTCGGAAAGCGAAAATGCTGAAAACTCTAATCTATCTGGCTTAGTGTCATTGAGACAAATATAATAAGTTCCAGTTGCAACGCCTCCATGTCCAGCAAAGAAAAGAGTAAAAACATCTGGAGTATCGCTGTCAAGTAATATTTTCTCAAGCCAATTCTTTACTTCTGCCACAGTTGGAGATTTAAGTAAAATCGAACTCTCTTTATCATAGATTGAATATTCCGACTCAACCAAGCAATTAAATATACTTGATGCATCATTCTCAGAGCCGTTCAAGTCACATAATGAATTTGACAAATAAACATCACAACCGATTGATAGAATATAGCTTTTCATAAATTGATTGCTTGATATTTTGATAGCCTTGCCTTTTCTTTTTCTATTGCCGCTTCTGCTTTTTCCCCTACAATCCTTTTATACTCTTCATGAAATACTTCATCCTGTTTATTTAGATCATCATGTAGTGCTTGCAATTCATCAGGGTGCATATGTAACGAAGGTATTTGTACTTGCATATTTTCATCAACACTAAATTCAATAGTCTTTAGCATCTGCAAAAAAGCTTCCGCTTTAGAAGAATAATCTGATTGCATGACGACATTTCCAGATTCAACACACGCCACATTAATTGTTTCATACATTTTATTAACCATCTGCGAAGCAAAGCCATTCGCCAAATTACTAACAAGATCGAATAAACTTTGAATGTTATTTTCGATAATATTGGAATGTTCAATAACTAAATCAAGCCCAGTTTGTTCTAAAGTAGATTCATCAATTTCATTATCACGCATAGTAAGCCATTTCATCCCATGAGTAAAACTCAGCATATTGTTTATTGAAATGACTTGTGTAATTTGCTGGCGAAGGTTGTCTATAGCCAATCTCAGCAGTGATTCGCCAAAAATTTTTGATTCTTTTTCAAAAGGATAAGGAGTAAGCACGATTTTATCTCTTATTAACATAAAAAAATATAGACTCATACACCCAAAACACTAAAGCAAATATTTTTATCCTATAAAATAACAGATCAACACATCATAGCTACAGACCCATAAATTATTTATCTATAAAATATCCTTCTTTAACGTATTCTCCGCAGCTATGCGATGTCGCGCTTTTTGCTCATCGGCATCTGGCAACCGCTTCAGCTCGTCAGCCTCAAAGGCGTCAAGAATCTCCTGTTCTTCTGTGTCAAGTTCATTCATGAGCAGTTCCCGGATAGTGTGAATCCTCCCAACTTATCATTCAATTCAATCCAAAACCTAAATAAAGCTAACGAAAGTATTCGGTAATTCAAAAGCCTTCACCACCCTTGCGGCGTGAAGTTACGGCACATAGGTGCGCTGTGTACCGGCGGTTTGCGCGGACTCGCTGGGAAACAAGTTTGAGAATTCGATTCATCGAGTGATTGTCGTTGTTGATTTTTTCTTTATCTGACGCGCTGGAGGATTTTAGTAACTCAATCCAACCTAGCTTGTCAGCCCCTGCCAAACCAATATCGTGGGCGACGCCGGTTGTGCGCTATCGCCAATACCTGAACGGTACTCGATGATTCCCGAAAAAATATGGTGAACGGAAATCTTTTCATTCGGGCTCGCCTCACATTCGGTTGCTTTTCTACCGAATATCTATGCGGTGCTTCGCAGACACGAATCATGGTTTTTTCAAATTCCGTGAGATACGATGCGCCAAGCCCCGCCTGTCTCGATTCGTAAAACGCGACGGATTCGAGATGTTCCGCCTCTGCGGCAGGGTGAAAGGAGTAGCTCACCGAAGCAATGCCTGAGCCTTTTTTCTAACCTCTTCTGCTGGTATCGATTGCACAATTCCTTCGTCAAGTTCTTTCGCTCGTCGATGCGCTTCACTCATCCAGTCGTCTTCAATTTCTTCTTCTTTCGATGAAACATCGAGACTCAGGAGAAGTTTCTGTACCAATCCAGCTCGCTCCTCCTGAGATAAATGAAGAGCCTCATCTTCAATTTGCTTCAAATTCATAATCACTCTCCTCTATTGAGTGTTGTCAAGCTCACACACGAGTAGTCCCCGGATAGCGTAAATTTTCAAAATTCATATTCATCAATCCAAAAATTAAATAAACCTAACGAAAATTGATGGTAATACAAAAGCTCTCATCGTCGCTGCCTGAGGAACGCACCCCCGGTCTCAAAACCCCGTCAACGCGAAGTTCTGGTGTATAGGTGCTCTGTGTACAGGCAGTTCGTGCGGCGACGCTGGCGGGGGGCGACACTATTCATCGTTACAGGCTCTTCCTGAATTAAGGCTGTTTATTATATTGACCGTTGTATAAGTCAGAATATGTACAACCGGCCACCCGCCTGAGCGACTGGCGGACGGCTTGTATGCTCCACGGAACGCCTCCTTGGAGTTCTCCCCTTTTGCCCGAAATCCGTATCGACGCCGTTTCATGAAATTTTCCGCAAATCCCTCGCCTCAGCTTGCAAGCATCGTCAAGCGGCCAGCCGACCTCATCCTCGACAGCCTCGCCGCATCGGCTCCGTATCGCTCCCTGCGCGAGGCGCTTGCCACTCCGGCGGCGTGCGGCGAGCATCGCGCCGTCAGCATCTGCGGCGTCAGGGGTTCGCTTGCGCCATTCATCGCGACCGGGCTGTTCCGGGAGTTCAACGCGCCAGTGGCGATCTTTTGCAGCGCCGACGAGGAGGAGGTGTACGACAACGACCTGCCGCTTCTGCTTGGCGGCAAGCCCTTCTGCAACACTGCCGACGAGCTTTCCCCGGCGCTCGGGATGCTCTCGCGGCGCGAAACGCTCGTCGTGCTGGCGGGATTCGAAGACCTCGGCGTCGAGGTGTGCAACGCCGCATCATCGGACGAACGGCTCTTTTCGCTCGTCGCCGGTAGTGACGCCGGGTATGACGCGCTGATGCAGTTTCTCAAACGCAACGGCTTTGAAATGCGGGATTTCGTCGAGAACGAGGGGGAGTTTTCGGTGCGCGGTTCGATCATCGATGTCTTCTGCTTCGGCAGCCGCGAGCCGGTGCGCATCGAGTTTTTCGGCGACACGGTCAGCTCACTCCGGCATTTCGACATCGAGAACCAGCTCTCCACCTCGGCCATCGAGTCGGTCGATCTGTTCGGCAGCTTCACCAGCGACGGCGCGGCGGAGTCCAAACCGGCGGGCATTTTCGACTATCTACCGGAAAATACGATCATTATCGTCGATGACGCCACGGCGATGCACGGCTCCGCGCACCGCGAACAGCTCGAAGCGGCGCTGCCGTTGTTTCGGCATGTGGTGATCCACCGGATCGAAAAAGAGGGGATCGACTTCGGCTCGGGGGCGCAGGAGAAGCTACAGGGCAATTTCCGGCTTCTCGCCAGCCGGGTGGAGGAGAAGGCGACCAAAGGGCTGAAAGCTCTTTTCGCGTGCAGTTCGCGGCGCGAGATCGAGGAGCTGGCGGAGTTCCTCGCCGAAGAGCACGACGGAGGCAAGGACGCAAAAGAGGCGGAGGCCATCGATTGGCTGCCGGTCACGCTGCACACGGGCTTCGAGTTCAGCGGAATGTCGATCTACACCGAGTCGGACATTTTCGGCAAGTTCCACACGCACAAGGCGCACCGCAAGCGCAAGGTGCGGGGCATTTCGCTCAAGGAACTTCAGCGTCTCAAGGTCGGTGATTACGTCGTGCATGAAGATTACGGCATCGGCGTATTTCGTTCGCTCGAAACGATCCAGGTCGGCAACTCGGAGCAGGAGTGCGTGCTGGTGGAGTACGAGGGGGGCGATCAGCTCTACGTCAACGTGCAGAATATCAATCTTCTCTCGAAATACACCGCTTCGGAGGGTTCGCTGCCACAGCTCTCGAAGCTCGGCAGCTCGAAGTGGAGCGCCAGGAAGGAGAAGGTACGCAAAAAGCTGCGAGACATCGCGGCCAAGCTGATCCGCATCTACGCCGAGCGCAAGATGACCCCCGGCTTCGCTTTCGCGCCCGACTCGATTTTCCAGCGGGAGTTCGAGGCGTCGTTCATGTTCGAGGAGACCCCCGATCAGCTCAAGGCGATTCAGGAGGTGAAGAAGGATATGCAGTCGCCCTCGCCGATGGATCGGCTCATCTGCGGCGACGCCGGATTTGGCAAGACCGAAATCGCCATGCGGGCGGCCTTCAAGGCGGTCGAGTCGAAAAAGCAGGTGGCGATCCTGACTCCGACCACCATTCTGACCCACCAGCACGGAGAGTCGTTCGCGCGGCGCTTCGCCAACTTCCCGGTCAACATCGCCGTTCTGAGCCGCTTCGTGCCGAAAAAGCAGCAGAAGGAGGTGATCGAGCGCATCGCGGCGGGAGCGGTGGACATCGTCATCGGCACGCACCGGATGGTTTCGTCGGACGTGGTGTTCAAGGATCTGGGTTTGCTCGTCATCGACGAGGAGCAGCATTTTGGCGTCGATGTCAAGGAGAAGCTCCGCCAGCAGTTCCCCGGCGTGGACACGCTCACCATGTCGGCCACGCCGATTCCGCGCACGATGCAGTTCTCGATGCTCGGCGCACGCGACATCTCCATCGTCTCGACGCCGCCGAAGAACCGCCAGCCGGTCGAGACGGTCATTACCGAGTACGATGCCGCGACGATCCAGGCGGCCATCCGCCGCGAAATCCAGCGCGAAGGGCAGGTCTTTTTCCTGAACAACCGTATCGCTAACCTCGAAGAGGTCGAACGCACCCTGCGCGAGCTGGTGCCCTACGCCCGCATCGCCTCGGCGCACGGGCAGATGCCAGCCCGCGAACTCGAAAACGTCATGATGGATTTCATGCAGCAGGAACTCGACGTGCTTATCGCGACCTCGATCATCGGCTCGGGCCTCGACATCTCCAACGCCAACACGATCATCATCAACCGCGCCGACATGTTTGGCCTGTCCGACCTCTACCAGCTCCGGGGGCGCGTCGGGCGGAGCGAGCGCAAGGCGTACTGCTTTCTCGTCACGCCGCCTTTGCACACGCTCAAGCGCGAGGCGATCCAGCGCATCGCCGTGATCGAGAGCTTCACGGAGCTTGGCTCCGGCATCAACGTCGCCCTGCGCGACCTCGACATTCGCGGCGCGGGCAACCTGCTCGGCGCGGAGCAGTCGGGCTTCATCCACGAAATCGGCTTCGACCTCTACCAGAAGATGATCGAGGAGACCGTCGCGGAACTCAAGCTGACTGAATTCAGTCACATCTTCAGCGACAGCGAGAAGGCCGCGCTCAAACCGCAGAAGCCGTGCGACATGATCTTCTTCTTCGACGCGCTCATTCCCGACTTCTACATCACGGCCACGCAGGAGCGCTTCTCGTGCTACGACCGCATCTCGAAAGCTGCTGACGACACCGTGCTTCGCAACATCGCAAAGGAACTCGAAGACCGCTTCGGCGCTATGCCTGAGGAGCTTCGCAATCTTCTTGCCATTGCCCGCCTGAAGCACTTCGGCTCGTCGCTCGGCCTTGAAAAAATCGATCTCCAGCCCTCGACTGCCACAATCTATCTCCCGTCGAACGATGACAAGGAGTTTTACGACAGCGCCTTCTTCCAGAACCTCATCGCCGCTCTGCAGGACGGCACGATCAGCGACTACCACCCGCAGTTCAGGCACGAAAAAAAGATGAAGCTCCTCTTCCAGCACCCCGCCAGCGCCGACGCCGCCCCCATCGCCCTGATCGACCGCTACGAAGCGCTGCTGAAAGGCATCGCGGAGAGGCAATTGATAGTCGATAATGGATAATGGATAATTGAGTTACGACTCGCGGGGAGGGACATGCAGCCCCGCGGATCCTGTTGTTTTTTCAGTTCCTGAAGTCCATTTTGCCTTTTTCTCCCAAGAAGAATACCCGGTATCACCTCCTGCATTATCCATTGTCAATTATCCATTATCCATTCTTGTCCTCTTTAACAATTGTTGAAACTATTTCCTGAATTGGCGCGGTTATTGGCTGTATGAGGCAATCAGCTTCATAAACATAAAATCATACAGTCATGAACATTACAATTAATAACAGAGAGTGTTCAGCCCAGGTTGGGGATAGATTGCTCGATGTAGCTCGCGCCGGTCACAGCCATATAGGATACTTCTGTGGCGGGAACGCCATTTGCCAGACCTGTTACGTCAGGGTGCTCGAAGGCCAGGAACTGCTTTCACCGATAAGTGACGCCGAAAAGGCGATGCTTTCCGACACCCTGATCAAGGAGGGTACGCGCATGGCCTGCCAGACCCTCATAGAAAAACCCGGCACGATCAGGATACTCTCCGAGGTCGAGGCGGCCAAACAAATGACCCTGGAAAATCCGCTCCAGCTTCCGGCATACATGGGCAAAATGGGGTGGGAGTCGGCGATCAAGTTCACCGATACAATTGCATTCCAGGCATGGCGCGAACAGGGCGAATTTGCTCTGGAACCGTCGCAACTGATTCGCGATGTCGCCGGAGCTATCGGTGACGCCATTCAGCTCGTATTCGAAGCCGTGCAGGCCGCATTCGGCGTGAAGCCTTCGGCGGACAAACCCGAGCCAAAAGCGGGCAACGGCCACTGCTGCGATGCGACGCTTCTCGAAAAAATAAAAGCCTGTGACAACGGTCATCACAGGATCGCCTCTCCTGAAGTACTGCTGCTCCATGAGGAGAGTGGCGTAACCTGCAACTGATCTGTCCCTGAAAAAAGCCGGCCTTTCCGGCTTTTTTCATTATATGTCCAGCCTGGATGCGTCCCGGATGTGCAAACCTTTCCGAGAGTTAAACAAAGCGAACGAAGCAGAGCGCAACGCATCGGGGGCGAACTTTCAATGTTGCACTTTCTTCCGCCCCTCCAACTCGATGCGCAGCGCTGATAACGTGAGATTGATGTCGAACAGGAAAAAGACGAGCGATACGATCAGGCAGAGCATACTGATGATGAACACTATCGAGACCAGCAGCGGCACCTCGATCTGCAACAGAGTGGTCAGAAAGATCAGGATGATGAGCGTCGCCGCGCCGAGGCAGCTTGCCGCCGCGAGCAGAATCGCGCTCCGCACATAGCGGGCGCGACGCCAGAGCACGTCGATCTCGCGGTCGATCTGGGCGCGGTCAACGCCGAAAAGCTTTTCGCTCTCGTCGAACAGCTCACGCGAGCGGTCGATGACTCGCGAAAGCCGGTTGGTCATGGTGAGCAGGAGCAGGCCGAGTCCTGAAATCAGAATCATCGGGCCGATGGCGGTTTGCAGAACGGGAACGAGTTCCCTGATGGTGGTGATGGTCATGAGTTTTTCGATGGTTATTGAGACTCCTTGCCCGCCGGGCGCAGTTCGTTGGTTGCGAGATCGAGCCGGTCGCCGGGTTGCGGGATGAGCGGATCGATAGATATTTCATTGTGCAGGAACCACTTGAACGACTCCTTCGCCTCCGCTTCGCCATGCACGATCATCACTTGCGGCGAACCCTCGCGGCTCTTCAGCCAGCGCAACAGGTCGGCGCGGTCGCCGTGCGCCGACAGGCCGCCGATGGTGTGCAGCTTCGCCCGCACGCGGTACTTCCGTTTGTGCATCCACACCTCCTTGCGTCCCTCGACCAGCTCGCGCCCCAGTGTCCCTGCAGCCTGAAAGCCGCTGATGATGATGTGGCACTCGGGCCGCTCGATGTTGTGCTTCAGGTGGTGGATGATGCGCCCGCCGTTGCACATGCCGCTGCCCGCGATGATGATCGCCCCCTCTTTCATGTCGTTGATTTTGATGGACTCCTCCACCCGACCAGTCAGGTGCAGATTGCTGAACGGGGTCATCCGGCGAAGACCGCGCCGGAACAGCCTCGCATCCTCGTCCCATAACTCCTCGTGATGCCAGTAGATACGGCTCGCCTCGATGGCCATCGGGCTGTCGAGGAACACCTGCCACTTGTCCAGCTCCCACTCCTCGAAATGCTCGCCGAAGAGATAGAGCAGCTCCTGGCTTCGACCGATGGAGAAGGCCGGAAAGAGGATGTTGCCGCAGTCGCGGCACGAGGTAGCGATGATCTCGCCGATTTCGGCAACGGTGCTGTCGAAATCCTTGTGCAGCCGGTCGCCGTAGGTGCTCTCCACGAGCACCACGTCAGCGTTGCCGATGGCCTCGGGATCGTTCAGAATCGGCGAGTCGTACTGGCCGAGATCGCCGCTGAAGAAGAGTGTTCGGGTGATTTCGCCTTCCGTAATCTCAAGCTTGACGAAGGCCGAACCGAGAATATGCCCCGCGTCAAAGAGCGTCACGGCGATGCCTGGCAAAAACTCCAGCCGCTCGCCGTACGTCAGCCCTTGCATCTGCCGGACGCAACGCATCGCCTCCTCGACCGTGTAGAGCGGCTCGGCATCCGGCTCGCCGTGCCGCTGCCGGTAGAGAGCGTCATGCCCGGCGAGCATCGCTGAATCTTTGAGGAGGATACGGCACAACTCGATGGTGGCGTGATGGGTGTGAATCTTCCCCCGGAAGCCGAGGTTCACCAGGTGCGGCAGACGGCCCGAGTGGTCGATGTGGCCGTGACTAAGCACCACGGCGTCGATTGACGCAGGATCGAACGGAAACGGCTCGCGGTTCAGCGCCTCGTCATCCCGGCTCCCCTGCACCAGCCCGCAATCCAAAAGCACCGTAAACCCATTCGCCCTCAGCACATGGCAGGAACCCGTCACCCGCCGCGTCGCCCCGTAGAATTCGATTTCCATATCGCACGCTCCCTGTTTTTCATGAACCGGATCGCCGGCAGACTGGATGCGAAAATTGTCTATGGATAAAATGTAGACGCCTGAGCGCAGAAATGCAAATGCACTTAGTCTGGAGTATTGTTTTCCTGAAAATAAAATAGAGTAGATGCGAATCGATGATTTGATTCAAATACAAATACCTCCTTAAATCGGCACTGAATCTTTTTATTCTTTACCATTCTGATCGCTTCGTCCCACTCGTTTTCAAATATCAATGTATCAGTGAAACATTGAATCACCAATATTGTATTATCAGGATAACTTTTCTGATTTTTAGCTTCTATTCTTGCAATAATTTGGTTTGCAAGATCGATGACATGTTCATCATTAACATAACCATATGGTTCTGATACGTATTTTTTTTTGAGTCTCGCTTAACTCCTTTTACTGTGAATCCACCTCCATTCTCATGAAGCAATTGTCGAAGAATATGATTATTCTTATGCATTGCTGTAGTAACCTCGACATAATGATGTGCAGGACAATAACCTTGCTCTACCAGCCAACCTGATGAAAATACCTCTAAATCGTTTGGTTGAGAACCATTTTTCCACTTTACTTTTAATTGCCGACCTTGGTTGTAATATGCCTGAATAAACCTTGATATTGGTGTCAGCTCTTCAACAAGTTTTTTTCTAATTGACTTTTTCGAAGCCGAATTCTTTCTATACCATCCGGACCTTGCCGGATTTCTTCCCAAAGAGAATAGACCATCTCACAAAAAACGAAGCCATTCAGCAACTTGTCATCAAAATCAGAAAGAGAATATTTCATAAGGCATCATCTTCGATTTCTCGATAATGCGTTCCTTTCTCGCTTCCATGAATCTAAAGAATATTTTATCAATTTAATCTCCTTTCCAAAACCGATCAAAACCAAAAAAGCCTGACGCAACAGTGAATGTCGCGTCAGGTTTTTGGATTTCATGCAGGACAGAATCACTCAGTCCTTCATGCGCTTTTTCTTCGTGCCGGTGAAGCCGGTGAAGAATGAGGTGTCATCTTTTTTGTGCTTGCCGCCGGAGGGTTTGCCGAAGCTTTTTTTCCGGTCGCCGCCGAAGCCGCGATCACCACCGAAACCGCGGTCGCCTCCACGGTCGCCTCCGCGATCACTGCTACGGTCGCTTCCGAAGCCGCGATTGCCACCACGATTGCCGCCGCGATCTCCGCCGAATCCTCTGTCTGGCCGATCTCCGTAACCGCCCTGATGCTCATCCATCTTCGACACCCTGAGCTGGCGTCCGCACACCCGGACCTTCTTCAGCTCCTGGAATACGTCGTTCGGCATTCCCGCCGGAAGCTCGACCGTGCTGTACTGGTCGTTGATGACGATCTTGCCGACCGCTTCGGGGTCGAGGCCGATCTCGTTGATGATCGCCCCGGCGATGTTGCCCGGCTTGACGTCGTGCATCTTGCCGACTTCGATACGGTAGGTCTCCTTCTTCTCGTCCGAGTACAGACCGCCCTTGCTCTGCCTGCGCGGCTCGCGCTCCTGGCGGTTGTCGTTGCGGTCGCGGAAGGAGTCGCGCCGAGGTTCGCGCTCTTCGCGGTTCGCCGAACGCTCGCGCTCGGGCTTCGCGGAGAGCAGGAACGGCTCGTCGCCCTGCAACAGCTTGGCCAGGGCGGCGGCGGCTTCGAGTTCGGATACGTCATGATCCTGGCAGTACTGCCCGATCAGGCTGATGTAAAATTCGAGGTCTTCCGCGCCGATGGTGTCGGTAATACGTTGCTTGAACTTGGCGATACGCTTGTCGTTGACCGTCTCGGTCGAGGGCAGCTCCATCAGCTCGATGCGCTTGCGGGTGGCTCGCTCGATAGCAAAGAGCAGGCCGCGCTCTCTCGGTGAGACGAACAGGATCGCCTCGCCGCTGCGTCCGGCGCGTCCCGTCCTGCCGATGCGGTGCACGTAGGACTCGGTGTCGGTCGGAATGTCGTAGTTGATGACGTGGCTGATGCGATCGACGTCGAGACCGCGGGCGGCGACGTCGGTGGCGATGACGATGTTGAGTGTGCCATCCTTGATCTGCTCGATGGTGCGCTCACGCTGCGCCTGCACCATGTCGCCGTTCAGCGCGGCAGCGGCGTAACCGCGAGCCTGAAGCTTCTCGGCGAGGGCCACTGTCTCGGTCTTGGTGCGCACGAAGATGAGCATACCGTCGAACGGCTCCACTTCAAGGATGCGCGTCAGGGCGTCGAGCTTGTGGTGGCCGCCGACCATCCAGTAGCGCTGGCGAATGGTTTCGACCGTCGTCGTTTTGGTCTGGATCGTGATCTCGGCGGGAGCTTTCAGATACTTGCGGGCGATGCGCAGGATCGGCGGCGGCATGGTGGCCGAGAAGAGCGCGACCTGGCGGTTTTCAGGCGTCTGGTCGAGAATCCATTCGACATCGTCGATAAAGCCCATCCGCAGCATCTCGTCAGCTTCGTCGAGCACGAGGCACTTCAGCGCTTCGAGGTTCAGCGTGCCTTTGCGCATGTGATCCATCACGCGGCCCGGCGTACCGACCACCACGTGGACGCCACGCTTGAGGTTGCGAATCTGCACGCCGTAATCCTGTCCGCCGTAGATCGGCAGGACGTGAAAACCGGTCATGAACTCGGCATAGGTATGGAATGCCTCGGCAACCTGGATTGCCAGCTCGCGGGTCGGGGCGAGCACGAGCACCTGAGGATCGGTGAGGGAAAGATCGATATTGGAGAGCACCGGAAGGGCGAACGCTGCCGTTTTGCCGGTGCCGGTTTGGGCCTGGCCGAGCACATCGCGGCCTTCGAGCAGCAGCGGAATGGTGCTGGCCTGTATGGGTGTGGGATTTTCATAGCCCACCGCTTCGAGGGCCTGAAGCAGGGGTTCAGACAGCGCGAGGCTGCGGAAATTTACTGAATTGTCTTGCTGTTCGCTCATGATTGGTTCGTTCATTGGCTCCTTCCGGGTCATTGATAAAAAAAGCGGCTGCCGTCAAAAGAAAATCGCGACAGGGAATCCTCGGCTGCAATCGATGGTCAATACTGATCCCGATAGAAACGGGAGAAGAATCCGGCGTTCTAAAAAAAGTCAATATAACTGACTATTTTAAAATACTTTAATGGATTTCTTCAGATTCCTTGCCCGGTTGTGCCGGAGCCGGAATGACCTTGGACGCAAGCAATTGCAACCTCGAAAACTCGTTCAGATTTTACTTCCGGGACAAACCTCGGGAGTGGTCGCAATGCTGGAAAGAAGAGAAATGAAGAGGGGGCGTCTCACGTCAGTCTTGAGGCAGGCAAAAAGCCCGCCATCGATCCATCGCACAATCAGCGGAAAAACGCGGCCCAAGCGGCTTTGCGGATTTCCAGACTCTTTCTTGGCATCATCACCACAATAAAAATCGAATTCCATAGTACGATTTTATCCGGCCAAAGACGAATTATATTTTTTTTAAAGGATTTCCGCATCTGCGTTCATTCAACCACCTCCCAGCCCAACCCGGCATAGTTCGCGGTACTCCGCGCCGCCAGGCTTGAGATGCGATTCGTAGAGACAGAGTGCGTCGAGCGTGCCCGTCCATGTGACCGGTTCGCGCAGTTTGTGCGTTTCCATCGCTTTGAGATCGAGGGAGTTGAAGCGGGCGATGGTCAGGTGGAGAAGGAAGGATTTGCGCTGTTCGCCCGGCGCTCCGGTCACGGCGAGAAGCTTTTCGGCGAACTCCGGCATTCCGGCGGGCGCTTTGCCGGTCGCCCAGATGAGCCTCGGGCGGCGCGGGTCGGGGCCGAACGAGACTCGCTCGAAGACGACCTCTAAGGGCGACTGTCCGGCGGCGGCTTCACGTAGCGCCCGGCAGACCGCATCGACATCGAGGCACTGCCACGGCGGAACCAGCGTCAGATGCAGGTTTTCCGGCTTTATCCACCGAACCTTCAGCCCGGTGTGCGCTCGCCGGAACTCCATCGCCGCTTCGGCCAGCTCCCGGCCCGCAGGCAGCCCCATGAAGACGCGCCGCCCCTCCATCAGATGTCCATCAATACTATTGCCATCCACGAACCGTCGGCCAGCTCATCGACCGTCGCACCGTGATACGTGACCGCCTTGATTTCATCCCTCCCGCCGGAGATCGCTCTGCCGACGAAGCTCCCCTCCACGCAACACTCGTCGATGATACGAACGGCAAGCGCGTCGTACGCTTCGCGGTGAATCTGCGACAGGGTGAGCGCTTCGTTGAGCAGATCGACGATCAACGCGACCCGGTCAGGCGCTTCGATCCTGAACGGACGCTCGACTCGCGCCGCCGTCCACACCGGCCCCGTCCACTCCATCATGGCGCGTAACGCTTCGCCGAGCAACTCCGCGAAGCTTGCGGCAGTCACCTCGAAGCAGAGGTCGGCGGTATGTTCAAGCAGGCGATACGGCATCGATGTTCGTCTCCAACTGAAAATGGTTCACCCTCTCAAACAAATGTAAACAACGCGGCGGCCGAATTTCAGCATCTCCATGCCATTCCGACACCTTCCCGCTTTTTTTATTACTTTGAGCAAAGTCCCTATCTATTCAACGAACCATGGCCTCACTCGCTCTCGCCGCATACAGGATCATCTCTCCGCTTCAACCGCGCCTGCTTCGACTGCTGTCGTCGCGCAAGCCGAGGCTGAAAACCTTTCTGGAGGCGCGGGCCAATCTGTTCGAGGAGCTTGAAAAGCGTCTGCAAGCCCTTCCCGAACCCTCGTGCCGACTGTGGATTCACGCCTCGTCGGTCGGCGAGTTCGAGCAGGCCCGCACGATCATCGCCGAACTCCGGCAGCAGATGCCGGATATGGACGTCGTGGTCTCCTTTTTTTCCGACTCGGGCTACGAAACGCGCAAGCACTACCCCGACGCGGCTGCGGTTTTCTACCTGCCTCTCGACACGCCGGAGAACGCCCGGCGGCTCGCCGCTCTCATCGGCGCGGACATTTTCATGCTGATGCGCTACGACTTCTGGCCGAACCACCTCGCGGCGATCAGGCAAAGCGGAGCGCGAATGATTCTCGCCGCTGCCGCGCTGCCACCGGGTTCGCCCTACTTCAAGCGCGGGTTGAGAGGATTTTATCGTGACCTGTTCGGGCTGTTCGATGATATTTACACCATCGACGAAAAAGATCGTGAAGTATTCCGCGACCTTTTCGGCTGCGCGAGCGTTCGGCAGGCGGGCGATCCGCGATTCGACCAGGTGCTCCAGCGGCAGAAAAAAAGCGACGAGCGGGCGGCGCGGCTCAAGCCGCTGTTCCGCGACCGGATGACGCTGGTCGGCGGAAGCGTCTGGGAGCCGGACGAGGCGATTCTGATCCCCGCGTGGCTTTCGCTCCGCCAGAAGCTTAGCCTCGTGCTGGTGCCGCACAAGGTGGATCGCGAGAACATCGAGCGGCTGTTGCAGAACCTGCGTCAACAGGGCATCGAAGCCGCGACGATCTCCACGCTCGACGAAAGCTTCGACCCGGCAAAGCAGGTGCTGGTCGTCGATCAGGTCGGCTTCCTCGCCGAACTCTACGCCATCGCGTCGATTGCCTACGTCGGCGGCGGCTTCGGCGTGAACGTGCACAACACCATCGAACCGGCCGTGCACGGCATTCCGGTACTCTTCGGCCCGATCTACGGCAATTCTCCCGAAGCCGCCGGACTCATCGAAGCCGGAGCGGCCACGGTCGTCACCGGCGAGCCGGAACTCTGCCAGGCGCTGACCGCCTTCGTCGAGGACGCCGCGCATCTGAAGCGCACCGGCGACAAAGCTGGCGCTTACGTCCGCGCTCGCCTCGGGGCCACCGGCATCATCGCCAAAGCCATCGCGGAGTATTGTAAGGGGAGGTGAGAGAGCGGGGATAAAGCCCATAGAGCAACATTTTCCGTTGGAGGGTGTTTCAAAAGGATATGTTCAATTTATGTGGACTCGATTTTTCCTGTAATTCTGAGTCCGACAAAGTCGGGCGAAAAATCCAGGAAAGCAACGTAACTTATTTAGAGAAAGTCAATTATCGCGCTTTCTGGAACAAAAACTGGATTCTTCACTTCGTTCAGAATGACAGTCAAATGCAAGCTCAAAATGCTGTTGTGAGTCACTTTTAAAACAGTCTATCTTTCCTTCCCAACCCCCACAATAACCCCCAACCCGTTGCCTACGCAATATTTCCGCAGTATCTTGCAGCATACAAATTGTGCAATTTCACCCCCTATCTCATTTCTGGATGAAAAAAGAGGTCAAAGTCGCGATCATCGGCGGGATCGTAACGATCATCTCCACGCAAACGTTTTGTCTGGGTGCTACACTGGCAAAAACCGACATTCATGGAAACCACAATATTGTCGCTGGCGGTAATGTGATGGTGAAACAAGGCGCGAGCGAGCAACAAATGGACTCGCTTGAGAAGAGATTGGGTAACATTGAAAAACTGTTGCGTCAGCTCATTTCGGGAAATGAGAGCATTGCCGCTAAGGGCAATGTTACAGTCTATCAAGGATTAAGCGCCAAACAGCTTGCTGAATACAGAACGATCATCCTGCGACAAGACTGGGAGGCAACCAAAGAGAATCCAGCGTTCAGGAAGCTGGTTCGCGTCGCTCACGGTGGCAAGGAGGTCGAGCCACTCCATGCTTACAGCCGGGCGATTTTCTGGGAAGACCTCTCCAAATATCTCGACAAAGTGGTGCAGGTGGATGCCGATGCGCAAAAGCTGTTTCAGCATGGCCCGATTGGCGCTGAACTGAAAGCCCTGATCCCCAAACTCGAAGCCGCCAGAAACAATTTCGATTACAACGAGGTCAATCGCCTGTTGGCAGAGTTCCGCAACAAGTACGCGGACTTAGATGAAGAACTTGCCACAGTGGACTACCTGCAAGGCCAAACCTACGAACGACAATTAAACTACACGGAAGCCGAACGCTACTACAAAAAAGCCATCACCATTGAGAGCGAGAATCCGCTCTATCTCAATGCCCACGCCACGATACTCCAGCTAATGGGTCGATATTCCGAAGCAGAGCCGTTACTTCAACGCGCACTTGCTATCAACGAAAAGACTCTCGGCTCCAATCATCCAGACGTTGCTTCAAATCTGAACAATCTGGCGAACTTGCTGTGCGATCAGGGCAAATACAACGAAGCCGAACCGATCTTCCGACGCGCTATCGCTATCGACGAAAAAGTTCTCGGCCCCAATCATCCAGACGTTGCCAGAGACCTGAACAATCTGGCGCTTATGCTGGTCGATCAGGGCAACGTCCACGACGCGGAACTGCTCTATCGTCGCGCGCTTGCTATTTAGTGCCCGACAGAAAAGTCTCTATAATATTATAGAATAATATGTTATATTAAGAGGTAGGATGTGAAGATTACATTTCCGCATAATGCAAAGACGAAATATTCAGGATTTGAGTGTTATATTATC
>Ga0326729_1000162_pt1 | contig 17780 bp, 16 predicted proteins | sample MHFSIPfraction_2_FD_207744 | JGI IMG/M metagenome (GOLD analysis project Ga0326729, IMG submission 207744) | Lab enriched peat soil microbial communities from Michigan Hollow, Ithaca, NY, United States - MHF6AY SIP fraction | ecosystem: Environmental > Terrestrial > Soil > Wetlands > Peat...
TGGTGGTAGTGGTGTGACAGACTCTGCATGGGAGATTTCAGCGAGAAGGTTCGACAAGGCTTACAATTACGCCAAGTTACCTGTTATTCACCTTCTATCCACGAAATTCTGCGAAGAACCACAGTTTTAAGCATTTCATAATACGCCGAAAGAATACAGGAAATGTCGTTTTCTCTCAATTGCAGGAACATCTGCAACGCCATCAATTTCAGGGGTGAATCAAGCGCCACCCTATCAGTTGAAACTTTTGTAATTTTTAGCACATTTACTTACTTTATTTTTAACCGTTTTTTGACAAATATCATAGGCGGCAATTATGGATGCTCACACAATCATTCCTGAAGATGTTTTTAAGAATCTGGTCAAAAAAAATAAAGAATTATAAAATAGATATATATAGTTGCATTTTTTTAAAGAGATCAAATCAGGCTTTGGATAAAGCTTTGCTCAGTTAAATGATCCTTATTCACTATTTACTCACGATAATCTGCAAACAAAAAGAATAAAATAACATATAAATATGAAGTTAGCCTTGATATATAATTATCCCCTTCATTATCGTGAAGCAATATTTAAAAAAATAGATGTGGAGTATGACACTGACTTTTATTTTGGGGATAAATTACAAGAAAGGATTAAAGGTTTTGATGTAAATCAGTTGCGCGGAGAAGTCAAGATATTAAAAAATATACTTTTCAAAAAAAGAGTATTGTGGAGAAAAGGTTTGTTAAATATATCTTTAAAGAAATATGATAAGTATATTGTACTAGGTGAGTTTCATAATCTTAGCTTGTGGTTGTTGCTTATTATTTTAAAAATCAGAGGCAAGGACGTGTATAACTGGACTCATGGCTGTTATGGAAAGGAGGGCAAAATAATAATGATCTTAAAAAAAATATTTTATAGTTTAAATACTGGTGTTCTGGTGTATGGTGAATATGCAAAAAAAATAATGATTAAAAATGGCGTTAAAGAGAGGAAGATAAGCGTCATATATAATTCTTTGGATTATGATCATCAGAAAAAAATGCGAGAAGAAGTTAGTTATTCTGATATTTATTCGACTCATTTTGAAAATAATTATGATGTTTTAATCTTTTCTGGAAGGTTGACAAAAGTTAAAAATATAAGTATATTGATAAAAGCACATAAGTATATGGTTGATAATTATGGCGATAATATAAATGTGGTAATAGTTGGTGATGGAGACGAGAAGGCGAGTTTGATTGCAGAAGTTGAACGGAATTCATTAACTAAAAGATATTGGTTTTATGGTGAAACATATGATGAAAGAACAATAGCAGAACTCTATTACAATGCATCGATTTGTGTTTCTCCAGGAAATGTCGGGTTGACAGCCATGCATGCAATGATGTATGGCTGTCCTGTGATTACACATTCAGATTTTAAATTTCAAATGCCAGAATATGAGGTTATCGAGAATGGTAAAACAGGAATGTTCTTTGAAAAAAGTAGTATACACGACTTGGCTCATTGTATAAAAGAATGGTTAAAATATAGTTCTAAAAATAGAGGGTTTATAAGAAGAGAATGCTTTGTGAAGATCGATAAATATTATAATCCTCATTATCAGATGAGAGTGATTAAGAAAGTTCTTTGTTAATTACTACAATGAGTATTAGAGATATAAGGGTATTATTACTTTGGCAGCAATGAGCCGCAAGAAATCAGGAAAATAAGTATTTTCATTTTAAGAGCTTTTTCGTAAATAATGATGATGATGCCATACAACTCTATCGAGGTAGCTCTGATCACTTTGAGTTCATTTTTAATTAGGTTTTATCCATTAAAAAAGAGCGAAATAAATCGATAAAACAAAGGTCAGCTTATTTACGAATGAGTTTTTAGTGAAGTGTACAGCAATAAAGAATTTGCCTTCTTAATAAAACGAAGACTTCTGGATTATTCGAATAGATTAAATTGAAGGTGGTAAAATATAATTGATCAGTGCAATAAGGTAATAAAGAAAATAATATTAAATATGAATAATTTTAGGTTATTTAGTAGAATAAAAAGATCTAATATATCAGAGGATGTGGTTATAGGTTATTTTAATAAAATATATAATTCTTCGATAGATAGATATACATATCTTGGTAACGAATGTATTATCAATGAATGTGATATTGGCAGGTATTGCTCAATAGCTTCTAATGTTAAGATTGGTTTGGGTAAGCATCCTGTTACCTATATGTCAACGTCGCCATTGTTTTATGCAAAAATAAATCCATTTAAGACAAGGCTTGTTTTTGAGAATAAGTTTAAAGAGTGTGAAAAAACAGTAATAGGGTCAGACGTGTGGATAGGATTTGGTGCTATAATTAAAGATGGTATTATAATTGAGAATGGTGCCATAATAGGTGCCGGCGCAGTGGTGACAAAAGATGTGTCGTCGTATTCTGTTGTTGCTGGAGTGCCCGCAAAACATATTAAATATAGGTTTGATAGTGATATAGTAAAAAATCTTCTTGATTTAAGGTGGTGGGAGTATGATTTACAGCAAATAAGAAAAGTGGTAGAGTTATTTTCTGGAGATGTGACGATTGAGAAAATACAAAAAGTAAAGTCTATTTTGAAATGCACATGAATATATATTTGATTGTAGTTGATGCTAAAAGATCAAGCTTGAAAGCGTTGGGCGTAATATTTAACTTAAAGCATATATATAAATATTGAGTGTTTTATTCGATTAAAAAATCATTACAAAAATATGTTCAAAAATAAAACTCTTCTTATTACCGGTGGTACAGGAACATTTGGAAATGCAGTTCTCCGACGATTTCTTGAAACAGAGATCACTGAAATTCGAGTATTCAGCCGTGACGAGAAGAAGCAGGATGATATGCGGAAGGAGTATGCAAATCCAAAGCTGAAATTCTACATTGGCGATGTACGAAATGCCGATAGCGTCCGCGATGCAATGGGAGGCGTGGATTATGTATTCCATGCTGCGGCTTTGAAGCAGGTTCCATCTTGCGAGTTTTTTCCGGTTGAAGCGTTACGCACGAACGCACTCGGCACGCATAATGTGCTAACGCAGGCGACAGCGGCTGGAGTTAGTCGAGTGATTGTGCTGAGTACCGACAAGGCGGTCTATCCGATAAACGCCATGGGTATATCAAAGGCAATGATGGAAAAGGTTGCAGTTGCGCAATCGCGCGTTTCTGGGGAGCGTACGGTTATTAACGTCACACGTTACGGTAATGTCATGGCAAGCAGAGGCTCGGTCATTCCCCTTTTCCTCAAGTACCTTCAGGAGGAGCGTCCATTGACAGTTACCGATCCAAATATGACACGTTTCATGATGAGCATCGATGATGCCGTTGACCTTGTGCTGTATGCTTTTATACACGGTAATCCCGGTGACACTTTTGTACAAAAGGCTCCAAGCGCTACTATTGAAACCCTTGCTCTTGCACTAAAGAAGCTCATGAAAAGCGATGTTCCTGTTAGCATCATTGGAACACGACATGGTGAAAAACTCTATGAAAGCCTTCTGACACGAGAGGAACTTGCCGTTGCCGAAGATATTGGCGGTTATTATAGAGTTCCGGCGGACAATCGTGACCTGAACTATGCCGCATATTTCAGCGAAGGATGTGAGGCGGTGTCAATTAAAGAGGATTATAACTCTCACAATATACCGTTGCTTGATGTCGATAGCATGTGCGAACTCTTGATGACACTTGAGTGTGTTCAAAAGGCAATGAGCGGGGAGAAGGTTGAGTTATGAAAAAAAACGTTTTAGTAACAGGTTCGAACGGTTTTGTCGGTAAAAATCTGTGCTCTGTGTTACGTAGAATGGAGAGTGTTCAGCTTTATGAGTTCGATATTGCCAATTCTCCTGTCGCTCTCGAAAGGATGCTGAGTGATGTCGATGTTGTTGTGCATCTAGCAGGCGTTAATCGCCCAAAGAACGAACAGGAGTTCATGACTGGCAATGCCGGACTGACAGAACGCATCTGTTCATTTTTATACAAATCTAGGAAAGCGGCGAAAATCGTACTCGCTTCGTCGATACAGGCCGAGAGCGACAATCCTTACGGACAGAGTAAACTTCAGGCAGAAGAGACCATCAGCGAGTATGCTGAAAAATGCTGCGCACGAGCTGTTGTGTATCGTTTCAAAAACCTTTTTGGCAAATGGTGTAGGCCGAACTACAACTCAGTGACAGCGACCTTTTGTCATAACATCGCTCACGGATTGCCGATTTCTATTTCTGACCCGTCGAGGGTGGTCGAGCTTACATACATCGATGATGTGGTCAATGCGCTAGTTCGTGAGATTATGGATGATGCGTCACAAACTCAGACAGGCTTCTCTTTCGCTCCGGAACTCACAGGGTATCTCATATCGCTTGGAGAACTTGCCGATATGATAACCTCTTTCCGAAAATCGCGCGAAACGCTTGAAATGCCCGGGTTTGACAGCTCCTTTATCAAGGCACTGTATGCAACCTATCTCTCATATCTGGATGGAGAGGAATTTGCGTATCCGCTCACGATAAGGTCTGACGAGCGCGGGTGTCTTGCCGAGATGATGAAAAGCCGCACATTCGGACAGATTTTCGTTTCACGAACGAAACCTGGCATTACACGCGGAAACCACTATCACCATACGAAAACGGAAAAGTTCATGGTGGTAGAAGGAGACGCGGTCATCCGGCTTCGCCGTATCGATAGTGACGAAATTATTGAGCATTGGGTATCAGGTCAGGAATTTAAGGTTGTCGATATACCTCCAGGCTACACGCACCACATCACCAACAAAGGCCCGGGTGAACTGGTAACACTCTTTTGGTCATCGGAAATGTTCAATCCTGAAAAGCCCGATACCTGTTTTGTTATGGTATGAATTTTATCCACGAATACATTCTGTTTGTGGGCAACAATATTCCTTTTGCAGTGAAAAAAATAAAAGTAATGACCATTGTCGGTACCCGTCCGGAAATCATCCGGCTTTCGCGGGTGCTGGCAAAGCTCGATCAGCATACGGATCATGTTCTGGTGCATACCGGCCAGAATTATGATTACGAGTTGAACCAGATATTTTTTGACGATCTCGATATTCGCAAGCCCGATCATTTTCTCGAAGCGGCAGGTTCTACAGCGGCGGAAACCGTCGGACTGATCATTGCGAAAGCCGACAGAGTGATGGCGCTGGAAAAACCTGATGCGCTTTTGATACTTGGTGATACAAACTCCTGCCTTGCGGCTTACCCGGCAAAGCGACGGAAGATTACGGTGTTTCACATGGAGGCAGGTAATCGTTGTTTCGACCAGCGGGTCCCCGAGGAGATCAATCGTAAAATTGTTGATCATACGGCTGACATCAATCTGACATACAGCGATATTGCTCGTGAGTATCTCCTTGCAGAAGGATTACCGGCGGACCGCATTATCAAGACGGGAAGCCCCATGTTTGAGGTGCTTTCGCATTATCGCGACAAGATCGACCGTTCAGACGTGCTTCACCGCCTCGCTTTGGAGCATGGTGAATACTTTGTCGTGAGCGCGCATCGTGAAGAGAACATCGAGTCGAGCAGCAACTTCATGCGTCTCGTTGAAATCCTGAACACGCTTGCAGAGAAGACGGGCAAGCGGGTGATCGTATCGACCCATCCGCGTACGCGAAAACGAGTAGAAGCAGATGGAGTTACGTTTGACCAGCGGGTCGAACTGCTCAAGCCGCTCGGTTTTTCTGATTATGTGCATCTGCAGATGCATGCCAAGACTGTGTTGTCGGATAGTGGCACTATTACCGAGGAGTCTTCAATCCTTAATTTTCCAGCTCTCAATATCCGGGAGGCGCACGAGCGGCCCGAGGGAATGGAAGAGGCAAGTGTTATGATGATTGGACTTGAAGTCGATCTTGTCATGCAAGCATTAGCAATTCTTGACTCACAACCACGCGGAAAAAAACGCGGTTTGCGACAGGTATCAGATTATTCAATGCCGAATGTATCTGATAAGGTGATAAGGATTATACTCAGCTATACTGGTTACGTGAACCGGGTAGTGTGGAAAAAATATTAATCTGCTGCTTGTGCGTGTTTTAGTTATTTCACAATATTTTTGGCCAGAAAATTTCCGAATTAATGATTTGGTTAGATCTTTAAAAGAGAGAGGGTGCCAAGTCACAGTATTAACTGGTATTCCAAACTATCCAGAAGGCAGATTCTATGATGGTTATGGTTTGCTCCATAATATGCGGCAGACATATTATGGAGCAGAAGTCGTTCGTGTTCCTCTTGTTCCTCGGGGCAGGGGAAGTAGTATTATGCTATTTCTTAACTATATATCTTTTGCATTTTTTGCAAGCCTGCTTTCACCCATATCTATAAGAAAGCAATTTGATGTTATTTTTGTTTGTCAACTTTCCCCAGTAACCGTTGGATTGCCTGCAATTTTTTTAAAAAAATTGTTAAAAATTCCAATTGTTTTTTGGGTGCTGGATTTGTGGCCTGAAAGCATTTCAGCAACTGGCATAGTAAAAAATAAAAAAATATTGAATTTAGTTGATGATTGTGTTAGTTATATTTATAGTAAATGTGATAAAATAATTGTATCGTCTAAAGGTTTTATTAAAAGTATTGAATCTAAAGGTATCAGTTCTGAAAAGCTAGAATATTTTCCAAATTGGTATGAGCCAGATTATAGCGTTAAACAAAGGAGTTCGCTAGAAACTCAATGTGAAATACGAAAATTACCGAAAGGATTTAAGGTGATGTTTGCAGGTAATATCGGTGAAGCGCAAGATTTTGAAACTATTTTAAATGCTGCTGAATTGACAAAAAAATATTCAGATATTCATTGGATAATTCTGGGAGATGGGAGAAAGGGAGACTGGGTTAAAAAAGAAATATCATCTCGTGGGCTTTCAGATTGTTTTCACATGTTAGGACGTTTTTCATCTGAAGCTATGCCCTATTTCTTTGCCGAAGCAGATGCAATGCTTGTTACGCTAAAAAAGGATCCGATTTTCTCATTGACAGTTCCAGGAAAAATTCAGTCTTACATGGCATGCGCTAAACCTATTATTGCGGCAGTTGATGGTGAAGGGAATCGATTGATCACTGATTCATGTTCTGGTCTTGCTTCCCCGTCGGGTGATCCTGATGCGATAGCTGAATCTGTGAAGGCCATCTATTGTATGCCAGAAGATCAAAGAAAGAAAATGGGAGAAGCTGGAAAAAAATATTGTGAAATAAAATTTAATCGCGAAATCCTTATTGAAAAGCTTGAAAGTTTGATGAAAGAAGTTGTTTTAGCGTAATTAGATGCGCTGTTTTGTTAAATCTCTGATTGAGCTATTTAATGTACTATAAAATAAAACGAACTTTTGATTTTGTTATGGCATTTATTGCATTGTTTTTTCTAATAGTGCCGCTGATTGTTATTGCAATATTCATAAGGCTAACGTCAAGAGGGCCAATACTATATTGGTCAGACAGAGTTGGTAAGAACAATATAATATTTAAAATGCCAAAGTTTCGTACAATGCTTATTGAAACTCCTGCGGTTGCAACTCATCTACTGTCCGATCCTGACAGATATCTTACTCCTATAGGCAAGTTTTTGCGAAAAACTAGCATTGATGAGTTGCCGCAGTTGTGGAGTATTCTGAGGGGAGACATGAGCATAGTTGGCCCTCGTCCGGCACTGTTCAATCAGAATGATCTTATCGCATTACGAACAGAGAAAGGTGTGCATGTTCTGACGCCTGGACTTTCAGGCCCTGCCCAGATTAATGGAAGAGATGAGCTGCCAATTCCTGTAAAGGTGGAATATGATCAATACTATCTTAAAAACCGTTCATTTCTTTTCGATATGAAAATCATATATAAAACGCTTTTCAAAGCTGCGAAATGTGAAGGTGTTACGCATTGATTCATGTATAAAACTTAGATGCGTTTATAATATTAATTTTAAAAGTTGCTTAGTGCGTATGTGCGTTTAATAGTGCTTACACAATGGTTTGATCCTGAACCTTCAATAAAAGGACTTATTTTTGCGAAAAGTCTGTGCACTCAAGGTTTTGAAGTAGAAGTGGTAACTGGCTTTCCGAATTATCCTGGAGGAAAGCTTTATCCCGGTTATAAAATAAAATTGATCAAGCGCGAAGTTATTGATGGAGTTCAGGTAACTCGACTTCCACTTTATCCAAGCCATAGTCATAGCGCATTTTGGCGACTAATAAATTATGCAAGTTTTTCAATTTCAGCCTTCCTTTATTGCGTTTTCATTTCTAAACGATCTGATATTATTTATACATATCATCCTCCCCTAACAGTTGGCATAGCGGTTATTCTAATTCGTCTGTTCAGGAGAGTCCCTGTTGTTTATGATATTCAGGACATGTGGCCAGATACTCTGCGAGCTACGGGTATGGTCTCTAATTACCGTGTGCTGGATATTGTAGGCAGAATTTGTCAAATGGTTTATCGTTCAGTTGATCATATTGTCGTGCTTTCTCCGGGTTTTAGAAAGTTGCTTGTTGAACGCGGTGTTCCTGAGCGAAAGATTGATGTGATTTACAACTGGTGTGATGAAGCATTGATGAGTAATCCGACAGGGGATGCCCCAACGGAATTCTCTGATCCAAGCAGCTTTAGCATTGTTTTTGCTGGCAATATGGGAAAAGCCCAGGCACTTGATGCCGTGCTTGGCGCAGCAGAGATTGTTCAGATTAAGGCTCCAAATATCCGTTTTGTGTTTATCGGTGGAGGGGTTGAGGTCGATAACCTTAAACGTATGGCAGATGAAAAGGGAGTGCGCAACGTGCGTTTTCTTCAGGCCGTACCAATGGGTGAACTAGGTGCGGTTCTCGGTAAAGCTGATGTCCTTCTGGTTCATCTCAGGAAAGACCCATTATTTACCATAACAATACCATCAAAAACACAAGCTTATATGGCGGCAGGTAAACCGCTACTCATGGCTGTTGATGGGGATGCTGCTCAATTGGTGAAAGATGCAGATTGCGGAGTTATCGCTGAATCTGAAAATCCAGAATCGATCGCAGATGCAGCTATTAAGCTCTATTCAATAAGCTCATCAGAAAGAAACGCTATGGGGGATCGTGGCAGAAAATATTATGAGTCATATTTATCGCTTAGTGCTGGGGTTGCTAAATTTGCAAATGTTTTTAAAACGATAGCAGTATGAGAATATTATGCTTAAACGAGCATTCGATCTTTTTCTCGCTATGCCAGCAATTCTTTTTCTTCTACCGATTTTAGCGCTTATAGCTTTTCTGGTCAAGATATTTCATGGTAGCCCGATTATTTTTGAGCAGGTTAGGTCAGGTCTGCATGGAAAAGCTTTTACTATGTACAAGTTCAGGACAATGGCTATTGCGCGTGATGTCGAAGGAAACCTGTTGCCAGATTCAGAACGTCTTACCTCTTTTGGGAGGTTTCTCCGCGCTACAAGTATCGATGAATTGCCGGAATTGATAAACGTGATCAAGGGAGAGATGAGCCTTGTAGGGCCTCGGCCCCTATTGATGGAATATCTTCCACTCTATTCATTTGAACAGAACCGTCGCCATGAAGTAAAGCCTGGGATAACTGGCTGGGCTCAGATTAACGGACGCAATGAACTCAGATGGGAAGAAAAGTTCAGGTACGATATTTGGTATGTAGATAACTGGTCACTGTGGCTCGACATAAAAATACTTGCCATAACCATGTTTAATGTTGTATTGCGTAAAGGAATTAATCATCCAGGTCAGGCTACGGCGGAAGCATTCAAGGGAAAAAAATATTGATGAAATCAATTGTTATTGCAGGAGGAGGTGGATTTGGTTACGAAGTAGCTGAATATATAAGACAGGATATATCAACCGGTTTCTTGCATGATGTAGAACTTAAAGGTGTGATTGATGACGAGGAAGATCCAAGCCTTCGGGCACCGATTTCTCTTCCATATCTAGGAACGATTAGCTCATACATACCGAAGCACAATGAATGTGTCGTTCTGGCTATCGGCAAGCCATCGATCAAGAAAAACTTAGTTAGACAATTACAATCTTTCGGTAGTACATTTATAACCTACGTGCATTCGAGTGTTTATGTCTCTTCAAGTGCAAAAATTGGAGCGGGCGTAATTATTTGTCCATTTTGTGTCGTGAACAGTGGCGCAAGTATAGAAGATTTTGCGACGGTCAATTTGTATTGCTGTATCGCGCATGGTGCAGTAGTCGGTCAGTTTTCAGTACTATCTCCATATAGTGCACTGAATGGTGATTCGAAGATTGGAGAAGAGTGTTTTCTTGGCACACGAGCGACTCTTTTTCCCAGGACAATTATAGGAAATAACTGTATTGTAGATTCACATACTTTTGTAAAATTTGAAGCAGGCGACAATAGCATTATAACAAACAGAGGCAAATATACGGTTTTAAATAATCGTTTAATATAGTATACATTTATGAGCAATGATGAGCGAATAAAAAAAATCTTTAGTGAATCTCTTGGCGTATCATTAAACATGGTAAAGGATGAGCTTCAGTATAACACGATTCCAGAGTGGGATTCAATTGCTCACATGGTTCTTGTTGCTGCACTGGAAAATGAGTTCGATATTATGATGGATACTGATGATATTATCGATATGAGTTCACTGAGAAAAGCAAAGGTGATTCTTGAAAAATACGCGGTCAGCTTTTCATGACGAGTACTATTCTTAGCAATAAGATAGTTTTCATTACAGGAGCTAACCGAGGTATCGGTTTCGCTACTGCCAAGCTGTTCGCTCAAGAAGGCGCTACGGTGCTTCTTGGAGGACGGGATGAACAAAAGCTCGCCGATGCGATCGACGCGATTAAATCCGATTATCATGAAGCTCTTCTTGAACCGATGCTCTGTGATGTGTCAGACGAGAGAAGCGTCAAATCTGCATTTAAGAAAATATTCAGCGCTTACAAGCGACTGGATATTTTTATCGCTAATGCTGGTGTTTTGAACGATGCGATGATTGGCATGGTGACTTCAGCGCAGATTCAGGAAGTATTTGGCGTGAATACTTTCGGCGTACTTTATTGCATTCAGTATGCAAGCCGACTGATGGCCAGAAAAGGCACTGGCAGCATTATTATTGTATCTTCCATTATCGCTACAAATGGCAACATTGGCCAAGCGGTCTATGGCGGCAGCAAGGCGGCGGTCATCGGGTTCACCAAATCGCTTGCCAAAGAGCTGGCCGGGCAGAATATTCGCGTTAATGCAATTGCTCCCGGATTTATCGATACCGATATGGCTCGCTCTCTGTCGAGCGAAAAGTTCAACGAGCGGATTGAATCCATAAAAATGGGGCGTATCGGCCAACCAGAAGAGGTTGCCAATGTGGCGCTGTTCCTCGCGAGCGATCTGTCAAGTTATGTCACTGGACAGGTTATTGGCGTCGATGGCGGAATGCTCATATGAGTTATTTCTGGACGGCCTGTGAATCGTATGAACAGGTTGAGGCGGTCTGGTCGACTGACGGGTCGAGCATCAGCTATCGGGAGTTGCTTGAACGCGCAGACCAGATAGCCGGAACGATTGCAGTGGGTAGTCTTGTCGCTCTGGAGTGTGAAAACGTGCCAGAATGTGTTGCAGCATATCTTGGGTGCTTGCGTAAAGGTGTTGTTCCGGTGCTGATTGATGCAGCGCTTGATTCTGGACTTCGGGATTCGTTGTATGCACAGTATTCACCAGTCGCCATCTGGTGCCGTCAGGCGTCGACAGGCGAGTTTGCATGGAGAGCGACAGGTTGCGTGTCGCCTCCTCTCCATCCTGATCTTGCACTGCTTCTCTCCACCTCCGGTACCACGGGTTCGCCTCAACTGGTGCGTCTCAGCCGTCGGAACCTGATGGCAAATGCAGAGTCCATCGTTAGATATCTCGGCATCAATGGCAACGATCGCGCCATTACCACCCTTCCGATGCACTATTCTTATGGTCTGTCGATCATCAATACGCATCTTCTGGCCGGGGCCACGCTGCTCATGACGCCGGATTCGTTGATGGCGCGCAGCTTCTGGCAGTTCATGAAGGATGGAGCGGCGACCAGTTTCGCGGGTGTTCCCGCCATGTACGAGATGCTGAAACGCTTGCGGATCGAGAGAATGGAGTTGCCTGCCTTGCGCACGATGACCCAGGCTGGCGGACGTCTGTCACCTGAAAATGTCACCTGGTTTGCAGACTATGCAACGAAAAGAAACATCGATTTCTATGTGATGTACGGACAGACCGAAGCCACGGCCCGTATGTCGTATCTCCCTGTCGAGCGTGTCCTTGACAAACCGTCGAGCATTGGCGTTGCCATTCCTGGAGGCGAATTGTCACTGCGCGACTCGCGTGGTATGCTCATCGAACAGGCAGACGAAGTTGGCGAACTGATCTATCGCGGGCCGAATGTGATGATGGGCTACGCCGAAACAGCCGAAGATTTGTTGCGTGGCGACGATCTTGGCGGAGTACTGGCGACCGGCGATTTGGCCCGGCGCGATGCCGACGGTTATTACTCTATCGTCGGGCGCTTGAAGCGTTTCATCAAAATACACGGGAACCGCATCAGTCTCGATGAAGTCGAGCGCCGGATTCAGCAGCGAGGAATAGCGGCCTATGCAACGGGGCATGATGACAAGCTGATTGTCGCGCTCGCAGATAACGGCGTTACGCCACGCGAGCTTGCCGCTACGATCATCAAGGAGTACAAGCTGCATCATGCTGTCGTCCATGTGGTCGCTTGCTGCGATCTGCCGTTAACCTCATCAGGTAAAGTCAACTATCCGGAACTTCTGAAAACCCTGACATCTGGTCGTGAGGATAACTGAATCGTGCTCGATCTGTCATATCTTGATTGGCCTGTTTATCAACTCCTCAAAGGAGAAAAGCGTGAGGCATTGACTGCGCGTCTGAAAGCGATGACGCAGTATCATTACGACCGTTGCAAAGAGTATGCATCGCTCCTGAATGCCTACAAAGTCGATAGAAGCGCGATTGACTCTCTGGAAGAGATTCCGTTTTTTCCTGTGCGGTTGTTTAAAAACTATGAATTGAAATCAGTTCCTGAAAGCGAAGTATTCAAGGTGCTCACCTCGTCTGGAACTACATCGCAGACTGTCTCGCGAATCTATCTCGATCGCAACACCGCAGCGGCGCAAACCAAGGCGCTGGTGCGCATCATGCAGTCCTTTCTCGGCAAACAGCGCTTGCCAATGCTGATTATCGATCATCCTGGCGTCATAAGGAACCGCCTCTCATTTTCGGCAAGAGGAGCGGGCATTGTCGGGTTATCCAATTTCGGCCGGAATCATACCTATGCGCTCAAAGACGAGAGCATGGAGCTGGATATGGAGCTGATCGAGGCATTTCTGGACAGGCACCGGAATGAAAAAATCTTTGTTTTCGGTTTTACCTTCATGGTCTGGAAATATCTTGTCAAGACTTTGGAGCAGATGGGGAAAAGCATAGCCATTCCAGATGCAATTCTGATTCACAGCGGAGGTTGGAAAAAACTGCACGAAGAAAAGGTCGATGACCGTACCTTCAAAAGTCGTTTGCGTGGTGTAACCGGTATTCGGTTGGTTCATGACTTTTACGGCATGGTCGAGCAGGTCGGTTCGGTTTATATGGAGTGCGAGCACGGGTTTCTGCATGCGCCCTCCTCTTCCGATCTTCTGATTCGCGATCCACGCAACTGGAGTGTCTGTGGCGTCAACCAGCCTGGCGTTGTGCAGGTGCTTTCAGCCATTCCGGCCAGCTATCCGGGCCATAGCCTTCTGACTGAAGACATCGGTACGCTTCATGGAGAGGATGATTGCCTGTGTGGCCGGGCGGGCAAGTATTTCACGATTCAGGGACGGCTCAAACGTGCGGAAATTCGCGGTTGCAGCGATACCTACGCAGCAGGGCGGCAATAAGCATGAAGACGGAGTTGGGTACTCTTTGCTATGATCCGGTCTTTACAGAAAGTCCGACACTTGATGAACTTGCAAGCTTGCCGACATTAGAACCGTTCGGCGCAACGGTTCTAAGCTTCGTCGATGCTTTTTCAAAATCGACACTTGCATTGCCCGAAGCTCGCACCTATCCGGAGCTTGCCGCACTTGCTTTCTGGTTGCGACGCTCCAGCGTTGATAAGCTGAAACGTCATGCCCTCGATGAAACGCGCATCCTGGTGCCACGCGGGATCGCGTTTCACGTAGCCCCGGCCAATGTGGATACAATATTTGTCTATTCCTGGTTTATTTCCTTGTTGTGTGGAAACAGTAATATCGTCCGGGTTTCATCTAAACCTTCGAAACAGGTTGATTTGATTCTCGATATCATCGATAATCTGTTTTCGAAAGATGAGTTTATTCCTATACGGAATCGATCGCTTATTGTTCAGTATGATCACGATGCACAGGTTAATGCGCAGTTTTCGTTGTACTGCGATGTGCGCATGGTATGGGGCGGCGATGAGACCATTGATGAAATACGCAAGGCGCCACTGCCTCCGACTGGCATTGAGATGACCTTTGCCAATAAATTTTCTTTTGCGGTCATTGATGCAGAGAGTATCCTCAATGCAGACAATGCGCGACTGCAAACCCTGGCCACTGCGTTCTATAACGATACCTACTGGTATGCGCAGATGGCCTGTTCGAGTCCGCGCATGATCGTCTGGTTAAGCCGGGATCACCAAGCCGTTCAACAAGCCCGAAACAAATTCTGGCCGATGTTCGAACAACGTTTAGGCATCGAAGATACGGGTCTAGATATGAGCGATTACGTCAACAAAAGAGTCGCTATTGATTCTCTGGCACTGCATGAAAAGATACATGTTGAGCATACACTAACTAGTGATCTTGTCAGAGTATGGCTTACGAAACCGGCAATTCATGCAGATTCCCATTGTGGCTCTGGGTTGTTTTACGAGTCAGCGATAACAGAAATGAAAGAATTGCTGCCACTGCTTTCACGAAAAATACAGACTGTAAGCTACGCAGGAATCAGCCGTAAGCAATGGATGGAGTTTTTGAAAAAAAACAATGTATCAGGTATCGATCGAGTCGTTCCGTTCGGTAAAGCATTAAACTTTCATTATATCTGGGATGGATATGATATGACTACAATTTTGATGAGAGAAATAACAGTTTCATAGCAGAAGGATAATATATTTCCATGCTCAATACGTTATTTCCTTCATGGCCATCTTACACACAGGAAGAGGCTGATGCAGTGAGCCGAGTGCTTTTGTCAAATAAAGTGAATTACTGGACAGGGGAAGAGTGCCATGAGTTTGAAAGAGAGTTTGCTTTGTGGATCGGAAGCAATTATGCTGTCGCTCTTGCTAACGGAACCTTGGCGCTGGAAGTTGCATTGAAGGTATTAGGTATTGGACGTGGTGATGAAGTTGTTGTAACATCTCGCTCCTTTATTGCATCCGCATCCTGTATTGTTGCCGTTGGCGCTGTACCTGTTTTTGCCGATGTAGATCGTAATACTCAAAATATTACGGCAGATACGATAGAAAAGATTCTTACTCAGCAGACTAAAGCAGTAATATGCGTTCATCTTGCTGGAATGCCATGTGATATGGATCCTATTATGGCATTAGCTCAAAAAACTGGATTGTTTGTGATCGAAGATTGTGCGCAGGCGCATGGCGCTAAATATAAAGGAAGATCAGTTGGTACAATAGGCCATGTCGGAGCTTGGTCTTTTTGTCAAGATAAAATAATGACAACCGGTGGTGAAGGCGGGATGGTCACAACAAATGACAGAGAATTATGGTTAAGATTATGGGCGTATAAAGATCATGGGAAATCATGGATTGCGGTGTATGAAAAAGAGCGTTCACCTGGATTTAGGTGGTTACATGAATCTTTTGGTTCAAATTATCGTATGCTTGAGATTCAGGCGGTTATTGGCAGGATACAAATGAGAAAAATGCCTGAGTGGAGTAAAAAGCGCCGTGAGTACGCACGGATTATATGTAATACTGCAAGGCAGCAGACTTGGTTACGTGTTCCGAATATACCGGATTGGGCAGATCATGCCTATTACATGTGCTATGTTTTCGTGGAACCATCAGTACTGCCAGATGGATGGGGTCGCGATCGTATAATAGCAGAAATTAATGCGCGAGGAGTTCCTTGTTATTCGGGGTCATGTTCAGAGTTATATCTAGAAAAAGCGTTTGATAGTACTAAATCGCAACCTAAAGTAAGGCTGCCTGTAGCTAAAGAGCTGGGAGAGACAAGTTTGATGTTTTTGGTACACCCAACATTAAGAATAGAAGATATAAAAAAGACATGCGACGTGATCAAAGGTATACTATAATATAAATAAAAATAATCTTTTATGAGATAAAAAAGGTGTTTTTTAAACAGATAGAGTTCTTTATAGATTAATGTGGGTAAGCTACAGATTCGTTGCTGTAAAAAACATCAAAGACATGCAATATGCTCCATTGAAAAGACACTCTAAATAATAAAAAATGATATAATAAAGGGATTCTCTATTTGGTGGCTGAGGCTTTGATAGGTTTTATAAAGGGATTTTAATCACTTAATTCACCCATACTTACCAATCAGCCACGATAAACGGCGAGAGGCTTGGTTGACGGCTTTCTGATCAGCACAGCCTCCAGACCGTCTTCGACAAAACGCTTTTTTTGACACTGTCAATGGTTTTCATGCCCACGTTGAGCACGTTCTATATGGTCTCTTTGATTGATCGCTGCTTTTGATACTTACCTTTATAGCAGGAGAGCAGAATTAGGGTATACAGTACTATCTGTGCAGCATGTTTTCCCTTGCTGCTTAGGGCTTCAAGATCATGACTCTCTTCACGAGTTCGTGTTACTTTGTACATCTTTATACTCATTCGAGTTTGGGTTGAAGATGAAGATTATATTAATCCGGCATTCAAATAGGTGACTATTGATAGGAATTAGCTATATTGATAATTATGATAAAGAATGATGCACGATCATATACAACGGATCAACAGAAACTGCTACGCATAAAGGCAGTTGACATGGTATTCAAACATGAGTTTACTCAACGAGCTACGGCCAAAGCGCTCGGTGTTTCACGCCAACATGTTGTCAAGTGGTGCCAAGCGTTTTCAAACGGGGGGTATGAGGCGCTTGAACTTGGACGTCGTGGTCGGCGTCCAGGTGAACAAATGCTTCTGAAGCCCTGGCAATGCGCCGTCATTGTCAACACCATTCGAGATCATACTCCAGATCAGCTGAAACTGCCGTTTGTACTGTGGGAGCGAATAGGCGTGCATGAACTTATTCAGAGAAAATTTGGCATCATCTTAGCATTACGAACGGTCGGCGAGTATCTGAAACGCTGGGGTATGACCCCACAACGCCCTGTAGAACGAGCGTATGAAAGAAATCCTCAGGCAGTAGAACAATGGCTAAGCCATGAGTACCCTGCTATCAAAGAACGGGCAGAAAAAGAGGGGGCAACGATTCTTTGGGGAGACGAGACCGGGGTGCAGAACACGGCGAATGCAGGCCGAAGCTATTCGCCCAGCGGCAAAACACCGGTGATCAGGAAATCAGGAAAACAGCTCAAGGCGAACATGATTTCAGCCATAACGAACCGTGGGGAAGTCCGGTTCATGATTTACACGGAAAAAATGAACCAGCAGATGTTTCTTCGTTTCCTTGAACGGTTGATCTCGACGTTCCCATGCAAAGTGATGCTTATCATCGACAATCTCAAGGTTCACCATGGGAAAAAAGTTGCCGATTGGATCGCCGAGC
>Ga0326729_1000165_pt1 | contig 17704 bp, 12 predicted proteins | sample MHFSIPfraction_2_FD_207744 | JGI IMG/M metagenome (GOLD analysis project Ga0326729, IMG submission 207744) | Lab enriched peat soil microbial communities from Michigan Hollow, Ithaca, NY, United States - MHF6AY SIP fraction | ecosystem: Environmental > Terrestrial > Soil > Wetlands > Peat...
CGGCAACCTGATCCCCGTCCCGGGGCGCGACATCATGGTGCAGGGCTGGTATCAGGGCGGCGTATCGGTGTTCGACTGGACCGATCCCGCGCACCCGGTGGAAATCGCCTTCTTCGACCGCGGGCCGATGGATTCGACCAAGCTCGAGCCGGCGGGCTCGTGGTCGGCGTACTGGTACAACGGCCTCATCTACAGCTCCGAGATCGCCCGCGGGTTGGACATCCTCGAGATGCAACCCTCGGCCATGCTCTCGCAGAACGAGCTGGACGCGGCGAAGCTGGTGCACCTGGACTACCAGAACGTCCAGGACCAGCAGAAGATCGTGTGGCCGGCGAGCTTCGTCGTCGCGCGGGCGTATGTCGATCAGCTGGAGCGGTCGCACGGCCTCGCCGCGGGCCGGATCGGTGCGGTGCGAGCCGCGTTGACCGCCGCGGAGCGGAAGTCCGGGGCGGGCCGGAAAACCGCATTGACGACCCTCGCGACGCAGCTCGATCGCGATGCCGGGACGTCGTCCGACGGGGCGAAGGTGCGGACGCTGGCCGCGGCCGTGCGGGCGCTTCCCTAGTCTCGCGCTACAGGGAACGGCCTCACCCCGGACCATCGGGGTGAGGCCGTTGTTCGTTCAGGGGGCGACGGTGAGCGCGTAGCCCGCGAGCGAGGCGCGCAGGACGTTTTGCCGATCTGCGACCTCGACCACCCGCGCCGTGTACCGCGCCGCCGCGCCGACATCCGGCACCTGCAGCGTGACCACCGCCCCGTTACCGAGTGCACCGACCACCGCGCCGACGAGCCTGGAGCCGTCCGCCTGCCGTGTGAACAATCGGAGCGAGCCGTCGCCGGCCCTGGCGTCGTCGATCGGCGCGCCGCTCACTTCGAACGTCATGGCGCCGTCGTCGGCGGAAACCGTGGTCAGGGTGAGACTCAAGGTGCCGGGTTGTGCAGCGGCGCCGGTCGAGTTGTTCGAGCAGCCCGCCGCCACCGACAGGGCCGCCACCGTCGCGAAGATCCACCGTGCGCCGCTCATCGATCGCTCCTCGGGCCCGCCTGGCCCTCCGCCAGTTTGATGTACGCCTGGAGGTCGCCAACGTCATAGCGACCGTTGTGGTTGCCCACCTCGTCGAGGTAGTGCTCGTCCGCCGCGCTCAAACCGCCCGCACCCAGCAGGCCAGCAGCGGCGGCCGTGACCGTGAACGACGGCACGTATCCCAGCGACAACCCGACATGGGCCACGCCGGCCGGGTTCACCTCGATCACCTGGCCGGTCCGCGGCTCGCTGGCGAACACGCGTGCCACCGGCGCCCCCGACGCGTCGCGCCCGAACGCCACGGTCTCCGGAGCGTCCGGTCCGATCGCGAACGTATCGGCTAGAACGGCGCCCGTCGCATCGAACAGCTGGATGCGTCCGGCGGCCGGAGCCGGGGCGTAGATGTTGCCGGCCGCGTCGAACGCGAACCCCCAGATGATGAACGGGTCGGTGAGCACGCGCTGCAGCTGCCCGTTCGCGAGCCTCCAGATCTCGGTGCCCTGCGAGAAGTACGGATCGCCCGAGGGACCGATCGCGAGCGGGCCGGGTCCCGAGCCGCCGATCGTGCCGGCGGCGATCCGCGCCTCGAACTGGCCCGTGGCGCTGTAGCACCGCAGCGACCGGTCGGCCACGTCGGTCAGCCAGATGCGGCCGTCCGGCGCCACCGCGATCCAGTACGGGGCTCCCGCGTCGGTGATGAAGCGCGCGGCTTGGCCTTGGCTCGTCACGCGGTATACGACACCGTCCCCGGACGCCACCAACAGGTTGCCGAACGCGTCGAACGCCATTCCCAGCGGGCTCGTGATCCCGACCGCAAAGGTCGTCGCCACGCCCTGGGGAGAGATGCGCACGATGCGATTCCCCACCACGTCGCCGACGAACAGGTCCCCCGCGCTCCCGGCAGCCAGGCCCAGGGGAATGCCGAGGCCCTCGGCGCGCACGGTGATCGGATCCCCGGGTCCCGGGGGAATGGTGCGGATGTGGAGCACGTATGGGAACGGGTTGCTGAATCCCCCGACCTCGGCGACGGTCACGTAGTACGTCCCCGTCGTGATGATCGAGAACTGGAGCCGGCTGTCGGCGCCGTCGGCGTCGTCATTGAAGGCGAGCCGGGTGGTGCCGTCGCTCCCGTACAGCGCGATGACCGGGTCGACCAGAAACCCGAGTTGCGCGGCGTCGACGTCGAGCTCGATGGTCTCTCCCGCCCGAGCGGTGAACGCCCAGTAGTCCACGTCCCCTCCGGGGCTGTCGTCCGCCGGGCAGATCTCTCCGGAAACGGACTCGCCGAGCACGGCCGGGGACGCCGTGCCTGCCGCCCCGTTGGGCTCCAGATCCTCCTCCCCCAGCGCGCAGGCGACCTTGCCGAAGTTGATGGCATAGGTGAAGTCGGGACCTCCCCCGCCCCCGAACGACCGAATCACCACGAAGTACCGGCCGCTCACGGGGATGCGGAAGGAGATGCGGCTGTCGAAGTTGTCGAAATCGTCGTTGAACGCGAGCACCGTCCGGCCGTCCGGCGCCAGCAGGGTGAGCGTCGCATCGAGCGGCGATCCGAACTCGAACGCGTCCACGTCCACGCCGAAGAACTGGCCCGCCACGAGGTCCACCGACCAAGTGTCGGCGTCGCCCGCCGGATTCAGCACGCCCGTGGCCTGGTCGCCGAGCGCCACGCTGTCGGCCGTTGCCACGTCGCCATTGGGCTCCGTCTCGGCGACGGCCGACTCGAGCGACGCGGCCGCGAAGGTGCGCGCGGCGAGCCGCGTTCCCCTGAACTTCACGCGGGCTTTCGCCCCAGCGGGCGCGGTCTGGACGACGGGCAGAGCGCGCAGCCGCCGGATCGCGTCGCGCCACGAGCCGCCCGCGGGCGACTGGGCCAGGGCCGGCGCGGCGCCTAACAACGCGGACAAGACCAGCAGCGGACCTCTCATGGCTGTGAGCTCCCAATCGAGTGAGAAGCGTGAGCGACGCAGGACACCGTGCAACGCGCGTCGCACACGTGAGCGACAGGGAGCAGGATACATGTGCAGGTGACGCTGCACCGTCGGGCGACCGACATCCGAGTTGTCGGTTCCTGCGGCCGCCGTCTGTCGGCTGATGTCCTACAGGGCGCACCGGCCGCACGCGGTCGGCAGCCGGAAACCGGATAGGTGATCCGACTGTGGATCGTGGCGCCCGCGGCGGACTTTTCCTCGAGCCTGGCCCGGAACCAGGCGCCGAAATCCGCAGCTGAGGTATGGTCCCTAAGAACCTCTTCACAAGGGCTTCATGAACCTCGAGGCCCGTCGGTGGTTGTTTGTCGGATGATGAACGACCTCACCCGGCCTGCGGACCTCGAGTCCAAGCGCGGCACCGGCCCGACCCGCAGCCAGCGGCCGGAGTACGTGGACCTCCTGCCTCCCTGCAATGCCGCCTGCCCCGCGGGTGAGAACATCCAGGCGTGGCTGGCCCTCACCGAGGCGGGCCGGTACCGCGAGGCCTGGCTGAGAATCCTCGATGACAATCCCCTGCCGGCGGTGCACGGGCGCGTCTGTTACCACCCGTGCGAAGGGTCGTGCAATCGCGCGCAGCTCGACGAATCCGTGAGCATCCACGCTGTGGAGCGGTTCCTGGGAGATCGCGCGCTCGCGGAAGGGTGGACACCCGAAGTCGGCGCGCCGAGCGGCAAGCACGTCCTGATTGTCGGCGCGGGCCCGAGCGGGCTCTCGGCGGCGTACCATCTCGCGCGGCTGGGGCACGTGGTGGAAATCCGCGATGCCGGAGCGCAGGCGGGTGGCATGATGCACTTCGGCATTCCCGCCTATCGACTCCCGCGCGACGTGCTCGATGCCGAAGTGGAGCGCATCCGCCGCATGGGTGTCACGATCGTGCTCGACCATCGGGTGGAGGACCTCGAGCGAGAGTGGACCGACGGCGGGTTCGACGCGGTCTTCGTCGCCGTGGGCGCGCACCTCTCCAAGCGCGTGGACATTCCCGCCACCGACGCGGTGCGGATGCTCGACGCGTTGAGCTACCTGCGGGACGTCGACCGCGGCGCACCGCCCCGGCTGGGCCGCCGGGTGGCGATCTATGGCGGCGGCAACACCGCCATGGACACGGCGCGCACTGCCCTGCGCCTGGGACACGAGCCCCTCATCGTGTACCGCCGCGACTACGCGCACATGCCCGCCCTGCCCTTCGAGGCCGACGAGGCCGTGGAAGAAGGGGTGAAGATCCACTGGTTGCGCAGCATTACCGCCGTCGATGGCAGCACGCTGAAGGTGGAGATCATGGCGATCGGGGCGGATGGGAAGGCGCGCGGGACCGGCGAGTACGAAACGCTGGAAGCCGACGCCGTGGTCCTGGCCGTGGGGCAGGATGCCGACACCCGCTTCCTGGCGGGCGTGTCCGGACTGGCGGTGCAGCCGGACGGCACCGTGGCCGTGGACCAGCGCATGATGACGGGTCGGCCGGGCCTGTTCGCGGGCGGCGACATGGTGCCCGCGGAGCGGTCGGTCACCGTGGCGGTGGGCCACGGCAAGAAGGCGGCGCGGCACATCGACGCCTGGCTCCGCGGCGGCGCCTACACCAAGGGGCCGGTCCGGGGCGACGCGACCTTCGACAAGCTGCACCTCTGGTTCACGCGGGATATCGCGCCGCGGGCGCAGGCGCGCACGCCCCTCGCGTCTCGCCGGCAGGGCTTCGGGGAGGTCGTCCAGGGGTTGAGCGCGGGTGAAGCGTTGTTCGAAGCCAAGCGCTGCCTCTCGTGCGGCAACTGCTTCGAGTGCGACGCCTGTCTCGGCGCCTGCCCGGAGCACGCGGTCATCAAGTTGGGAACAGGCCTGCGCTACCGGTTCGACTATGACCGTTGCACCGGCTGCGCCATCTGCTTCGAGCAGTGCCCGTGTCATGCGATTGAAATGACGCCGGAACTGGCGGCCACCGCGTGACGACGACCGCCGCCGTGCGCCCGCGCCGGCAGGCGCCGCCCGCGGCCGAGCCGGCCACGGCGATGACCGTGGACGGGAACGAGGCGTGCGCCAGCGTCGCGTACCGCACGAACGAGGTGTGCGCGATCTACCCGATCACGCCGTCCTCCACCATGGCGGAGCTGGCGGACCAGTGGTCGAGCGAGGGACGGCCGAACATCTGGGGTTCGGTGCCCCAGGTCGTGGAGATGCAGAGCGAAGGCGGCGCCGCCGGGGCGCTGCACGGCGCCCTGCAAGCCGGCGCCCTGGGAACGACGTTCACGGCCTCCCAGGGACTGTTGCTGATGATCCCCAACATGTACAAGATCGCGGGCGAGCTGACGAGTACAGTGTTCCATGTCGCCGCGCGGTCCATCGCGGCGCATGCGTTGAGCATCTTCGGCGATCACCAGGACGTGATGGCCGTGCGGCCCACCGGGTTCGCCCTGCTCGCCTCGGGCTCGGTGCAGGAGGCGCACGATCTGGCGCTCATCGCCCAGATGGCCACGCTCGAGGCGCGGGTCCCGTTCCTCCACTTCTTCGACGGCTTCCGCACGTCCCATGAGCTGTCGCGGATCGTCGGGCTGTCGGATGACGACCTCCGGTCGCTGATCGACGACGACCTGGTGCGGGCGCACCGCGGGCGCGCGCTGAATCCCGACCATCCGTTCATCCGCGGCACGGCGCAGAACCCGGACGTGTACTTCCAGAGCCGCGAGGCGGCCAATCCGTTCTTCGCGCGCACGCCGGAGATCGTCGAAGGGGCGATGCGGCGATTCGCCGCCCGCACCGGCCGCGCCTACCGGCTGTTCGAGTACGCCGGCGCGCCGGACGCCGAGCGGGTGGTGGTCCTGATGGGATCGAGCGGCGACACGGCGCGGGAGACGGTCGACTGGCTGGTGGCGCGGGGCGAGCGCGTGGGGGTCCTGCAGGTGCGCCTGTTCCGTCCGTTCTCGGCGGCGCGCCTCCTCGCAGCGCTGCCCGAGACGACCAGGGGCCTCGCCGTGCTCGACCGCACCAAGGAAAGCGGCGCGCTGGCCGAGCCCCTGCACCTCGATATCGTGGCGGCGCTGGCCGAAGGCGGGCGCCCGCTGCCGGTGATCGGCGGACGATACGGCCTCTCCTCCAAGGAATTCACTCCGGGGATGGTCAAGGCCGTGTTCGACGAGCTGGGGGCGAAGCGGCCCCGGCGTCATTTCGTGGTGGGCATCGACGACGACGTGGGACGGACCAGCCTCACCTACGATCCGGGGTTCCGCACCGAGACGGACGACACGTTCCGCGCGGTGTTCTACGGGCTGGGCGCCGACGGCACGGTAGGGGCCAACAAGAACACCTGCAAGATCCTGGGCGAGGACGCCGGGCTCTTCGTGCAGGGCTACTTCGTGTACGACTCGAAGAAATCCGGATCGCGCACCGTGTCCCATCTCCGTATCGGCCGCGCGCCGATCCGGTCCGCCTATCTGGTCGACCACGCGCACTTCGTCGCGTGCCACCAGTTCGCCTTCGTGCGCTCGCTCGACGTGCTCGGCGTCGCCGCCGCCGGCGCGACATTCCTGCTCAACAGCCCCTATGGGCCCGAGGAGACCTGGGCCCGGCTGCCCCGCCCGGTGCAGGAGGTGATCCTCCGCAAGCGGCTCGCGTTCTGGGTGATCGACGCCACCGCCGTGGCGCGTGAGGCGGGGATCGCCGGCCGCACCAACACCGTGCTGCAAACCTGTTTCTTCGCGATCTCGGGCGTACTGCCGCGCGAGCAGGCGCTGGAGAAGATCAAGGCCGCCATCAAAAAGACGTACGGCGCCAAGGGCGAGGAGGTGGTGCGCCGCAACTTCGCCGCCGTGGATGCCACGATCGCCCGGCTGCAGCAGGTGCAGCTGCCCGAGCGCGCGACGAGCCGGATCGACTTCCTCCCGATCGTATCCGCGCAGGCACCCGCGTTCGTGCAAGCGGTGACCGCACCCATCCTGGCGGGCCGGGGCGACAGCCTGCCGGTGAGCGCGATGCCGGTGGACGGGACCTTCCCGAGCGCCACGTCGCGCTGGGAAAAGCGCAACATCTCGGACCTCGTGGCCGAGTGGGATCCCGACACCTGCATCCAGTGCGGCAACTGCGCGATGGTCTGCCCGCACGCCGTCATCCGCGCGGGCCTGTTGGACGCCGCGCAGCTCGCGGGCGCGCCGGACGCGTTCCGCACCGCACCGATCGACGAGCGGGGCTTCCCGTCCACACGCTACACCCTGCAGGTGTACGTGGAGGACTGCACCGGGTGCGGGCTGTGCGTCGAGGTCTGCCCGGCGAAGCGACGCGAGGCGGCCGGGCGCAAGGCGATCAACCTCACCGAGCGGGAGCCCATCCTCGAGGGGGCCCGGGCCAGTGTGGCCTTCTTCGAGTCCCTGCCGGTGACCGAGCGCGCGCAGGTCGATTTCTCGACGGTGCGCGGCACCCAGTTCCTCGAGCCGACGTTCGAGTTCTCCGGCGCCTGCGCCGGGTGCGGCGAAACGCCGTATCTGGGCCTCCTGTCCCGTCTGTTCGGCGACCGGATGCTCGTCGCCAATGCCACGGGGTGCTCTTCCATCTACGGGGGCAACCTGCCGACGACGCCGTGGGCCACGAATGCCGAGGGCCGCGGACCGGCGTGGTCGAATTCGCTGTTCGAGGACAACGCCGAGTTCGGGCTGGGGATGCGTCTCGCGGCCGACGGCCAGCTGGTCATGGCGCGTCGGCTCGTCGCCGCGTTCCGCGACGCCCTGGGCGACGAGCTGGCGGGAGCCCTGATCGCATCGTCCCCGCGCGTGGAGCGCGACATCCGGGCCCAGCGGCTGCGCGTGGCCGCGGCGCGTGCGGTGCTCGATCCCCTGGCGGATGGCGGCGACGAGCGCGCCCGGCACCTGTTGTCGGTGATCGACGGTCTGGTGCGACGCAGCGTGTGGATCGTGGGGGGTGATGGCTGGGCGTACGACATCGGCTCCGGGGGCCTCGACCACGTACTCGCCAGCGGACGCGACGTCAACGTGCTGGTGCTCGACACCGAGGTGTACTCGAACACTGGCGGTCAGGCGTCGAAGGCGACACCGATGGCGGCGGTCGCGAAGTTCGCCACCGCGGGCAAGGCGACGGAGAAGAAGGACCTGGCGCTCCAGGCCATTGCGTACGGCAACGTCTACGTGGCCCGCGTCGCGATGGGCGCCAACCCCCAGCAGACCCTGCTCGCCCTGCGGGAAGCGGAGGCGTACGAAGGCCCGTCGCTGGTGCTGGCGTACAGCCATTGCATCGCGCACGGGTACGACCTGCGGATGGGTCTCGATCAACAGCAGCGGGCCGTGCACAGCGGCTACTGGCCGCTGCTGCGCTACAACCCGGAGCTGCGACGGACGGGCGAGAATCCGTTCACGCTCGATTCGCCCCGGCCCACGACGAGCTTCCGCGACTACGCCGAGCAGGAGCTGCGGTACCGGATGCTCACACGGACCAATCCGGCGGAGGCGGCCGCCCTGCTCCAGCGCGCCGAGGAAGCGGTCGCGCGCCGCTGGCAGCTGTACGAAAACCTGGCGCGCTGAGGTGAACGTGCCCGACCTGTCCACGACCTACCTCGGCCTGCCGCTCGCGCATCCGGTCGTGGCGTCGGCCTCGCCGCTCGGCCGGTCGCTGGACGGCGTGCGTGCGCTGGAAGACGCCGGGGCGGCGGCCATCGTGCTGCCCTCGCTCTTCGAGGAGCAGATCATCCGGGACAACGAGTCGTTCGCGCGCTACAGCGCGGCCGGATCGGAGAGCTTCGCGGAGTCGCTGTCCTACTTCCCCGCCGTCCCGGGCGTGTCCGTCGGGCCCGAGGAGTACCTCGCGCTGATCGCCGGCGCGCGCGCGGCGGTGGGCGTGCCCGTCATCGCCAGCCTCAACGGGGCGAGCGAGCGCGGCTGGGTGGACTTCGCCACCCTCATGGAAGCCGCGGGCGCGCATGCGATCGAGTTGAACATCTACTACCTCCCCGTGAGCGCCGAGGCCACCGGGCGGGAGGTCGAAGATCGCTATGTGCGGGTCGTGCGAGCGGTGCGGAACGCCATCACCATTCCCCTGGCCGTCAAGCTCAGCCCCTACTTCAGCGCCTTCGGGGAGATGGCCGGCCGCCTGGTGGACGCCGGTGCCAATGGCCTCGTGCTCTTCAACCGGTTCTACCAGCCGGACTTCGATCTCGACAAGCTCGAGGTCGTCGCGGATCTGGAGCTCAGCACGCCGCTCGAGATTCGCCTGCCGCTCCTGTGGATCGCCGTATTGCGCAGCCGGCTCCAGGCGTCACTCGCCGCCACGAGTGGAGTGCACAGCTCCGCGGAGGTCGTCAAATACCTGCTGGCGGGGGCGGATGCGGTGATGACGACGTCCGCCCTGTTGCGCAACGGGGCCGCGCACCTCCGGCTGCTGGTCGATGGATTGGCCGGTTGGATGGAGGATCAAGGCTACGCGTCCGTGGCGCAGATGCGCGGGGCGATGAGCCAGCAGAAGGTGGCCGACCCCGACGCGTTCGAGCGCGCGAACTACGTGCGCATCCTGCAGAGCTGGCGCTAGCGCGCGAACGCCGCGAGCCGGTCGGCTGCTGCGTCCCCCCCGTCGTGTCGCGGCACCAGGCCGACGACCGCCAGGCCGGCGCCGCGCGCGGCGTCCACGGCGCGGATGACTTCCTCGTACGGGAGGTCCTCGGCCCCATCCACGAAGAGTACTTTCCTCGGCCGGTCGCGGAACACGTCTCGGAGCGTGCGCTCGAGGTCCGCCATGGGCACCGGTTGCTCGTTGAGGGTATAGGCGGGTCCCGTCGTCACGCGCAGCACGATCTGATCGCGGGCCGCCGTGGTGGCGACCATGTCCGTGCGCTCGGACAGCGGCAGCTGGAGGTCCAGGCCCTTCTGCAGTCCCGGCTGGATCACCATCTGGAGAATGAGCAGGCACAACAGCACATCCACCATCGGCGTGATGTTGATGTCCGCGACGACCCCGCCGCTTGCCTGCGGTTTCACGCGCCGCTTCATGGTGCGCCCGCCCGGCCGGTATCCACCGGCATCGTGGGGAGGCTGATCGCACCGACCGTCCGCACACCGGCGGCGCGGGCGGCATCCACCGCGTCGAGCACCAGCCGGTACGGGACGCCGCGGTCGGCCCGCAGATAGAGCAGGTGGTCGCCCGGCCGGGCGGCGTAGATCCGCGCCAGCCGCTCCGTCAGTCGGCCGGCCGGGATGGTGTCGGTGCCCACGAAGAATGTCCCGTTGCGGTCGATGCCCAGCGTCACGGCATCGTCCAGCGTCTGGGGCACGGGGTGCCGCGCCACCGGCAGGGTGGCGGCGTACTCGGTGAGCACGGGTGTGACGACCATGAAAATGATGAGCAGCGCCAGCATGACGTCGATCATGGGCGTGATGTTCAGCTCGGCGATGGAGCTCTCGCTGCCCAGGGCGCGTAGCGCCGGAAGATTGGACGGACCCGCCCGCCTGGCCGAGAACGCCATTACGCCATCTCGTACTTCATCTGGACCCCCGCGCGGCGCAGCGACAACCAGTCGATCAGCTCGTCCGAGACGTACGCCAACTCGGCAAACACCTCTTCCAGCCGGGCGATGAAGTAGTTGTAGAGCCATAGCGCGGGAATCGCCACGATGAGGCCCACGGCCGTGGTGATCAGCGCCTCCCCCACCCCGCCGGCCACTGCTTCAATGCCACCGCCGCCCGAGCGCGCGATCCCGATGAACGAGTTGGTGATCCCGACGACGGTGCCCAGCAGGCCCACGAACGGCGCCGTCGCGCCGATGGTGGCGAGCGCCGAGAGGCGGTGTTTGAGCTCGGTGGCGAGCCGGATCTGCCCCCGCATCACCAGACGCTCGGCGGATTCGACGGCACGCGGCGCGAGCTCGGGGTCGTCGAGCAGCGGCGCCGCCCGTTCCAGCGCATCGCCCAGGACCCGGGCCATGTGCGACGCGCCGTTCGCCCGAGCCAGCTCGATCGCGTCGTCGATCCGGTCTTCCTGGAGCGCCCGGGCGAATTCCGGCGCGAAGCGGCGCGTCGACTGCTTCAGGGCCCGCAGGCGGTGCCACTTGACCGCCGCGACCGTGAGCGTGAGCACGTTGAGCCCCGCCAGCAAGGTGATCACCAGCCACGGAATCACTCCCATGCGGCCGACCAGTTCGAACAGCGTCATCTGGAGCCTCCATCGCTCAGGGTCCACTCGATCGTCATCGCAACGAGGACGGGCACCAATCGCACTTCCCCGCCCGACACCACGCGACCGGCGCGGAAGCGAAACTGCTCGAGCGCGTTCTGCGTGGCCGTGGTGAGCATCGGATGAGAGGACGCAATGGTGTGGATCGAACTCGGAACCACCCGACCCGCCCGGTCCACCACGAACTCGACCCGCACGCGCCCGCCCATGCCCGCGACCCGCAACAGCGGTGGATACAGGTTGCGCATGATGGCGGGGAGCTCGGCCCGGTTCTGGAGCACCGGCGGCTCCCCCACCGACGCCACGGTGTACGCCGCCCCTTCCGGAGCGAGCGGCGTCGAGTCGGTCGTCGGCGGGACCTCCTCCGGCTTCTCACCGCCGGCGACTCCACCCACCACGCCGCGGCCGGAGAAGTCCCTCGCATTCACGGCCTCCTGGGCCAGGTCCACCGAGGGCAGCCCGGCCAGGCGGTCCGGCGCCCGCAGCTCCTGGAAGCCCGCGAGTTTCCCGGGCTGCGCGACCACCGGGAGCACGGCCGGGATGCGAAGCCCCTGCCGCACGACCGGGGGCCGCGGCGGCAGCACGGCGCGCGGTGACTCCGCGGTGGCCGGAGGCGGAATGTCCAGATAGGTCACGGTTTCGGGGGATTCGGTCGTGGGCCGGGCGGGAAGCACGAAGACGACAGCCAGCAGGAGCGCCGCGTGCCCGGCGGTCGTCGCCATGCCGGAGGGCAGCTCCTCACGCCAGGACGAAGCCCGGGAACCGGACGCGAACAGGTGCGCGAAGAGCGAAAAGCGCACTGAAGGTGCTTCACCGTGGTGCATCAGTCCCCCGATCGGTCGCGAACTGGGGGTTCGGACCTAGGACGTACGTACCACGGCTGCGATCAAAGCAAGATGAACGCGCGGTGAGGGTTAGCTCATTGTGAATCGAGCGCCAAACGCCAGGCCGGCCAGGCCTCGCGTCGGCCTATTGCGGCGACTCCGCGACCCGCACGGGCGTCGCCCGGTCGATCAGCGTCCCATCGCCGAGCTGACCGCTGGAGTTGCTGCCCCAGCAGTAGATCGAACCGTTCGGCGTCAGGCCGCAGGTGTGCCCGCCGCCGGCCGAGAGCGAAACAAACGTGAGCCCGCCGCTGACCGGCAACGCCACCGCGCTCGTTCCTCCGATGGTGCCGGTGCCGAGCTGGCCCGTCGCGTTGGACCCCCAGCAATAGGCGGCGCCCGCCGCCGTCAGGCCGCAGGTGTGCTCCCCGCCGGCCACGAGCGATACCAGCGTAACCGGGACCGACGCTCGGATCGGATATCCATGGCCAGTGAACGGCGCGGCCGGCTGCCCCAACTGACCGCTGGAGTTCGACCCCCAGCACAGCACCCCCACAGCGTCGAATGCGCAGGTGTGGCTGCGCCCCGCGGCGAGCCCGGACAGGGGAAAGCCCTCCCCGATGGCGTTGCCGGAGGTGTCCGCATAGCCGACGGGCACCTTGAAGCCATCGGGGTGCTGATAGACCGGGTTCCAGCCCGAGTATTCCGACGGTCCGTAGCCCAGCTCTCCGTTGAAATTCATTCCCATGCACGCGACATGGAAGTTGAGAAAGAGGACCGTCGGCTTGTTGCAGACATGCTCGCCTCCGGCCGCGACCTCGACGTAATCGGTAGTCACGTCGGCGAACTGGCTCGGGGGGAGCGGCAGCGCCACGGCGGCGGTCGAGTCGAACGCCACCGCATCGGTGTTGTTATTGACGTCGTGGGCTCCCCAACACCGCAGGCGCCGGACGCGGTTGATGAACCCGAATCGGACCCGCGCCAGGATGCAGGTGAACGTGCCGCCGACCACCAGCTGCTCGATCCGGAGCTGGGTGGTGTCGAGATTGCCGTCACTGATGATCGTCACCGGTATCTCGGACGCGGAGAATGCGCCGCAACTGCCGTTCGCGTTGGAGCATTGGCCGTCTCCCAACGCTCCGTGTGTCCGCGAGCCCCAGCAGAACAGGTTGACCTGCGCTTCCTCTCCGCAGGTGTGCGCATCCCCGGCCTGGAGCTCGTTGAAGCGGTGCGACGTCGCGACGGCGAGCGGGCGAGAGGAGAGCGGCAGCACGAAGCCCGTGAGCCCGGTGCCAAGCTCGCCGGCGTTATTGCTGCCCCAGCAATACCCGGTCCCGTCCAGTGCGGCGATCGCGCAGGTATGGTCGAGCCCGGCGCTCACGGTGCGCCATTTCTCCACCACCTGCAATGGCGCGCGGTGCTCGGCGACCTGGAACGGTGCGGCCCCCACCGTGGCCACCAATTCGCCGCCGCCCCGGCTCTTGGCCAGAACGAGACCATTCGAGTCGACCGTAAACGCCGCCGCGTTCGTGGAGCTCCATTGCACCTTGAGCCCCGTCTTGATCCGGCCCAGCGCGTCTTGCACCAGGACCTTGAACGTGCCGGTGTCGTTCAGGGTGATCAACGGCGACCACGCCGGCTGCTCGACGATCTGGAGCGGGAGCACCCGCACCGGCAGCTGGAACGTCGAGCGGCCGAGCGGGCCCTGGACCGTCGCCAATACCAGCGCCGTGCCGCTGATCCGCCCGGTGATCACGGCCTGGGTGGAATCCGAGGCCAGGGCGGAGACCGCGACGACGGAGGGATCGCCCGAGCCCCACGTCACCGTTGCGCCCGTGAGGAAGGCGGGGTCGACGCGCTGCAGCGCCAGGCCGATCGTGTCGACGTCGCCGACGGCGAGCAGCGAATCGGCGCCCCGTGGCCGGACGACCACCGGCGCCCGCAGCTCGACCGGCTCGAAGCCCGTCTGGGCGACGCGCACCACGATCGTGGCCGCCCCCGTGCGCAGGCTGGTCACCTGGGCGTGCAGGGCCGTCGTGGTGCTCGCCACGGTCACCACCGAAGAATCGGTGGAGCCCCACTCCAGCGTGACGCCGGTGACCGCCTGCTGCCCCGGTCCCGTGACGGAAACGGCCAGCGCCGCGATCTCGGCGACCGCCAGGGTGTCCGGCCAGGCGGCGCCCTTCGCGAGCGTCACCGCGATCGCGCCGGTGGGCTCGAGCTCGTTGCTGCAGGTGGTCAGCAGCGCCCCGGCGAGCAACGTCGTGATCGTCTTCAGATACCGCGATCGTCTGGACATGAATGAAAAGGGTCTCAGTGTTTAGAAGGCGAACTTGAGGCCGGCGCCGGCGAACACGTTGGGAATCGTCGGGAGCTGCGCATCGGTGCGGAAGCTCCAGTGCCCCACGAGCCCCGACACGGCGAGGTGAGGAGCGATGAGAAACTCGAGATCCGTCCCCACGCCGACGCCGATCACATCATTGGTCACGGTCTGCCAGATGGGGACCTCCTCGGGTCCGCCCGCCGTCTGGATGGTGTAGCTCCCGACGTTGAAGCGCCCGTTCACCCGGGCCACGCCAACCTCTCCGAATGGCGCGATCCCGAACCGGCCGGCCCGCAGCGAAACGCTGCTCCCCACCATGCCGCCTGTCACCTGCAGGTTCAGTGGCGCGAGCCGAATGGCCGTCAGGTGCCAGCCGATCCGCTCCTGGCCCCGGAGCAGCAGCGCGAATCGCCCACTCGGCCACCGGCCCGATTGGGTCAGGCCGCCGGAGGTCGGCGCCAACCCGACCAGGCTGAAGCGCGTGCGGTATCCGGCGCGGGGTATGCTCGTCGGACCCAGCTGGACGGTGTAGCCCCACTTCCGCAGCCGGTCCGCCACTTCGCTCATGCCGACCGCGATGCCGTCCTGGGTGTTCTTCTCGGTCACCAGCCCCACCACCTCCCACTGCCGGTTGAAGAGCGCGCCCCCGGAGCTCCCCGGGCTCACGAAGAACGACTCGAAGCGCACGCGCCGCGCGCTCGCGCTGATCACCCGGTCCCCGCTCACCGGCGGATCCCAGCACACCCGATCGGGGCACCCCACCGGCACCACCAGGGCCCCGATCTCGAGCGCTGCGGGATCTCCCTCACGATTGAATGCGAATTGGATGGTGGAGCGCGCGTCTCGCGGCACGCTCAGCACCGCCAGGTCGAGGTCGCGATCGAGCTGGTCCACGTGCGCCACGACGGTGTCGCTGCGGGCGAACTGGAACACCACCCGGACCGTTCCGCCGTTCTGCTGGGCCGCGCGGACCACGTGGCCCGCGGTCGCGATGATGATGCGATTGGACGCCGCGACCACGATCCCGGCCCCGACCTCCTCGTCGTCCCCTCCGGTCGCCAACACCTGGACCACCAGGTTTTTCGCCTCCACCGGCATCGGCGACACCCGTTGCGCCGCCAGCGGAGCTGCCGCGGCAATGACCAGAACCAAGACACCGGCAACGGCTCTCATTATGTGCCCCTCTTCCAGTAGAGCCCGACCAGCACGAACAGCGCGAGGTAGACGAGTCCGGCACCTGTCGATGCCAGAGGATGCTCCGACCAGAAGACTTGAAGGACGTTCGGGACCTTGCCGAGGGACGCTGGCAAGGAATCGACCGTGCCCTCGAGGGTGAGCGCCACGGCCTGTGAGTCAACGGCGATGTCGCGAACCGCGCCCTTGAAGCCCGGAAGGCGCAGCTCCTCCCCTTTCTTCAGTGTGTGGGGAGGCCGGTTCCCGATCGTGAGTCCGAGGCTGCCGCTGTCGATGGTCGAGACCCGTTGGTCACTGACCTGCTCCTCGTCGCGGTAGCGATTCACGTCCTCGAAACTCACGCCGACGACGTCGAGCGGCACCAGCGGCCGCGCGACTGCCGACCCCTCGAAGCCGAGCTGGAAATCGAGTGGTCCGTGCGTCGCGGCGAGCTGAATCTGGTCGATCGAGAATGGGATCGTGTCCACCGGCTGGTCCTGCACGCTGATGGCGATCCTGCCGCTCACCGAAACCGGTATGGACGGCAGCGAGTCACCCATGGTCAGTTGAACCACCCCGCCCGTCCCGGTCGGCTTCAGGGCGATGAGGCTCCGGGCTGGGAGCTGTATTGGGTCGATGCTGATGCCGCCGCTGTCCGGCTGGATAGCCTTCAGGTACAGCGTCGGCGTGGCAACGGTGCGCGCGGGGATCTTGTCGTGCGCCGGCAGGGAGACTTCGTCGAGCCCCGAGATCCCGAGGGAGGTGAGGCTCAGCGCGCGGTCCCACGGCGCCACGGCCGTACCAAGCCGGAGCCACACGCCTTGCACGCGCAGCTCGGCATGCACGGGGGCGCGCGCCACCGGCGCCGAGCCTTTCCAGAAGATGACGGCGGCCGCGGCCAGGAGCAGGCCGCCGACCACGCCCGCCACGAGCGTACGGTTTCCCGGCATGGAAAGCCGTGGAGCGGCGGCGCCGCCCTGCCCTTCGACAGCCGCGATGAATTCTTCGACGTGCTGAAACCGCTCGGCCGGTTTCTTCGCCATGGCGCGACGCAGGGCGGCTGAGAGTCTCGCGGGGATTTCCGGCCGCAGCGTCCGCGGTTCGGGCACCGGGGTCGTCAGGTGCTGGTTCAGCACCGCGAAGATCGAATCGCCGTTGAACGGGAGCTGTCCCGTGAACAGCTGGTAGGCGAGGACGCCGAGGGAGTAGATGTCGGAGCGCGTATCGATCGACGGATCCGCGGTGGCCTGCTCCGGGCTCATGTAGAGCGGCGTCCCCATCACCACGCCAGTGGCGGTGAGGCCCACACCGCCAGGCGTCTGCCCGGTTTTCGCGATGCCGAAATCCATGAGCAGCAGGTGCCGATTCGGCCCCTCGAGCATGATGTTGTCGGGCTTGATATCGCGATGCACGAGCCCGACCGCGTGCGCGGCCGAGAGAGCGTCGCCGACGGCCCGGAGGATGGTCGCGGCCTCGTCCAGGGACAGACGGCCGTGCTCGCGGAGGTATTCGGTGAGCGTTTTCCCGGAGACGAACGGCATGACGAGGAAAATCAGATCGTCCTGCTCGCCGATCGAGTAGACCGGAACGATGTTGGCGTGGCGCAATGCCGCGAGGGCCTGGGCTTCCCGCTCGAACCGCTCCACGAACCCTTCGCTCGACACGAGCTCACGGCGCAGCAGCTTGACGGCGACATCGCGGCGCAGGCGCACGTCGCGGGCGCGGTACACCACACCGAATCCCCCCTCGCCGAGCCGCGCGCCAAGCTCGAAGCCGGCGCCGAGCGCGGCCTGCAGCCGGTCTCGCAGCGGATCCGGCACGGGCGTCTTCGTGGGAATCGGGCCGACCATCAGGGAGGTGGGCAGGTCGGCCCCGCACAGCGGGCAGACGACGCTGTCGGCCGGGATCTCGCGGCTGCACGTGGGGCAGGACCGGCTCATGGGGGGCAGGCAGCGGCTGCGGGGATCAGCAGCAGATACTCGTGCGAGTAATTCCCGCGGGGGCTCAAGGCGGCGGACACCTTGAGCGAGTACAGGCCCGGCGCGGCCAGATCGGCGCGCTTCAGGGAGATGAGGATCGGGCTCCCGGCGGGATAGAATCCGCGCCCCAGCGGCTCGTCCTTCTTGATCACCCGGGTCTCGACGCCGGTGGAGTCCAGCTGGGTAAGGCTCACCAGGACCTCGATGAGCCGGGTTTCGGTGGAGAAGGCCACCTGCAGCGG
>Ga0326729_1000167_pt1 | contig 17610 bp, 15 predicted proteins | sample MHFSIPfraction_2_FD_207744 | JGI IMG/M metagenome (GOLD analysis project Ga0326729, IMG submission 207744) | Lab enriched peat soil microbial communities from Michigan Hollow, Ithaca, NY, United States - MHF6AY SIP fraction | ecosystem: Environmental > Terrestrial > Soil > Wetlands > Peat...
CTCCAGCGCTACCTTGGCCTTGAACTGTGCCGTGAACTTGTTGCGTTTCTTCTCGCTCATAACTTGACCCTGTTTTCGGGCAAGTTACCACCTTAAACCGCTGTCTGAAAATCGGGGACCACTATACTCAGCCTGTTTTTGTCTGCGCTTTGGGATCCACTTCAGCCCACCCATCGATCGACTAACGATGCATCTCGGAATTACCGCGTCGTTCATCCTCAAACGCTTAAACCCCTGGCCGTGAATCAACAGACGGCTAAGCAGGTTTTTGGTTTGGAACTTCTGACAAACTTTTGACAAAAGCCATGCGAATAACGTATTCCGAAAAAGCTTTCTTCAAAACAACGATAGCGCTATTTTCCTCTTGATACTACTTCACCAGAAACACCGCCATCGATGCAGAGCACCGCATTTAAAGTAGCCCTCACCCTTGTCATAGGCATCCTCCTGCTGCTCACAGTCACCGTCGCGGGCCTGTACTTCGATGCGGCCCGCGTCAGCGAAAAAGCGGTCAGGGATGCGAAGGACGAACTGGCGAACTATCTGTCAGCGCATCCTGAAGTGACGCCCCGGACGCTTGCTGTCGTGGATTTCAGCCTGCCGTCGTACGTGAAGCGCATGGCGCTCATCGATCTGCGCAGCGGCAAACGCTCGTATTACCGCGTGGCGCACGGCAAGAACAGCGGCGAACTCTATGCACGGAGATTTTCTGACGTGCCGGAGTCAAACATGAGCAGCCTCGGCCTCTTCCGCGTCACGAAGCAGTACTTCGGCGATCACGGCCTCTCGCTCAGGCTCGACGGCCTCGATTCGCTACGCAACGGCAACGCCGCAAAGCGCGACATCGTGCTGCACTCCGCAGGATATGTCTCGATCCCCTTCATCCTCGTAAACATTGTGACCGGTTATGGGCCGATGACCGGACGCAGCAACGGCTGCTTCGCCGTCCCGCGGCATGATGTTGACGAGGTAGTGCGAATGCTTGCGGACGGCGGGTTCATCTATGCGTGGGCGGCGGAGGGGGATATGCACTGATCCGTTGGGCAACGGACGAGAGCGTGGACTAACGAGCCGAGACTATCCTTTGTATTGTCCATTCCGTCAATCTCCTCAACTCGTAAACTCATCCCGTCCATTCCCTCTTTGTCCCCACGCAACACAGAAGCCCGGCGATGAACCGGGCTTCTGTGTTGCGTGGGCTGCCTTGCGGCGAGATCACATGGCTTCGATGATTGCGTTGAGCGTGCCGCTCGGGCGCATGGCGCGTGTGGTCTTTTCGTCGTCGGGCTGGTAGTAGCCGCCCATATCAACCGGGCTGCCCTGCGCGGCGATCAGCTCGGCGTCGATCAGCTCGGCTTTCTCGGCGAGAGCGCTCGCGACACCGGCGAAGCGAGCCTTCATCTCGACATCGGCGTCCTGACCGGCCAGCGCTTCGGCCCAGTAGAGGGCGAGGTAGAAGTGGCTGCCGCGGTTGTCGATCTGGCCGACCTTGCGGGCGGGCGACTTCTGGTTGTCGAGGAACTTGCCGATGGCCTGGTCGAGCGTGTCGGCCAGCACCTGCGCTTTCGGATTGCCGAAAGTCTGCGCGAGGTGCTCCAGCGATGCGGCCAGAGCCGAGAACTCGCCGAGCGAATCCCAGCGGAGGTAGCCCTCTTTCTGGAACTGCTGCACGTGCTTGGGAGCCGAACCGCCCGCGCCGGTCTCGAACAGGCCGCCGCCGTTGAGCAGCGGCACGATGGAGAGCATCTTGGCGCTGGTGCCGAGTTCGATGATCGGGAAGAGGTCGGTCAGGTAGTCGCGAAGCACGTTGCCGGTCACTGAAATGGTGTCCTGTCCGGCGCGGAAGCGGCCAAGCGTGAAGCGCATGGCTTCGACCGGCGGCATGACTTTGATTTCGAGACCGGTGGTGTCGTGCTCCTTGAGGTACTCTTCGACCTTCGAGATGATCTGGGCGTCGTGAGCACGGTTGCTGTCGAGCCAGAAGATGGCCGGAGCGCCGGTGGCTCTGGCGCGGCGGACGGCGAGCTTCACCCAGTCGCGGATCGGAGCGTCCTTGGCCTGGCACATGCGGAAGATGTCGCCGGCCTCGACCTTCTGCTCCATCAGCACCGCGCCCGAGGCATCGACCACGCGGATCACGCCGTCGCCGGGGGCCATGAAGGTCTTGTCGTGCGAGCCGTACTCTTCAGCCTTCTGCGCCATCAGGCCCACGTTCGGTACGCTGCCGATGGTGGACGGGTTGAACGCGCCATTCTTGCGGCAGTCATCGACAATTTCGCCGTACATGGTGGCGTAGCAGCGGTCGGGAATCACCGCCTTGCAGTCGTGCAGCTTGCCGTCCGGCCCCCACATCTTGCCGCCGTCGCGCACGACGACCGGCATCGAAGCGTCGATGATAATGTCGTTCGGCACGTGCAGGTTGGTGATGCCCTTGTCGGAATCGACCATCGCCAGCGCGGGCTGCCTGGCATAGACGGCCATGATGTCCGCCTCGATCTCCGAGCGCTTCTCTTCCGGCAGCGACTGGATTTTGGCGTAGAGATCGCCGAGGCCGTTGTTGAGGTTGACGCCAAGCTCGGCAAGCAGGGCGGCGTGTTTTTCGAGCGCCTCCTTGTAGAAGACCGATACGGCGTGTCCGAACATCACCGGATCGGAGATCTTCATCATGGTGGCTTTCAAGTGCAGCGACAAGAGCACGCCCTCCGCCTTGGCTTCGCCGATCTGCTCTGCGTAGAAATCGCGAAGTTTGCGAACATTCATAACCGACGTGTCGATCACCTCACCAGCCTTCAGCGCGGTTTTCTCCTTCAGCACCTTCACCTCGTTCGCGCCGCTGACATACTCGATGCGCACGCTGGTTTCAGCGGGCACGGTCACGGACTGCTCGCTGCCGTAGAAGTCGCCATCGCTCATGTGCGAGACGTGCGCCTTCGAATCGACGCTCCACTGCGACATTTTATGCGGATGCTTTTTTGCATAGGCCTTGACCGAGAGCGGAGCGCGACGGTCGGAGTTGCCCTCGCGAAGCACCGGGTTGACGGCGCTGCCGAGCACCTTGGCGTAACGGACGTTAATCGCCTTCTCCTCGTCGCTGGACGGCGCTTCCGGATAGTTCGGCACGTTATAACCGTGATCCTGAAGCTCCTTGATGGCGGCTTTCAACTGGGGAATCGAAGCGCTGATATTGGGCAGCTTGATGATATTGGCTTCCGGCGTGAGCGCAAGTTCGCCGAGCTGGGTAAGGTAGTCGGGAATCCTCTGGCTCTCGCTCAGATTTTCCGGGAAGTTGGCAATGATCCTGCCCGCCAGCGAGATGTCCCTCGTCTCGACCTCGACGCCGGTGCCGCGGGTGAAGGCCTGGAGAATCGGAAGCAGCGAGTAGGTCGCCAAAGCCGGAGCCTCGTCGATCTTGGTGTAGATGATGGTCGATTTGCTTGCCATATCGATGAAATTAAAGGTCTGTGGTTATGATTGACTTCTGGAAAAAAGAAAACCTGACAATCCTGCAGGAGCCGCACTACCCCCTGTCAGTAAAGTGAACTGCTGTGTATACTCCCGAAGACGGGATAGAATGCCGTACTGAAAGATGCGCATCGAGTGCCTGAAAAACGCTCACTTCCATGGAATTGCAGTCCGCCCGTAACAAGGTGAACCTGCCCTCAGGCCCTGGTCAGCAAGGCCCTGTTGACAAATGGATATGAAAGTGATGAAGGAGAACGGGAGGCCGGCGGAAGCCGGCGCTCCATCAAAACGTATCTGGATTACTGACGGTTGTCGAGTCCGATCCTCTCGGCAAGCTCCTTGTCGTGAAGCACTTCGGAAGCGAGCTTGATCATGGGGATGGTCGCGCCCATCGAGCTGTAACCACCGTCATGGAACAGATTCTGCATGGTCACCTTGCGCGTCAGGTCGCTCAGGATCGTCATGGTGTATTCGGCGCACTCCTCCGCAGTGGCGTTGCCGAGCGGAGACATCAGTTGACCGTAATCGTACATCTTCTCGAAACCGGGAATGCCGCTGCCGGCCTTCGTGTAGGTCGGGCTTTGGGAAATCGTGTTGATGCGGATGCCGCGCGTTGCGAGCCGGGGGCCAAAGCTGCGGGCAATCGATTCGAGCAGCGATTTGGCGTCGCCCATATCGGAGTATGTCCAGTAGTTGCGCTGCGACGCGATATAGGAGAGCGCAACAATGCTGCCGCCGTTGCTGATGGCCTCGTTCTTGAGCGCATAGGCGACGAGCCTGTGAAACGAGATGCCGGAAACGTCGAGCGTCCTCATGAACCACTCGTAGTTCAGCTCCTCGTACGGCACCTGCTTGCGGATGTTCTGGGACATGCCGATCGAGTGCACGATAAAATCGACCGGGCCCATCGTCTCCCTGAGCTCCCTGAAGGTGTTATCGACATCCTCGTTTTTGGAGGCGTCGCAGACGAGAACCGGAGCGTTGCCGCAAAGTTCGGACAGCTCCTGGAGATTGCCGAAGCGAATGGCGGTCGCGACGTTGGAAAGAGCGATCTCTGCGCCTTCGCGGTAAGCGTGAAGCGCAATCTGCCAACCGATGCTGCTTTCATCGAGCGGGCCGAACACAATTCCTTTTTTTCCTTTCAAAAGACCATAGTGCGCTTTCTCGGGCATGGTACAATCTGATTCTTTTCAGAAAAATAAGGGTAGCTGCTACCCCTTTGATGATCGTTCAAAGCTGTCAAGATACAAGTTTCCGGTGAATTGTTAAACACTTACCGGTAAAATTTGTATCTCGGCGGCAAAGCGATACGGCAATCACGAAACGCAGAAACCAACAGAACTCCGACGACGGCCTCAATCCCGATATGAGAAAAGAGTCCGGCGGCGTGCCGTCAGATCTTCAAACGGCGCATGGAGCGCAGCTTGTCGAGCACGTTCTTGTTGACGTTCAGCTCCATCTCCTCCTTTTCGACGTGCACCTCCTTGAAAATCACCCTGAGCATGTTCTCCTCGGGGATGAATTTCTCCATGTCGAGGCTGTAGAGCGCTCTCGGCAGGGTGATGATCCGCTGGGCGCGATCAACCGTGACGATGATGTCGGTGCCCATGCGCTCGACAGAAACATCCTCGGCGTCCTTCAGGAACGGAATCTTGATGCAGAGCACCTCGCGATGGCCGGAAGTGACCTGGTTCTTCTGGCTTTCGATCCAGAAGTTCTTGCCGGAGTAGAAGGTCTTGTCGGGAGCCTGGTCACCGAAGACCATCTGGCTGATGTCGTAGAGCGCGTCGGTGCCGATCGGCTCGGTACGCTGGAGGTGGCAGCGGAAGACCGGCGTCGGGTAGAAGGAGTTGTCGATCTCCATCAGGTACTTGCTGTGCAGGTCGGCCCAAAACTCGAAGTACTCGCCCACCGTGCGCGAAGTCGGCAGAATCTTGTTGATGACGATGCCGTCGATGTTGATGCCGTACAGATGCACGAAGGTGTAGGCGCGCTTCGTTTCCAGAATCGAGAGCTTCTCGGGGTTCAGCACCAGCCGGAAGGTGACTTCCGGGCTGAGGATGAACCGGTTGATATCCTCCATCTGCTTGAGCAGCACGTTGACCTCGTTGAAGAAGTCGTCGTCGGGGATGTTGTTGCCGCTGAGCGGACGGGCCAAGGACGACATGCTCTTGTAGAGCTTGAAGAACTGCTTGCCCATGTTGCCGCCGATGATGATCTCCGGGTAGGCGAGCAGGCGGAGCGTGTTGCCGGTCGGCGAGGTGTCGAGCACCACGGCGTCCCATCGTCCGGACTGGGCCTCGTCGAGCAGGCGCGAAAGGGCGAAAATTTCATCGAGACCGGGCTGCGTCGTCAGCTCGGAAGCAACACCGCTGTCGAGGCCCTGATTTTTGTACGACGAAGAGACGAACTTCTGGAAGCCCGACATGTTCTTTTTCAGCTCGTAAATGGTATCGACTTCGAGACCGTAAAGATTCTTCTCGATTCTGAGCGGATCGTTGCGGCCAATCTGCACGTCGAAAACATCCGAGAGCGAGTGGGCCGGGTCGGAGGACATGATCAGCACCCGCTTGCCCTGGCGCGCCAAGGCGACCGCCGTTGAAGAGGAGATGGTGGTTTTACCCGTTCCGCCCTTTCCGGAATAGATGATGACCCTTGGTTGCGCCTGATTTTCGGTTAAATCCCTCGAAAGCATGAACTCTCCTTTTCTACGAGCTGAATAATGACACCGACAGAAATGAAGTGTGAAGTTAGCACTTTTATGGCAACATTTTCAAAAGATCGTTAAGTTATTATGAAACAACAGGATAATAAAATCCGCCGATTCAACTGACAAGACATATGTAAAAAGCAGAGGCTGTCTCTAAAGCACTTCGAAACAACCTCTGTTCATTAGACGTGAAAAGCGTAAACAGTTAAGATCGCCAGATCAGGGGACATCGATCCTGGTTGCTTTCACAAAAGAGGGGTCGCCCCTCAATGGTTTGAAAATCAGCACCATTGCCTGATACCAGTCAGCTGTTGGTGTCACCGCTTTTGCATTGCAGAAAAAGTCGTAATTCATACCTGCAACCACCTGCGTTCTGACAGCCAATGGCTCATACTGCACTCCAAGAGGCATCTTAACCTTAGCAAATAACGCTTTGTCCGCAGCAGTCAACGGTCTGAACTTCGTCCATGCACCGACTTTGACGGGAACTGGTGCCGTAGCGGTTGCCTGGACGGCAGGCGCAGACGCATCAGCTGCGAACGACACACCACCAAAAACGCCACTCATCGTGAGCGCGATAACGAGACCGAGTGAAAATTTCTTTTTCATGGTAAGCTTTTGAGTTTGGTTGACGTAACTGTTACTCCTTCGGTAGTCGAAAGAACTATCTTTCTCCGGCTGATTGAACTGAATGATACTTCTCTTCGCTATCCGGAAAAAGACCCGGAGAGGGAGATGAGAATGCTTCAGACTCATACAACGCCCGATATTTCACCAAATCCTCATTTTTAAATATATCTTTTTCTCTCTCTGCTTATCAAAGACAAAGGGAATCTTTCTGTCGAGCGCCAGTTCGAGCTCCATGTTCGTTTCGTGGGGAATTTCGATAGCGCCGAGGAGGCTACGCCCCTTCCGCCTGAGGTCGGCGACGAGCGATTCTCCGCATTTGGTCCAGATCGTCAAACGGGAGCGATCTGGACCAAATGCGGAGATTGCGATCAACCCTGCTTTTCAGGCAGTTTAAATCCGACATAGGTTCCGCCGCTTATTCCCATGAGCGCCAGCAATATCGGATCGAACTGCGGCATGGTCAAGGTATCGGCCACGCTGCTGATAAAGATGCCAAGAAGAAGAAGCGTCCAGACCGCCACCTGCACCCGGTGAAGACTGATTCCATCATCGTCGTAAAAGAGATCCTTGTACCATCCCTTCGATGTTTTCGATGCAAGGGATTTGTCGATGATCTGGATGCTGTGATCGAGCTGCTGCATCTCTTTTGTTTTGGCTGCCAGCTCAGCTCTTTTTTCCGACAGGGCATTCCGGGATTCAGCGCATGGAGCCGCCGCATCGAGCTGGGAAAGCGAAACGATCTTACTACCAAATTTTTCAGCTTCGCGTTCGCAGGCAAGTCGTTTCTCCGCCTGCTCGTTTCGCTGATTTTTAAGCTGGTTGTACTTGTTGGAGTCAACCGCGATGGAGCCAAGGGCTGTGGCCGTGCTGATACCCATGAGTCCGACAACGCCTTCCGTAAGACTGAAAATATCACTGGTCACCATCCAGATAAAAATATATCCAACCGTGATGACAACGAACCAGAGCGCCATCTGCGTCCGGGCGAGGCTATAGGTTTTTCGTCCCTGAAGAGTCGGCTGACCGCCACTATCGCGAAGAATATCGCTTCGTATCGCCAGCACGAAAAACAGTACAAGAAACACCACGATAAAGATGAGGAAAAGCCTGAGATTCTTACTGTTGATCCGAACCAGCGTAATATCCGCAGCTTTTGCCTGTGCCCCGTTTTCAAGTCCAACGGTCAGTGGCACAGTTCGCGTTTCGTCAAAAAAATTGTTCACGTTTCTGCCAAGAAGCCTTGTCCATGCATCCTTGTTCTGTTCATCGCGCCTGAGATCGAACACCAGCACGCTGTCCCTGACCAGTCCCGGCCCGATGTTGTGGTCTCCCGAGCCAAATCTGAACGGAACACCGTCGATATAAAGCATGAGCTTGTCACGGTTTATATTTTCCGCCTTCATCCATTGGGTGAGATTGCTGACTTTGAGCCTGATTGTCTGACGCAAGGCAATCTGCGCGTTGAGGGAGTCAGCTGCCTGATCAGCAGAGTCGACGCTGACATGAACGACAACCGGCGCGGTCGATGTGCCGGAATCATTGTCGGCCCATGCCTGACATGACGGCATCAGTTGAACGAGCGACATGAGCAGGAACAGAAGCGTCGACTGGAGGGGACTCCACCGTTTCCGTGGCGAGAACTTTTGCATGACAGCCTTCCCTGATAGTTTCAGGTTACTGAAAACAGAACACTACACACAAGAATCGAAAAAAGATTATTACAGTGAAGATACTGTAATCATACCTGGTATCCAAATCCGAACCAATGTTCGCATCAGCTTCTCAGACAAACCAGAGACAAAACACAGAACCATCGAATCATCATCAAACGAACTGATTTTTCTTTGCGAGCGCCAGTTCGAGACGGGCCATGTAGTCGTCGTGCGGAATTTCGATAGCTCCGAGACTTTCGAGGTGGGAGTTCATGATCTGGGCGTCGAGCAGGAGGTAGCCTTTGCTTTTGAGATAGCCGACCAGCCAGGCGAAGGCGACTTTGGAGGCGTTGGGGCAAACAAAGAACATCGACTCGCCGAAAAAGGCCCCACCCATCGCAATGCCGTAGAGCCCTCCAGCAAGCTCGCCGTTCTGCCAGCTCTCGACGCTGTGCGCAATGCCGAGTCGGTGCAGCTTGAGGAACGCCTCGATGATCTCCTCGGAAAGCCACGTCTCCTGCTCGGTCGCACGGGGCTGCGAACAGGCGCGGATCACCCGCTCGAAGGCCGTGTCGATTTTGATGGTGAAGCGTTTTTCGCCGATGATGCGCCGGAGGCTTCTCGACGGGCGGAAATCGTCGAGCGGCACCACGGCCCGCTGGTAGGGCTGGCACCAGCTCACCGTCCCCTCGCGGGAGTCGGCCATCGGAAAAAAGCCGTGCCGGTAGGCGCGAAGCACATCCTCGACCCGTATCATACGGTACGGCCCTGTAATGCGTCACTCATGCGCCTGTAGTGTTTCCGGCGTCACCAGCAGTTCATCGACCCGCCGTTTCGGCACGTGGTGGATGCCGTGCTGGTCGCGCCAGTAGCGGATGTCGCCTCCCGGCTCGATCTGGTCGATGACGACCGTCTCGGCGGGCTTGCCGAGCGCGATCACGAGCAGCACTGTCCACGCATCAGGGATGCCGAGCGAGGCTATGAGCCGCTCGCGCTCGATGGCGGCGACGATGCAGCCGCCAAGCTCCTTCTCCGCCGCGCCGAGCATGATGGTCTGCGCCGCGATGCCGCTGTCGCAAGCCGCGCCAAGCGCATCCTCCTTCCGGCACAGCATGACAAGCGCAGCACGCGGACGCTCGCCCGGCTCGGGGCCGGGCCAATCCTTTAGATAACCGGCCCATTTCAGGCACGGAAACACCTTGTCGAGCATATCGTCGCCCGTGACCGGCATGAATCGCAAGAGCTGCTTGTTGGCTGCGGACGGAACGTAGCACGCCAGCTCGACCAGCTCGCGAAGCGTTGCGTCGTTCACCTCGAAAGACTCGTCGAAGCGCCGGATGCTGCGGCTTCGGGTCACCAGCTCCCTGAATCTCATGGCCCCTCCTCCCCGCAGCAGGAGTCCTGCCACGCCGCGTCGGTAAAGAGCCGCAGATCGTTCCAACGGCCAGAGGCGATCCACTCGGCGATGTAATCGACGGTTCTGGAGTAATTGAGCGGTTTGCCCGGCGGCAGGGCGAGCCACTCCTTGAGCACTTCGCTGTCGAGCGTGTGCATCGCCATGCCGCGATTGAGTTCGACCATCGCCAGCGCGTTTGATTCCTGCTCGATCTGCCCATCAAGCGGGCGGAGCAGCATCTTCTTGCCGACATGCAGCGCCTCGCCCGGCAGCTCGAACCCTGCATTGCAGACCACGCCGCTGCACTCCATGAGATCACGCAGAAACCCCTCCCGTGAATAGGCGCGGAACCGCAGATGCCCGTCGTCGCGATCTTCCGTCACCTTACCGTAAATAAAAAAGCGGTATGCTTCGAAGGGACGCAGGAACGCATCGATATCCTCGACCTCCTCAAACGGCAGGTAAACGAGAATCTTCTGCGGATCCACTTTGGGACGAACCGTCCGAAAGAGCGTATCGGGAATGACTGGCGGAAAAATCGGCTGGTTGAAATGATCCCAGTGCAGCCCGGCGTTGTACCGTGCCGGAGCGAAGTTGAGCAGGGTGTACTTTTCGAACAGGCTCCCCCGCGCCATCGGAATATGGAACGGAAAAGCGTACTGGTGGCCGAATCCCACGCTCACCAGACCCTTGATCCGCGCCGCCATCGATGTCACCGGTTCGAAATCGGTGATCACCAGATCGACCCCGGCGGTGTCGAGCGCCAGAACATCGGCCCAGAGACTCACGAAATCGAGCTGGAACATGGTATCGATATAGTTCATCTTTCCCCGATGCGTCACGAGAGTAAACCCCTTGACCACCTTGTAGGGGGCGAACACCTCGATTTCGCGAAGCTCCTCCTCCTTTCTGCCGCTGATGACGACCTGAACTTCATGACCATCGGCCTTGAGCTTTTTGACCAGCTCCCGGCTCCTGCTGATATGGCCGTTCCCGGTTCCCTGAACGCCGAAAAGGATCTTCATGCACTACGTTTGTTTAATGCCTTTCACCGAACGTACTGCGCTTTTACACAGCTCCGGTTTTGAATGCCAATAGCTTAAAATTACAATTATTACGGAAATATAGAACATCGCATCCAAGCTGTAACACCGTTGAAGTGCAAATTGACAGAAGATATGAGAGAAGTGGAGAAAAGTGTAAGTTTACGAGAGTCCGGCCCGAACGACGCCGATGCATATAACTCTTACTGACAAGCCTGTTTTTCGATGGAAATCAAGACCGACATTCTTCTTGGCGACTGCAAGAAAGTTCTGAAAACGCTGCCAGACGATTCGGTGGATCTCGTCTTCACCTCGCCGCCTTACGCCGACCAGCGGAAAAAGACTTACGGCGGCATCCATCCCGACGACTATGTCGAGTGGTTCCTGCCCATATCCGCGGAGCTGATGCGGGTGCTCAAGCCCAGCGGCACCTTCATGCTCAACATCAAGGAGAAGGTGGTCAACGGCGAACGCAGCACCTATGTGATGGAGCTGATCATTGAAATGCGGCGGCAGCAGGGGTGGCTCTGGACCGAGGAGTTCATCTGGCACAAGAAAAACTGCTATCCCGGCAAGTGGCCGAACCGGTTCAGAGATTCGTGGGAGCGGCTCATCCAGTTCAACAAGAACCGCCACTTCTCGATGTACCAGGATGAGGTGATGGTGCCGATGGGCGACTGGTCAAAAACGCGCCTCAAAAATCTGAGCGAGACGGACAAGACTCGCGACGAATCGAAAGTGGGCAGCGGCTTCGGCAAGAACATCTCCAACTGGCTCCAGAGGGATATGGCCTACCCGACCAACGTGCTGCATCTGGCCACCGAGTGCAACAACAAAAACCACAGCGCCGCATTTCCCGAGGGACTGCCCGAGTGGTTCATCAAGCTCTTCACGAAGGAGGGCGACACCGTGCTTGACCCCTTCATGGGTTCCGGCACCACCAACGCCGTCGCCCAGCGAATGCGGCGCAACTCCATCGGCATCGAGATCATGCCGGAGTATCATGAGATGGTTGAAAACGAACTCAAGCCGGTGGAACTCTATCTGCTTGAAAAAAAGGACAGTTATGCCCCAACTGAACCTCGGCGACGTATCGAAATACGTTGAAGAAAACATCGGCGTATTTCACCAGAAAAGAATCGCCAGTCTCGACACATTGCGGCTGTCAACAGTGCTGAAAAGGAAAAACCCTTACCTGTTCAAGGCCAAGCACATGCAGACCGCCGAACAGATCGTCCGAGGTTTGGTTGACACTCACATTTCCTCGAACGAGGAGACCGTTTTCGGAGACTGGCTCGAAGGATTCGCGATTTTCATCAATACGAGGGTGTATGGCGGCTGGAAATCGGGCATTCCGGGAATCGATCTCGAATTCGACCGGGATGGCTGCCGATACATCGTCAACATCAAGTCCGGCCCGAACTGGGGCAACAGCAGTCAGGTCAAAAAGATGATCGCCGATTTCAGGTCCGCGCAAAAGACGCTCCGCACCAGCAACTCGGGGATACACATTATCGCGGTCAACGGCTGCTGCTACGGTCGTGACAGAAATCCCGACAAAGGCGACTATTTCAAATATTGCGGGCAGGGTTTCTGGGCCTTCATTTCGGGAGAAAAAGAACTCTATACCAACATTATCGAGCCGCTTGGCCACAAGGCGCAGGAGAAAAACGAGGAGTTCCAGCAATCCTACGCGCAGATGCTCAACCGCTTCACGCTGGAGTTCGGCAAGGAGTATTGCGAAAGCTGCGGCGCTATTGACTGGCCAAAGCTCGTGCGTTTCAATTCTGCGGCTGGGCGCGGGTGAGCTGTTTTGCGCAGTTCAGTGCACTGTGGACGACGTGGACGTTGTGGACAGAGTGGACGCAGAATGAGCCGGGAGGAATTCCGGCTCATCATTTTTCGTCACGCCAGCTTCAGATTGGCGTACTGCACCATCAGCGTTTTTTCTCCAGCGGTGCGGAAGTTGATCTTCACCTTCTGTTTCGCGCCGGTGCCCTGCACTTCGAGCACCACGCCGGGGCCGAAGATGGCGTGCTGCACCTTCGCGCCGACCCGTAAGGCGCTTTTCGATGCGCCGGTGGGGGCCGCCGAGCCTGCGGGCTTCACCGATGGAGTCGAGGCGGTGGGGCGTACGGGGTTCGCGAGCGAGGAGCCGAAGACCGGGCGTCCGGCCATCGCTGACGCGGCGACCTTTTTCGGGCTTTCGGAGAGCTTCCGCCCGCCCTCGGTGACGACGATATCCGGGTCGATCTCGTTGATGAAGGTCGAGCGCAGGCACATCTGCGGCTGGCCGTACATGTAGCGGCTCTGAGCCCACGACAGGAAGAGCTTTTCGCGCGCGCGGGTAATCGCCACGTAGAAGAGCCGCCGCTCTTCCTCGACCTCGCTTGGCTCGTAGCTGTTGAGCGGAAAGAGCTTCTCCTCCATGCCGGTGACGAACACCACCGGAAACTCCAGCCCTTTCGCGGCGTGCACCGTCATGAGCGAAACGTAGTTATCCGACTCCTGCGTTTCGTCGTAGTCCGACGCGAGCGAGATGGTCGAGAGGAAGTCGGCGAGCGTGGCCGAGTTGGGATTGTGGTCGGCGAAGTCGCGCGTCATCGAGAGCAGCTCTTGCAGGTTCTCGTGGCGGGCGAGCGACTCCGGCGTGTTCTCCTCCTTGAGCACTGACAAGAGGCCGGTTGTCTCGTAGAGCATCGAGAGCACGTCGTAGGCCGTGCCCGTTTCGGCCTGCTGGCGCATCGCCTCGACGAGGCTCGCGAACTGTTCGAGCGCGTTGACGAGGCGCGACTGGAATCCTCCCTCGCCCGCCCGGCGCACCGCCTCGTAGAGCGAAATCCCTTGCTCCTCGGCGAACTCCTTCAGCTTGCCGATGCTCACGTCGCCGATCTTGCGCGGCGGGAAGTTGATCACCCGAAGCAGCGACTCGCTGTCGCGGTCGTTCAGCACGAGGCGCATGTAGGCCACGGCGTCCTTGATCTCCTTGCGCTTGTAGAACGACACGCTGCCGAAAATTTTGTAGGGAATGCGGTTCTGGCGCATCACGTCCTCGATCACGCGCGACTGGGCGTTGGTGCGGTAAAAAATCGCGAAGGCGCGGTACTCGGCCCCTTTTTCCATGCGAATCGAGCGGATGCAGTCGCCCACCTTCTCGGCCTCGCGCCGCTCGTTGTACGCCTCGATGAGCGTGATCGGCTCGCCCGTGCCCGCGTTGGCCACCAGCTCCTTCTTGATCTGGCGCTGGTTGCGGCTGATGACGCTGTTTGCCGCCTGCAAAATCGTCTTGGTGCTGCGGTAGTTATCGACCAGCTTGAAGACCTGCGCGTCGCCGTAATCGTCGTTGAAGTTGAGCATGTTCGAGATGTCCGCCCCGCGCCACGAGTAGATCGACTGCGCGTCGTCGCCCACCACGAAAATATTGCGGTGTTTGGCGGCGATCATCTTCGCCACGAGGTACTGCACCCGGTTGGTGTCCTGGTACTCGTCGATGAGCAGGTAGCGGAAGTACTCCTGCAACTGCTCCAGCACGGGCGGATGTTCGGTGAACAGCTCGATGGGCTTGATGAGCAGGTCGTCAAAATCGAGGGCGTTGTTCTCGCGCAGCCGCTGCACGTAGCGCTCATAGACCAGCGCAATTTTCTGGTACTGGTCGTCGATGGCTTTGCGATGAAACTCCGGCGGGAGGATGAAGTTGTTCTTCGACTTGCTGATGGTCGAGTGCACCAGGTTCACCGGCAGCGATTCGGGCGAGAGGTTCAGCTCCTTCATGCACTGCTTGATGAGGCTTTTGCTGTCGTCGGCGTCGAAGATCGAGAAGTTGCGGTCGTAGCCGATCAGGTGGATGTAGCTGCGAAGCAACCGCGCGAAGATCGAGTGGAAGGTGCCGATCCAGAGGCTGGAAGCGCTGCCTCGCTCGAGGATGCCGTCGATACGGTGGCGCATCTCGCCCGCTGCCTTGTTCGTAAAGGTAAGCGCGAGAATGTTTTGCGGCGAAACCCGGACGTTGCGGATCAGGTGCGCGATGCGGAAGGTAATGACGCGCGTTTTGCCCGAACCCGCGCCCGCAAGCACCATCACGGGGCCTTCGGTAGCGAGGACGGCCTCACGCTGGACGTCGTTGAGTTCCCGGAGAAAATCTGTCAAAGCTGCTGAAAATAAAAGGTTAGCGGCCAACGCTCCCGGAGGGAGAACGCCAGGCCATCACAAATCTCAGGAGAATTTCGCACATCCGGGCTGCAATTACAAATGCGTGTTGGGAGAAAGATTTGGGGGGATGGGCGGACAGATGGGCGAAGTGGTGCTGGGGGCGGGTTAGAGATTTTTAGATGATTCGAGCTGTTTACATCTTATCATATTTTGAGTTATCTTATCTGGAAAAATCAACAGTACCTGTTTTTTGTATCTCAAATTTATCTATTAAAGCCTGTACTATGAGCTATAACGCTACTGTTTTCACCGTTATGATTGCATCTCCTGGTGATGTCTCACAAGAAAGAATGATAGTTAGAGAAGTATTAGCAGAATGGAACGCGATTCATTCTGGAAGTCGAAAAATCGTATTATTGCCAGCCGGTTGGGAATCTCATTCTTCCCCGGAGATGGGTAATTCGGCACAATCAATTATTAATGAGCAGGTTTTAGACAAATGCGACCTTCTTGTCGGTGTCTTCTGGACACGGATAGGGACTCCAACGACAAACTTTGCAAGCGGGACGGTCGAAGAAATTGAACTCCATATTAAGGCGGGAAAGCCTACAATGCTCTATTTCTCATCTCAACCTGCGCGGCTGGACAGCGTGGATAAAATCCAATACGATGAGTTGATAAAATTTAGAGATTCCTGCCAAAGCCGGGGCCTTTATGAAAACTATGACAGCCTTGGCGAATTCAAAGATAAATTGAACCGTCAGCTTCAGATTAAGTTGAACGACCACCCGATGTTCAATCTAACTGAACGCTTAACGGATGACCACGAGCAATCTGATGCTTCCTTGAGCTTAAAATTGGCTGAACTAAGTGAAGAGGCACAAAGAATTTTGAAAGAAGCAAGTTTAAATGAGCAGGGCATTATTCATCACATGGTTGATCTAAAACAAATTATTGCAAACGGAAAAAACTTGATTGAAGATCAATCACGAAGAAGCATTGCAAAATGGGAGGCCGGATTGAAGCAGCTTCAAGAGAAAGAGTTAATCATCGCTCGCGGCTACAAAGGCGAGGTTTATGAAATAACTGAACGTGGCTATCAAGTCGCTGATTTACTTTCTTGGTAAATACTTTCAAACACCACGCCAATCCGACGGCGAATCGAGAAAACGCAAAAAACTCGCCATCTTCTCTCTTTTGCTTTTTCCTTGCTAAATTACTCCTCAGAGGTTTCTGACAGGATGCCGGTCAGCCTCGCTCAATGCCATTACGCCGAAAAATCGACGATAACACAATAAAAAAGAAACAGCTATGACCAAGCAATTAACCGCGATACTTGAAAAAGAGGGCGACGGGTATGTGGCGCTTTGCCCGGAGGTCGATGTGGCGAGTCAGGGGGACACGGTGGACGAAGCACGGGGCAATCTGAAAGAAGCTCTGGAACTGCTCTTTGAAACGGCTTCGCCGGAAGAGATCAAGACTCGCTTTCATGACGAAGTGTACGTCACGCATGTGGAGGTGGCGGTTGGGTAAGCTCAAGCTTTTTTCAGGCCAGGAGGTCTGCCAGATTCTTCAACGACATGGCTTTCATGAAGTGAGAAGAAAAGGCAGTCATATTATCATGCAGAAGCAGATACCGGGATGCACCATCACCTTGCCGGTTCCAGATCACAAAGAACTAAAACCGGTACGCTGATGTCCATCATCCGGCAATCCGAAGTCCCGCGCTCCGAGTTCGAGTGAAGTAAAAATCGCAACCAGCAATCCCCCCCCAAACCTCAAACCAGCTTTTCGGTCTTCGTTGCCATGATGAGGTCGTTCAGGTGGATGCCTCCGATGGCGTGCGTCCACCAGGAGACGGTCACTTTGCCCCATTCGGTCAGGAGCGCCGGATGGTGTCCCTCGGATTCGGCAAGCTGTCCCACCCTGACGGTGAAGTCGAGCGCATCCTTGAAATCCTTGAAAGTGAAAACCCTGACAAGCTTTGGGGTTCCCGAATCATCGACAATCTTCCACTCCGGAAGGTAAGAAAGTTGCCGCTGAAGCTCTTCCGATGCCATTGGAACTGCCGTCCCTTCACAGGGCACGCAATGCTTGTTTTCGAGCTGTGTCATAACGTGTTCGCTTATCATGATTTCAATAGATCAGGCCCTGCTTCCGTTGAAAGCGCCACCGGAATGCCGCTCTGCCTTATCGCTCTATCAACCGCAAGATGCGCCCCAGAGTTGCGTACCGCATTGAAGAAACCTGAAAACCTCGTCACAGCCCCCTATAATATTGCTGTTTCCATGCTACATAGTGTCTGACAGAAAACTGTTATAATATTATAAAATAATATGTTATATTTAAAATAATCATTAAAGATTTTAGTACGAATCCCTGTAGCAGCAGAATATTCGGTTTTTTGAGGCGTTATTTACTATAAAAACACACTCCAGAGCACCCACTACAAATTCAGATGAAAATCTACATTTTTTTATTCCACTATGCGCACGGTCATTAATTCACAAATGATGTTTGGTCAGATTGATATTTCGGCTATAGTTTTTAATCCTAAATCAAGAGACG
>Ga0326729_1000168_pt1 | contig 17567 bp, 8 predicted proteins | sample MHFSIPfraction_2_FD_207744 | JGI IMG/M metagenome (GOLD analysis project Ga0326729, IMG submission 207744) | Lab enriched peat soil microbial communities from Michigan Hollow, Ithaca, NY, United States - MHF6AY SIP fraction | ecosystem: Environmental > Terrestrial > Soil > Wetlands > Peat...
TGACCGAAGAGAAGTTCAGGGGCTTCACGCCGAAAGAGATCTGCGATGCACGACGGTATACCGAAGTGCTCAACTGCCTCTCCTGCGAAAGCCGGGAGCAGTTGGACGATCTGGTACGCAAGGCCGTAGCGGCGGGAGGAACCACCTACAATGAAGCAAAGGAGTACGGCTTCATGTACGGGCACGGATTCCAGGATCCCGACAGCCACATCTGGGAGCTGGTCTGCATGACGCCTGAAGCTACCGAGAACAAAGCGACTGCGGAAAAAGCATGACCTGCATGAGTCCTGAGGACAGCGTAGATCCGGCTTGATCGCCTCACTTACAGGACGACGGTGACGCCTCATGATGTCATGAAAAAATGCCATTATGCCGGCAAGATGACATGACGGCATGCAGGCATGCAAAAGAGGCTGCCTCGGAAGAGCAGTGAGACAGCGTATTGCTGACACTTCAATAATGTGTCATCCTGAACGAAGCAAAGCGACGTGAAGGATCCAGGATTAACAAGACTCACGCTTATTGATGAGATCAGAATATTTAGCGAGTGTTATTCTGGATTCGAGAAGCTCTTCATCTCCGGCATCCGCGTCTGCTCAGAGGATGGTTCCGTCATCGCCTACGGCATGGCCACCTGAAGCGACCCGCCCGTTATTGAATGCGTATCTGATGGTGGGCGAAACGTCCAGTCAATACCACAAATCTGCTTTTTTATTTCGCCTACTGTACAATGTCCCCTACTTTCCCTCAACGTCCCCTACTTTTTCCTAAATAGCGTCTCTCTTTCCTCTTTCGGTTCTTTTTGGCTTTTTGGGCCGGATTGCTCTCACGGCTTGCAAATAGCGTAATCAAACAGTATATAATACGATACGGACTTTCGTGGCAGACCCAATAGCATTCTTTTCTTATCGCTGTATTCAGCAATCCACCTCACAGAACCACGAGTTATGCAGATCTCCTTTTGAACATTTTCATCAGAAGCGTGCAGACGGAGCTCACAAAGGAGCAAACGGCCCTTGCCGAGAACCTGAACGGCTACCACTTAAGCGACACTATTTCGACTGCTTTCTGTTCGAAAGTCAGTCTGCTGCCGATCAACGTCAAGAGAAAAGCATCGATCGTTCAAACGGAAGGGTGGGCCGCTATGATCATGTTCATACTCTAGGGACAGGGAAAGATTTCTCCTGGTCTGTTTGGACCTGTCACTGTAATCAGTCTAAGGACCTATTATCAACAAATGAGAGAGTGCAAACTGGCGCTCAGCCAGATTCTGAAGCGATAATGTTTACTCGGGCTTAAATGTATAATACATCATACAATACATCATTAATATCCCTGTAATTTTCTCGGAATGGGATAGGTAGACCAGAAAGCCATTAAAATACGATCACCATGGAAAAATCTTGGAAAGATGCCGTTATCAGGGTTCTTAGAGAAGCTGATGGCCCTTTGCATTACACTGAAATAGCCGATCAAATCCTTTCTCGGGGATACTATGAACCCCAAGGAGCAACGCCTGCCTATACCGTTGCGTCTCTATTTACTACATCGCTAAGCAATCCTAAGGAGGAATCGCCGTTCCTGAGAGTTGGACGTGGTATTTATGCATTGAAAGGAGCAAAGTATCTCACGGATGTTGTAGCTCCTGTTCATGATGCAAAAAAGAATAAGTTGGCAGGCCTATCTGAATCAGACGTGGAGCGGTCAGATTCGACGATACGCTCATTTGGTATGTACTGGCAACGTAACCTTGTGGCTTGGCGAAAAGAACCAAAGATATTGGGCAAGCAACAGGCACTTTCAAAACCGATCGATTTCTGTAAACAGAAAGGTATTTATATTCTCTACGATCATCACACAGTTGTATATATCGGTCGATCCATTGACCGTTCAATGGGAAGAAGATTCTACGAACATACCACTGATCGCCTTGCAGGGCGTTGGAATCGATTTTCCTGGTTTGGCCTTCTCGATGTTACTGAAGAGGGGGGGCTTAGCGAACCAAAGTTCAACCTTTCTCTTGCTGGTCTTGTTGCCACGCTTGAATCATTGCTGATCGAAGCATTTGAACCACCTCAAAATAGAAGGAGAGGTGACGATTTTTCAGGTATAGAATACTTGCAAGTGACCGATCCGGAAATCGAAGAACGGGAGATACTCAATACCATTCGTACCTTTGAGCAAAAGCTCAGGAATAAGTCATAAAATTGAAAAGAATTCAATTCGATTTCTTTCAGATGATAGACTATGGATTAGGTTTTTTGAATAAAGATAACTATGAGCTGAATAAGCTCGGACTCCGATTTTTATTATAGAAAGATAATCATCGGTTACTATGCGGATTATCGATAACCTCAATACGCTTCTGGGCGACGATCTCAAAGCATCGATTCGTCCGAATGACAAGCTCAAAATTGCAGCATCCTGTTTCTCGATCTATGCCTATGAGGTGCTAAGGGAAGAACTTCACAAAGTCGATACCCTTGAATTCATCTTTACTGCACCGACATTTCTGCCTAACCAGGTAACCGACAAATTCCGGAAAGAGCACCGGGAGTTTTTTATCCCGAAAGTCAATCGTGAACGAAGTCTCTATGGATCGGAATTTGAGATTCAGCTCCGCAACAAGCTGACCCAAAAAGCCATCGCCCGCGAATGTGCAGAGTGGTTGCGCAAAAAGGCTTCATTCCGGTCGAACAGGACAAAAGCGCCAATGCAGCAGTTCGCCTGTATCAAAGGCGCTGAAGGGAACGTTGCCTATACGTCGCTTCAGGGATTCACGGCTGTTGATCTGGGCTATCAGCGGGGTGAGGCCATGTCAAATCTGGTGCACCGGGTTGACGAGCCGATGTTTACTGGAACCTACCTCAATCTGTTCGATCAAATCTGGCATGACCCGGAAAAGCTGGAAGATGTAACCTCTATCATCCGGGACCACATCGCTTCTGTGTATCAGGAGAACTCTCCGGAACGCATCTATTTCCTGATACTGTACAACATCTTCAGCGAGTTTCTGGATGAGGTCGATGAGGATGTTTTACCGAATGACCGGACTGGTTACTTACAGTCGCTCGTCTGGCAAAAGCTGTTCAATTTTCAGCGGGATGCAGCAACAGGTATTATCAACAAGCTTGAGACTTATAACGGGTGCATACTTGCCGACAGCGTTGGACTTGGAAAGACCTTCACAGCGCTTGCCGTCATCAAATATTATGAACTGAGGAACCGCTCAGTGCTTGTTCTTTGTCCAAAAAAGCTAGCTGATAACTGGCTGAACTATAACCGGAATCTCAAGACCAATATCTTCGCAAAAGACCGGTTCAATTACGATGTTCTCTGCCATACCGATCTTTCTCGCACGTCGGGTGACTCGTTTGGTATGCCACTCAATCGGGTCAACTGGGGGAACTACGACCTTGTTGTCATCGATGAGTCCCATAATTTCAGGAACAACGATGTGTTCCGGGATCGGGAGACCCGCTACCAGAGGTTGATGAATCGGGTTATCCGGGATGGTGTCAAAACAAAGGTACTGATGCTTTCCGCTACCCCGGTGAACAACCGGTTTAATGATCTTCGCAACCAGCTTGCCCTTGCCTACGAAGGTGATTCGGAAAGCCTGAACCGTCAGCTACGGACAAGCCGGAGCATCGAAGAGATATTCCGGAGAGCACAAGCCTCATTCAATCAGTGGAGCCGCTTGCCGGTAGAAAGACGCACGGCCAAGGCGATTCTTGACCTGCTCGAATTCGACTTTTTCGAGGTTCTCGACAGCGTGACGATAGCCCGGTCGCGCAAGCATATTCAGACCTTCTACGATACCACGGATATTGGCTCTTTTCCGGAACGGCTCAAACCGCTTTCGTATCGTTGTCCGCTTACCTACCGGAGTGACGTACCCGGTTTCAATGAGATTTTCGGGCAACTGATACAGCTTCGGCTTGCTGTCTATGCCCCGGTCAGCTATATCCTGCCGAGTCGGCTCAGGCGATATGAAGAGATCTACGACACCCAGGTCGAAGGTGGAAGAGGACGGCTTCGTCAGTCAGACCGTGAACGCAGTCTTCAGTCGCTCATGACGGTCAATCTGCTCAAGCGACTTGAAAGTTCGGTTGCATCATTCCGGATTACCTTGCGCAGGCTGCTTGAGCATCTGCTGAAAACGATTGCTGTTATTGAAGCCTATCAGACTACCGGGAAGAGCCAGAACATTACGGACCATACCGCCAGCGTCGAAAACCTTGAGGCGGAAGATGATGATTTCGTGATGCCCGACGAGATGACGATCGGTGATAAAATCCGTATCAGCCTGGCTGACATGGACCTTGAGAGCTGGACGCATGATCTCTCAGCTGACCGCACGATTCTCGAAGAGCTGCTCTCCTCGATGGACAAAGTCACCCCTGCTGACGATGCGAAGTTGCAGCATCTTAAAAGCCATATTCTGCAAAAAATCGAGCACCCCATCAATGAGGGGAACAGGAAAATTCTGATATTCACCGCTTTTGCCGATACCGCCAATTACCTGTACGACAACCTTGCTGAGGAGATACACGCGGCAGCCGCCCTGCACACTGGCAAGGTTACCGGCAAGGACTCTCCAAAATCCACGCTCGGTAGAAGCTATGACTTCCAGTCTATCCTGACGCTCTTCTCTCCGGTGTCAAAGGAAAAAGCACTCGTCTTGCCAGAAGAACCCGCCGAGCTGAGTTTACTCATTGGCACCGACTGCATTTCAGAAGGTCAGAACCTTCAGGATGGTGATTACCTGATCAATTACGACATCCACTGGAACCCGGTCAGGATCATTCAGCGATTCGGGCGCATTGATCGTATCGGCTCAAAGAACGCCGTCATTCAGCTTGTCAACTACTGGCCTGATATGACGCTCGATGAGTACATCAACCTGAAAGAACGGGTTGAGAACCGCATGATGATTGCCGACGTGACGGCCACCGGTGATGATAATGTACTGACGGCTCAAAGCAGCGAAGTGGCATACCGTAAGGAGCAGCTCAGGCGTTTGCAGGAAGAGGTGATCGAACTTGAAGACCTGAAAACAGGCGTATCGATTACCGATCTCGGGCTGAATGATTTCCGGATGGATTTGTTGCAGTACATCCGGGAGCACGGCGAGCTGGATCAGGTGCCGAACGGTATGCACGCGGTCGTTCCCGCACAGCCGGAGCTTGGACTGGCGCCCGGAGTGATTTTTGCTCTGAGAAATCGTAATGATTCGGTTCATGAAAGCCTCCATAACCGGCTGCACCCCTATTATCTGGTCTATATCGGTGAAAACGCCAAGGTCATTGCCAATCACAGTGAGGTCAAAAAGTTGCTCGATCTGCTGAGAGGAAGCTGTAAGGGAGAGCCGGAACCACTAATGGATGTTTGCCATCAGTTTAATGAGCTGACGGAAGAGGGACGGCTTATGAACCGCTACTCTGACCTCCTGAGTGGTGCCATTCGATCTATGATCGATGTGAAGGAAGAACATGATATTGACAGCCTCTTTACCGGTGGCAAAACGACCGCGCTTGTTGATAACATCAGGGGATTGAATGATTTCGAGCTGATTGCTTTTCTGGTTGTCATGAAGGGGGATGAATGAGGAGTGTTCTTTTCGAGTATCCGCCGCAGGCGTTTTTTGGGAAAACGTTGCCCAAAATCAAGATATACGAGTACGCCCATCCGCCTGCCTCGGTAAAAAAGCTCTTCGTCCGGCAGATCGATCAGATTGTCTGGCAATACAAGCTTGCCCCGGAGACGCTTAAACTGCCTGCAACGCCAGCCGTGTCTGAAATCCAGGTCTTCCGCATTACCCTCAAAGAGGATGCGGTCAAGCCGGAAGTTTTGCGTTGCATCGATATGGCGATTGCTTGTCCGCTGATTTTTGAACTCTTGTTCGAGAATCAATGCAAGGTCAAGGCCGCGTTCAAACGTCCGAATGAGTCCGATCCATCGAAAAGAGTGGTGAGCGAGTACATCGAATCTGATTGGTTGCCGCAGGATACGAAGCGCTCGCCACTACCGGTAGCGCTGGATCTTGGGATGCTGTACGAGCAGTTGCTTGCACCGATGATACCGTTTACGGCAAGAGCCGGAGAGCGGCTGGGGCAGCGGCTTGAACGGGTGAGCCTTATTCGAGCTAAACAGCGCGAGGTGGAGAGGTGCCAGTCTCGGCTGCAAAAGGAAAAACAGTTCAACCGGAAAGTTGAGATCAATGCAGAACTCCGCATATTGAAACAGGAACTCGAAGCTCTGAGCCAATAAAAGGCTGATTTTTCAATAGATAGTAGCTACATACCGATGGATAAACTGAAAATGCACTCCCCGAACCTGACTGAGGATCATATTGCCCGCATTCGTGACCTTTTTCCGGGTTGTGTGACGGAGGCTCAGGACGAGCAGGGGAACCTGAAGTTGGCTGTCGATTTCGATCAGCTTCGGCAGGAGTTGAGCGACTCGATTGTTGAGGGACCACAGGAGCGCTATCACCTTGACTGGCCAGGCAAGCGTGAGGCGTTGCTGACTGCCAATGCGCCGATTGCCATGACGTTGCGCCCCTGCCGGGAGGAAAGTGTTGATTTCGATACCACGAAGAACCTCTTTATCGAAGGCGACAACCTCGATGTTTTGAAGCTGCTTCAAGAGACTTACCTCGGCGAGGTGAAGATGATCTACATCGATCCGCCATACAACACGGGCAATGATTTCATCTATGAAGATTATTTTGCTGAAAACACAGATGATTTTCTGAAGCGCTCGAATCAGAAAGATAAGGAGGGTAATCGGTTGGTGGCGAATACTGAGTCGAATGGCCGGTTTCATTCAGATTGGCTGTCAATGATGTACCCACGTCTGAAACTTGCAAGGAATTTGTTGAACGATGAAGGATTGATATTTATATCTATAGGAGATGCTGAGTTTCATAATCTGAAGAAAATATGTGATGAGGTTCTAGGTTCAGAAAACTATATTGTCACCTTTTCAAGAATGATGAAGTCTGGTGGGGCAAAAGGGAAGTTTTATACCCCAAATATCGACTATATACTTGCATACGCAAGGTCGATTACTGAGACGAAATACTTTAGAGTGCCACTCACAAATGAACAAATAGAGAGATTTTACAATAAAATAGAGGTGTGTGGTCCAAGAAAAGGAGAAGTATATGGTGAAGAACGACTATATAAGGCAAGCCTTGATCATCGACCGAATCAAAGATATTATATTAAATGTCCAGATGGAAGTTTTGTAATACCTCCAGGTGTAAACTTTCCCAAAAGAGTTATAGAGGGCGCAAAAGTTTTGCCTACGGTAGAAGATGGGGTGTGGAAATGGATCTATGAACGCTATAAATCAGAGGAAGCAGCTGGGAATATAGTTTTTAAGGAGACAAATACCTCCGCTCTTGTTGATCAAGATGGTGTGAAAAGCAGGTATAATATATATAATAAGTTGTGGCTTTCTGAACAGCAGGAAAAGGGGGCTGTGCCATCTAACTATATACAGAACTATGAGAATAGGCAGAGCTCATCAGAATTAAAAACATTATCAATTCCATTTGATTTTGCGAAACCCGTGAATCTGATCAGCTATTTGCAAGGAATAGCTGGTGTTAGGGCCAAGGATATTGTTCTTGACTTCTTTGCTGGAGCCGCTTCGACAGCCCATTCAGTTATTAAGCTCAATGCGGAAGACGGAGGGAATCGCAAGTTCATCATGGTGCAACTTCCGGAAGTTTGTGATGAGCAGTCTGAGGCCTTTAAAGCTGGCTACAAAACCATCGCCGAGATTAGTAAGGAGCGTATTCGAAGGGCGGGCAAGAAGATTCTGGAGGGCCAATGTCACGAGGGCTGGAAAAGGGATATTGGCTTCCGAGTCTTTAAGCTCGATACTTCCAGCATGGCGGATGTCTATTACAAGCCTGATGCCGTCACACAGGAAGAGCTTTTCGCGGCAGTTAACAACATCAAGCCCGGCCGTACGCCGGAAGACTTGCTGTTTCAGGTTTTGCTCGACTGGGGCGTTGATCTGTCTCTGCCGATCCGGAAAGAGAGCATTCAGGGAAATACGGTCTTTTTTGTCGCTGCAAACTCGCTGGCGGCCTGTTTCCACAGCGGAATCACCGAAGAGTTTGTCCGGGAGCTTGCCGGATACAAACCATTGCGGGTCGTTTTCCGCGATAATGGTTTTGAGTCCGATGCGGTCAAGATCAATGCCGAACAGATTTTCCGTCAGCTGTCACCTGAAACCGAAGTGAAGGCGATATAGGAGGTGATATGGAACATGCAGAACTTGAACGGTTACTGAACGGACTGATCGCTACGTGGGAGAACGAGGTGGTAGAGTTCAAACAGGCGGGGAAAGATTATCCGACAAATGATATAGGCAAGTATTTCTCGGCATTGGCCAATGAAGCAAATCTCAGAGGTCTCGAAAAAGCCTGGCTGGTGTTTGGAGTCAACAATAAAACCCGCTCAATTGTTGGTTCTGACTACCGTCCAGAACCTGATCGCTTGCAAAGCACCAAAATGCAGATTGCTGACGATACAGAACCCAGCGTTACTTTTCGGAACATCTTTGATCTGATTTTACCACAGGGGCGTGTCGTATTGCTCGAAATTCCGGCAGCACCACGAGGTCTTCCAATTGCATGGAAAGGGCATTGGTACGCCCGCGCTGGGGAAAGCCTGATCAGCCTGGGGATCGATAAACTTGATGAAATCCGCCATCAGACCATCGCCTCCGATTGGTCGGCGCAGATTGTTCCGTCGGCTACCCCAAAACATCTCGACGAAACGGCGTTGAAAAAGGCAAAAGAGGCATTTGCCAGTAAATATGCCAACCGGTTTGCCAATGGCGAAATCTTCGACTGGTCTGTAGAGTCTTTTCTGGATCGGGCAAGGCTTACGCAAGACGGCCATATTACAAATACGGCCCTCCTCTTGCTGGGCAAATCGGAGTCGGCTTTTTTGCTTAGCCCACACCCTGCCCAGATGACTTGGAAACTTGATGGCCCAGAACGGGCATATGAGCATTTTGGTCCACCGTTTTTTCTAAGCACCTCACAGCTGTATCGGAACATTCGAAACATCCAGCTTCGCATCCTTCCAGAAGATGCACTCTTGCAGGTTGAAGTCTCCAAATACGATCAGAAAATCATACTGGAGGCTCTCCATAACTGTATCGCGCATCAGGATTACTCTCGGAATGGGCGGATCATCGTTACTGAAAAACCAGACAAGCTGATCTTTGAAAACGAAGGTAGTTTTTTCGAGGGTAAACCTGAAGATTATATCGCCGGTAACAAGACTCCACGTCGTTATCGAAACCCGTTCCTCGTTCGGGCGATGACTGAGCTGAACATGATCGATACCATGGGGTATGGGATTTACGAGATGCACCTTGGTCAGGCCAAGCGCTATTTTCCGATGCCGGACTATGACTTGGACGAACCGTCAGCCGTAAAGATCACGATCTATGGAACCGTGGTCGATCCTGCTTATAGCCGATTGCTCATCCAGAAAACGGATCTTTCGTTAATGGATATAATCTGCCTTGATCGTGTCCAGAAAAAATTACCGATACCGAAAGCGGCTGTTCAACGCTTGCGCCGTAACGGATTGATCGAGGGTCATTTACCGAACATTCATGTGTCCGCTGTAGTGGCTCAGGCCACGGCGAGAAAGGCAGAATACATTCGGACCAAAGCACAGGATGATGACTATTATGCAAAACTGATCATGGATTACCTGCGGAAGTTCAGTGGTGCCTCACGGGAAGAAATCGATAAGTTGCTCATGCCGAAGTTGAGCGACGGCTTGAATGAAGAGCAAAAACGCAAAAAAGTGGCGAATCTACTGACAAAGCTTCGTCGTTCGGAGCGTATCCATAACGTGGGCTCCAAAAAAGCTTCTGTCTGGAAGATTTCTGGAGAAATTGCAGAATAAAACCCGCCTATTGCAGAATAAAAGCAGAAAGAGAGCTTGTCTAAGCGCTTATATAGTATAAAGATAACGATTATTTTTTGTTTGAATTCTGCAAACAAATGTATTGAATAAAAAACCATGAAACTGCAATTCAAGATCCAGCAATTTCAGACGGCGGCAGTTAACTCGGTTGTCAAGTGCTTTGCTGGTCAGGCGAACACCTCGGGGATTGTGTACCGGATTGACCCGGGCACTAAGACCCAGACAACCATGTATGAGACCGGGTTTAAAAATGCTGACCTCATGCTTTCTGACCAGCAGATGCTGGCCAATATCCAAGAGGTGCAGCGGGGGCAGAATCTTCATGTGTCCGAGTCGCTGGTGACCAGTGCTGGATGCCGTTTCAATCTCGATGTTGAAATGGAGACAGGCACCGGAAAGACTTACTGCTACATCAAAACCATTTTCGAGCTGAACAGGCAATATGGTTGGAGCAAGTTCGTCATTGTCGTGCCGAGCATAGCAATCCGGGAAGGCGTTGACAAATCTTTCAGGATTACTGCGGATCATTTCACTGAGAGTTACGGTAAAAAAGCCCGGTTTTTCATCTACAACTCGAAGCAACTCCATCACCTTGAAAGCTTCTCCTCGGATGCTGGAATCAACGTCATGATCATCAACATCCAGGCCTTCAATGCAACCGGTAAAGATAACCGGCGCATCTATGAAGAGCTGGACGATTTCCAGTCCCGCAAGCCGATTGATGTGATCAGCAGTAACCGCCCGGTCGTGATTCTTGACGAGCCGCAGAAAATGGAGGGTAAAAAGACCCTTGAAGCTCTTGCCAAGTTCAAACCGCTGATTATCCTCCGCTATTCGGCAACCCATCGCACAAGCCATAACAAGGTGCATCGGCTTGATGCTCTTGATGCCTACAACCAGAAACTCGTCAAGAAAATCAACGCCAAAGGCATTACCGTAAAAGGGCTTGCCGGAACGAGTGGATATCTCTACTTCGAAGGAATTGAGATTTCCCGAACTTCTCCAGTTGCGCGGATCGAAATGGAGGTGAGGCAAGGCTCAGGGCCCAAGCGCATGGTTAAGCGCCTAGAAAAAGGGCGAAACCTCTTTGATGAATCGGGTGAGCTCGATCAGTATCGAGGGTTCGTGATCTCGGAAATTGACGGGAATCGAAACACGGTCGAATTCAGCAATGGCAAGGTCTTGATCGCAGGTGAAGCAACAGGTGATGTGACAGAAGCCGTGCTCCGTCAGATTCAGATTAGGGAAGCCATCAAATCGCATCTCAACAAGGAGAAGCTTCTATTTGCCCAAGGGATCAAAGTGTTATCACTATTTTTCATCGATGAAGTGGCAAAGTACCGCGATTACAGTCAGCCTGATGAGAGTGGCGAGTATGCTCGGATATTCGAGGAAGAGTATGAAAAACTAAGAGCAGAGTATCTGGCAGAACTGGCTCTCGATAACCATGCCTACCGTGACTATCTCACCAGAATTAACCCTATGCGGACACATGAGGGCTATTTTTCAATTGACAAGAAAACCAGTCGGTTGAAAAATCCTGATTTCAAAGTGCGTGGTGAAGATGCAGGCCTTTCCGACGACGTCGATGCCTATGACCTGATTCTGCGAAACAAGGAGCGATTGTTATCGTTCGAGGAACCGGTTCGGTTCATCTTTTCCCACTCTGCACTCCGTGAGGGATGGGATAACCCGAATGTGTTTGTCATGTGCATGCTCAAACACAGCGACAACACGATTTCACGACGCCAGGAGGTTGGCCGTGGGCTCAGATTGTCGGTGAACCAGCATGGAGAACGCATGGATGAGCCCGCAACCGTGCACGATATCAATGTTCTGACCGTGATCGCCAATGAAAGCTACAAGGATTTCGTGGCGAACCTTCAAAAGGAGATCAGCGAAGCACTTTCAGCACGCCCACGCAAGGCGGATGAAGCATACTTCACCGGAAAATCCATACGAACTGAACCGGGAGAAGTGGAAATCACGCTAGCAATGGCCAAACAGATTTACAGGTACCTTGTCAAGAACGATTATTCCGATGATGAAGACCGGATTACCTCCACGTATCATACAGCGAAAGAGCAAGGAATGCTTGCCCCGTTACCTGAAGAACTCCAGGTACATGCCGAGCAGATATTTACACTAATCGACAGCGTCTTCAGCGATGCGCTCTTGCCGGAGATTGGTGATGAGCGGAAACAACGTCAAAATCCGCTGAACAGCAACTTCGACAAGAAAGAATTCCGGGAGCTCTGGAACAGGATCAACAGGAAAGCAATCTACCGGGTTGATTTCGATTCGGATGAGCTGGTGCATAATTGTATCAAGGGCTTAAACCGGGAACTGAAAATATCTCCCTTGCAGTACACCGTTCAATCCGGCACCCAGGCAAAACAGGTCACCGATGACCAGCTCCGAAAAGGAGATGGATTCAGGCTTGAAGAGAACAGCGTTGAAACTCATAAAGCCTCGATTCATTCTACGGTGCCGTATGATCTCCTCGGAAAGCTAGCCGGATATACCGATCTGAAGCGAGGAACGATTGCAGCAATTCTCTCCGGGATAGCGTCAGGCGTGTTCAAGCAGTTCAGTCAGAATCCGGAACAGTTTATCGCTGAAGCTTCAAGGCTCATCAACGAACAGAAAGCAACGATCATCATCGAACGTCTGAGTTACGACACCATAGCCGGAGAGCACGACATCGACATCTTTACTGCTGGGCAGACCAATCAGGATTTCAGCAAAGCCACAGAAAAGCTCAGAAACCACATCTACGATTATGTGATTACCGATTCAAATGTCGAGCGATCTTTCGCCCATGAGCTTGACACCTGCGAAGATGTGGTGGTCTATGCAAAGCTCCCAAGAGGTTTCCAGATCCCAACGCCTGTCGGTGGCTACAACCCCGACTGGGCAATCTCCTTCAAGGAAGGCCAGGTAAAGCACATCTATTTCGTCGCAGAAACCAAAGGCTCTATGTCCACAATGCAACTCCGCCTGATTGAAGACAAAAAAATCGAATGCGCCCGCAAGTTCTTTGATAAGCTCAATCATCGAATAGCGGTGGACAAGGTGAAATACGATGTCGTCACCGATTTTGGAAAGCTGATTGAGATTGTTGGGAAAATAGACTGATGTATATTCATAAATATCTCATGGTATGCAATGCAAGGTTTGGTCTTTTTGCCTGACACATAAACCAAGAAGCAATAGCGCGGCTCAAATGAATAATTCAAATGCGTTTATCAATCTCAGTCGAATAAGAATAAATATATGCCCAAATCAAACCAAGTCTTAAAAAAAATTCAGATTGACAATCTTAAAGGGCTTATTGACTTAGAGATCGACTTCACAGAAAAGCACCTTGTAGCCATTTTAGGACCAAATGGAATCGGAAAATCTACCATTCTCCATGCCATCGCCTGCGTAAACAATCCTGTTGCAAACACAGTCAATCACAGACTTAGTGAATTTTTTACACCAACGACACACTCTATCTGGACAGGCAGTAGCTTCAGTGTTTTTCAGGATTATAGAGACGGAGCAAACGTTACAACTGACCACAAAACTCATTTTCGCAAACAATCTGGTCGTTGGGCTCCAAGATATGCTACTCGAATTGAGCGGTATGTATCGTTTATTGGAATAAAAACTTGCGTCCCTATAATAGAAAATGAAACCAAGCAATCGAGGATTCAATTTAACACAACACCTCTTACCGACACTGCCTCAGATCATGTAAGACGATTAGCAGGCTCGATTTTGAATAAAAATTATGATTCGTACAATAGGCACGATGCAGGCTCTTCACGACGATACATTGGTGTTTCTGCAGGTGGGATAAATTATTCTTCTTTAAGTATGGGGGCTGGCGAGCAAAGAATATTTTTCATTCTTTCGGAGATTTTCAAAGCTCCAAATTATGGGCTTATTATAGTTGATGAAATTGATTTGCTGCTACATCAAGACGCCCTTTTTAGGCTAATGGAAATTCTTAAAAGTATTGCAGAGGAGAAACACCTCCAAATCATTTTCACGACGCATTCACAAGCGCTACTATCTCTTAATTTCATTGCTGTAAGGCATTTATATCAAACACCCACAAAAACACTTTGCTTTAATCAAACTAAACCCGACGCATTGCATCGGTTGGTCGGCTCGCAAGTTAGGCCATTAGAGATATTTGTAGAGGATGATTTAGCATTCACTATAATAAAGAAGATTTGCTCGGAAGAAGGAATGTCAAAATATATCTCTATTAATATGTTTGGCGCGGCGATAAATTGCTTTACCGCAGCTTGTGGGGCGATTTTGAACAACCTAAACAATCAAGAAAACATGCTATTTGTGCTTGATGGTGATGAGTACAAAACAGATGGAAATAAAATAGAGAGAATTGCCAAAGTTTTGACAGGCGACACCCCCACGCTTGCCTCTAAAAGACAAATAGCTTTTGATCGAATAACACAGTTTGTTTTGCCTGATGGACAAAAACCTGAAAGATATTATCATTCGCTTATTTGCAATTTAAATAACGGCAACCTAAATCAAGAAAACCTCGAAATCGTTCAGGCGGCAAGACAAATCAACAACCCTGGTGATCAACATAAATTTTTTGATGACATAATCACACGCATGGATTACACAAGAGCAGTAGGTCTTAATAAATTAGTAGACCTGCTTAGTCTTACGCCTGACTGGAATGACATAAAAGAAAATGTCAAGAAATGGCTCGAGAATAAAAAAGGCTTAGTAATTGAGAATTAATACTGAGCCAACAGAGGACTGAGAATGAGCAATGAAGTCAATGGCTTGCGGTTAAATAGACAAGGGAAATCCCCCCTCAAACCTATTGCAGAATCAGACGTGAACGTCTCCTTACAACCGGCTCCCATTATCCAGCCTTTCGGGATATACCGGAATTTCCAGTGCACAAACACATGCGGTATTACTTTGGCTATCCGCCAAAGCACTTATAATCGTTGCTTCCAGGACGCTATTCACTCTATGCATTTGCTCCTAACCAAGAAAAGAAAGATCAATAGTAGAAGTAATCAACCAAACTACAATCAGCTTGACAAACGCAATCGGCTCGTTTCCATTCGGACGCCCTGTCCGTAAAGTTTGCCAGAAAGACCGAACAAATAAAAAGGTGTTCGTGCTCGGGGTTTATGCGAGCGCGGTACATGCTCGATGGGTCGACGAGAAAGGGGTGACACTCATCAATGCTGTGGCCGTCGATTCCGAACCTGAAATATTCTGGCGCGGGGATGGCGCAGAAGAGATCATCAAAGGAATAGAACTGCCGCGTGGAGCTGGACAGTTACGGCTCCCTTCAGAAAATCTGAACGGACCCTCTGGGCTCGCGCTGGACAGTGAGTTCCTCGAACCGCTCGCGCTGACACGAAAGGATGTATGGCTTTGCGATCTCGTTCCGTACAGTTGCAGAAATCCCGCTCAGGATCGAGCGCTCAAGAACAAATACAAGCCGCTAGAGCAATCGTTCCCACTACCGGACTACAGTCAATGGAAGGAAGTGCCGAAAGTGCTGGCCGATGACGACAGGATCCACGAAATTCTCGACGAATTCCGTTCAGCATCTCCCGAGATCATCATCACCCTTGGAGACCAGCCCCTGAAATGGTTTGTCCGGAAGGTTTCGAACAAAAAACTGAGCCGACTTGCCGATTACGTTGCCACCGATGATACCTACGGAAGACTCCATGAAATCGAGATCGATGGCAGGAAACTCCAGCTTCTCCCCTTGGTCCATCCCCGGCAGGCCGCTAAACTTGGGCAATATTCTCCAGATTGGTTCAAACGTCATGATAAATGGAAAAAGACAACCGCCTTATCTATCAAGTCAATGTTTCAGGATCTTCAGGGGCAGTAAGAGTTATTATGGCTGGAGCGATAAGTTAGACTGTGATGTGACGTAGTGGACGGACAGTGTGGCATAAATCCGAGGCAACACCTTATCATCGTCAAAGGTCAAGACCTAACGGATCAGATTCTGCGCATCGCGCGGAATGGGAGGCGTATGGCTGTGACTTATAAAAACGGAAAGTCCTATGGCTATGATGGGAGAAACGTACAGTGGCTTTCAAATCCTGAGTACATCCAAGCTCTGAATAGTCGCGTGTTCGTTAGCGGCGATTTGCTCTCCGAGGTCGTGGTGATAATGCAATTCGACAAATGGGCGAAAGTTATTCAGAAGAGTGGAAGGAGCCGGTGCTGCCTGTGTTCAGAGCTTTCTGTTCAGCCGATGGATGTGTCCAGTGGGCGTAATCCCGATGTGCTGGCCTATTTTCGGGAGCTTGCGGATTCCGATACTCTCAGGACGAATGACGACAAGTCGTTGATGGCGATGAAATATCGTCATTTGAGCACCGTTTTTGGAAGTAGTATCCTATCCGGTTTTCTGAATGCCAGAATTCCGGATACAGCAATAGATGCTGTGCCGGATCTCATTTTCCCGTTCGGATGCAATATGAGCCAGAAAATGGCCGTACAGAAGGCGATTCAGAATCCAGTATCCATAGTTCAGGGACCGCCGGGCACCGGCAAGACACAAACCATCCTGAACATGATCGCCAATATGCTGCTTCTTGACAAGCAGGTGGCCGTGGTTTCCAACAACAATTCGGCTACGGCCAATGTGTTGGAAAAGCTTCAGAAATATGAGCTGGATTTCGTGGCGGCATTTCTCGGAAGCAACCAGAACAAAGAGACGTTCATCCAGGGGCAGACATCCGAAACGCTCGCGCTTTCTACACTTGAGCCGAAAGAGGAGTATGCGGTACTTAAGGAGATTTTGTCCCTGAATAACGAGCTTGATGATGCATTTGTAAAGAAGAACGAACTGGCCGCACTCATTCAGGAGATCGATGCGTTGCGGCTTGAAATGGATCACTTTGCTCAGTATGAGGAGGAGACGAGAGGTCGTGATCTGAATGTGGATGCGCGACCATTTCGCCCCAAGTCAACAGCCAGGAAATTGTTGAAGGCCTGGCAGGCATGTGAGGAGAAGGCGGCTTTGAATAATACATCGGGTTCCGCCAGGCCCTCGGGTTATCTCGGAGATATTCTGGAAAATATCGCTCTTCTGTTCCGGTTTGGTATGGCAGGCAAAGCCCTGTTCGGGCTCACCATGGAGGACCGAATCTTCATGCTGCAAAAAGCTTATTACCAGCGTAAGACAGCCGAACTGGAAGCCCGACGTAAAGCGCTTGAAGACACTCTTGCCGACTTCCGCTTCGACCAGAGGCTGGAGCGGCTGAGCACACTGTCTTTAAAGTTGCTGAGGCATCGCCTTGCTGGGCACTACAACAACCAGGCGCGAACACAATTTACTATCGATGATCTCTGGCAGCACCTGGAAGATTTTCTCAAGGAGTATCCGGTGATTCTCAGCACAACCTTTTCTGTCATTACATCGCTCAAGTCCGGTTATGTCTTCGATTGTGTCATTGTGGACGAAGCCAGTCAGGTCGACTTGCTCAGCGGTGCTCTCGCGATAGCCTGTGCAAAAAAACTGGTCATCGTGGGGGATCCCATGCAGTTGCCCAATGTCTTGACTGATCAGGATCA
>Ga0326729_1000170_pt1 | contig 17396 bp, 14 predicted proteins | sample MHFSIPfraction_2_FD_207744 | JGI IMG/M metagenome (GOLD analysis project Ga0326729, IMG submission 207744) | Lab enriched peat soil microbial communities from Michigan Hollow, Ithaca, NY, United States - MHF6AY SIP fraction | ecosystem: Environmental > Terrestrial > Soil > Wetlands > Peat...
TTCATGGGCTCGCGTTGATGGATTTCGTTATGCTATTCAAAAATATAACACTTCCCCGCCCCAAAATAGCGAAACCTCTCCGTCTTGGATCTGACATCTGAAATCGGCAACTTCAGGAAACGCGCTCTCTTCCCGGTTACGAACACCCTCTTTCGAGATATCCCATGAACGAAATCTCCGGACCGCTTCTCATCCGCCCCTCCATTTTCAGCGGGATTCCGGGGCTCACCGGCCTGCAGACCACTCGCGCAGGAGGCGTAAGCTGCCCTCCGTTCGATTCCCTGAACCTTGGAGCGCACACGGCGGACGACGATCTCCTCGTCCAGGAAAACCTTAAGCGCCTCAGCCGACACCTGCATATTACGCCCGGCAACATAGTATTCACGGAGCAGGTGCACGGCACACGGGTCTGCCGGGTGACTCGAACCGGTAATGTCAGCGGTTACGATGCCCTCATTACCGACACGCCCGGCATCCATCTCGGCATTGTCACGGCCGATTGCTATCCGGTACTGATCCATGACCGGCGGAACAGGGCATCCGCCGCCATCCATGCCGGCTGGCAGGGTACCGCTGGGCACATCGCGGATAAAACCATGGAGGCCATGTCCATGGCATTCGGCACCCGCCCTGAAGAGTGTGTCGCATGGGTTGGCACCGGCATCTCTGCCCGGCATTACGAGACCAGCAGCGATGTCGCCGGCCATTTTGATGACCGCCATCTCACACCCTCACCTGTGCAGAAAGGCAAATTCCTGCTCGACCTCTCCCGGGCAAACCACGATCAGCTGCTTGCCGCCGGCATCCCCTCCTCTCAGGTAGAGTGCTCCGCTTACTGCTCATGGCGTGACCAGAAGCTGTTTTTCTCCTACCGGCGGGACCAGGGGGTAACCGGACGGATGCTCAGTCTGATCGGTTTTACGATCGCTGACTGAGCTCTCTGACCGCCACCAGCATCGTGCCGAGCTTTTTTTCGAGCTCCCTGAGCATGGCGAGCTCCTCTTCACTCAGCTCATCCGAAACGATATCGTAACCTGAAAAAGAGAGCAAGGTCGTACCGAGCTTCTCTTCGAGCGCGCGGATCTCGGCGAGCTGCTCTGAAGTCAACTTCGACAGGCTTGTCAACATGATTTCCCTCCTTTTTGACACCTCTTCTGCTTGTTGCGCAATTCGACTTACAACATCAGCCATTTATCAGAACGCTCACCACCATGAAAAGAGTTGCCTTTCCGATGATTCCGAGTGAGGCGGATGGCCCTTTAATGGTAAATTTATAAACCGATACCGTTGATTAATACCTCTTTTTGAAATAAATTGCTTTGATAATCTCCAGTGCCGCCATCCGCACTTTCCTCGTATCACCAACTATTAAAGCCCTTTACCGACGATGACCAGCAATGACCTCCTGAAGTACAACGATCGGGCCAACGAGCTTGTGTTCAAAGGCCTTGTAGAGTTCAGCTGCATGAAGGCGGCGATCGAACTCGACCTTTTCAGTCACCTGTCCGGTGGCTCGAAAGATACCGCCGTCCTGGCAGCCGAAACAGGCTCGGTTCCTCCGCGCCTCGGCATGCTCCTCGAAACGCTGCGCCACATGGGCGTCACCGCACAAAAGGAGGGACTGTGGACACTCACCCCGATGGCTGAAGCCATGTTCTCGCCGAATCCTGTCGAAGCAAATATGCACATGGGTCCCGTCGCCAAAGCCATGGCGTTCCTTGCGGACGATTTTTACATGGGTCTCTCCGATGCCGTAAGGGGCAAAAAGAATTTCAAGGGCCAGGTACCCTATCCGCCGGTCACGCGTGAAGACAACCTCTATTTCGAGGAGATTCACCGCAGCAACGCCTATTTCGCCATCAAGCTGCTGCTCGAGGAGGCAAAACTCGACGGCGTCAAATCACTGGTGGATGTGGGCGGAGGCATCGGCGACATCTCGGCCGCGCTTGTCAAGCAGTTCCCGGAACTCGATTCGACGATCCTGAACCTGCCTGGCGCCATCGGCCTTGTCAATGACAATGCTGCAGAAAAAGGGATCTCCGACCGCCTGCGGGGTATCGCGGTAGATATCTACAAGGATGCCTACCCGGAAACCGAAGCCGTCATGTTCTGCCGTATCCTCTACTCGGCCAACGAACAGCTTGCCGCCATCATGTGCAAGAAGGCCTTCGACGCGCTCAAACCGGGCGGTCGTCTGCTTATTCTCGACATGGTCATCGACGATCCGGAAAATCCGAATTTCGACTACCTGAGCCACTACATCCTTGGCGCAGGCATGCCCTTCTCGGTACTCGGCTTCAAGGAGCAGTCCAGGTACAAGGAGATTCTCGAATCGATCGGATTCACCGATGTCAACATGACCAGAAGGTACGAGCAGCTGCTCTGCCAGGCCGTCAAGCCGGCATAAGCCATCCGAACACGATCATATTGAAAAGGGCTGCCTTTGCCGGGCAGCCCTTTCTGTTTACGGGTGGAACACTGAACTGTTCAGAGCCCGCAAACGCTCTTTCTGCCGTAAAGCTCATGAGCCTGCCGGCAGATCTCTTCCCTGAAATCGGGATGCGCGATAGAGGCCATGGCCTCTGCCCGCTCACGCAGGTTCCTGGCATAGAGATTGACGATTCCGTACTCTGTCACGACATACTGGACGTGAGCCCTGGTCGTCACCACCCCGGCCCCCGGCCTGAGCATCGGCACGATCCTCGACTCACCGCGACTGGTCGTGGAGGGCAGGGCAATGATCGGCTTGCCTCCCGGAGAGAGGGCCGCGCCTCTTATAAAATCCATCTGACCGCCAACACCCGAAAAGTATCTGACCCCTATGGAGTCGGCACAGACCTGGCCGGTCATGTCAATTTCAAGGGCGCTGTTGATGGCCGTGACTTTGGGGTTTTTCCGGATCTCCCTCGTATCGTTGATGTAGTCGGAGCCGAACATTTCGACTACCGGGTTGTCATCGACAAAGTCGTAGAGCTTTTTCGAGCCCATAAGAAAACTGGCCACGATCAGTTCGTTATGCGTTTTCTTGTATCGTCCGGTGATAACCCCTTTTTCGACAAGCTCGACCACGCCATCGGAAAACATCTCTGAGTGGATGCCAAGATCCTTGTGGCCGGAGAGGGCGGCAAGCGTGGCATCCGGAATGGCCCCGATACCCATCTGCAACGTCGCCCCGTCTTCGACGATAGAGGCGATATGCCGGCCTATCTGCTTCTCGGTCTCGCTCAGTTCATGGCGAAGCGCTTCGGGAAGCGGGTCGTCAACATCGACCAGAGCATGGATCTTGCTGACATGCACAAGCCCCTCGCCATGCGTTCTCGGCATATGGGGATTGACCTGGGCGATGACGTGCTTCGCTGTATGGACGGCCGCACGGGCCGCATCGACCGAAACGCCGAGGGAACAGAATCCGTGCCGGTCAGGAGGAGAGACATGAACAAGCGCCACATCGAGCGGCATGATGCCGTTGTAGAACATCGACGGCACATCGCTAAGAAAGATTGGTATGGCATCGGCTTCGCCGCTCTGAACGGCCGCACGCACGTTACGGCCTACGAAAAAGGCGTTCATCCTGAAACTTTCGCGATATTCAGGCCTGACGTAAGGGGCGTCGCCCTCGGTGTGAAGACTCACTATCTCGACATCCCTCAACTCGGAGGCCCGTCCGACCATGGCCTCGATCAGCCTCTTTGGAACAGCCGCCGCGGTATGCAGGAAAACCCTGTCACCTGATTTTATCGCCTTGACCGCTGCTTCTGCCGATATCGTCCGATAATGCATTAAATGCTCCTTTTCCGTGTTTGGTTGTATGGCTCTTCCCTGTTCCCGGTCGATCCCCGGATGAAGGATCTTCCTGATAATTCTCCGATTGGGTACGGATCCCCGGTAAAGAGTTCCATAATTAAAATCAGAAGGCGGGGTGCATGCTCCTCCTGGAAGCACACCCCCGCCATTTACAGTCCACCGCTCGTGAAAAAACGACTGCTACTGGAGCGGATTGTTGTTTCTCCTGCGAAGATAGGCCGGAGTATCGGGCTGGCCCTTCTGAATCTGCTCGTCGTCATCCGAAAGAATCGAGAGCGGTTTCGGCCCGACCGACGACCGCAGACTGGATCCATCTGGACGAGCGCCGTCGAAGGGCTCGTGAATGGAGAGGCTTTTTCTGATATAGGCAGGAATCCTCAGGTCTTCCGCCGCCGCATCCGCCAGCCCTGACTGCTGCACCTGACGGGCCACACCGGTAACCGGAGTCTGCTTGGCCCCCCGGCTCTCCTTTGTCCCGGTCTGCACCGCGCTGCGAGGCTGCTCGCTCTGCTCCGTTCTCTTGAATCCGGTAACGATAACCGTCACGCGAATCTCTCCCGAAACCTGAGGCTCGTCTACATAGCCGTTGATGATCTTCGCCTCCCCGCCGACCTGCTCCTCGATGTAATTCATGGCATCCGACATGTCCCTCATGGTGACATCGCCCGTGATGTTCACAAGCACACCCTTGGCGCCACGTATCGAAACCCCGTCCATCAGCGGGCTGTTGATGGCATCGGAAGCCGCTTTCAGTGCCCGGCGATCGCCGGCCGCGGCCGCAGATCCCATGACGGCATCGCCGGCCCCCTGCATGATGCTCCGGACATCGGCAAAATCGACATTGACATGCCCATGACGAGTGATAATGTCGGCAATACCTTTGACCGCCCTGAAAAGGACGTCGTTGGCCATATTATAGGCTTCAGTGGCACTCACCCCCTCCTCGGCAATGCTGAGAATCTTTTCGTTCTCGACAAGAATGAGCGTATCAATATACTTGCGGAGTTCCGCAATGCCGCCGTCGGCGATCCGGGCCTTGATCTGACCTTCGAAACTGAAGGGTCTGGTGATAACCCCGATGGTCAGGATTCCCATGTTCCTTGCAATCGAGGCAATAACCGGGGCCGCGCCCGTCCCCGTGCCTTTGCCCATTCCTGCGGCTATGAACACCAGATCGGCACCTCGAAGCTGGGTGGCGATAATCTCACGGTCATCTTCGGCAGCCTGACGTCCCTTTGCCGGATCGGCACCGGCGCCGAGACCGTTGGTCGCCTTTTTGCCGATCTGAACCCTTATCGGGGCCCTCGAATTCAGCAGCGCCTGCCGGTCGGTGTTGAATACAACGAACTCAGTGCCACTGATTTTCCTGTCGATCATGTTGTTCACGGCATTGCCGCCGCATCCGCCAACACCGACGATCTTGATATTGACTCCGCATCCCTGGTCACTGTCGAACAGTCCCGGGTCCAGTTCAAATGCCATGATCTCTATCCCCTCTGTTTATTACTGCCGTTTTTTCTTGCAGGCCCCCTCATGAAGCAGCCCCGATATGCCGGGACTGCTTCATGGGGTGCGCTGAATCCACATCAATTTCCGTCTATCCCTTCCACGCACTCGAACCGTTCGTAACTAATTAACAGTTGCGCAGTTGCGCTATCGTATCTATAACTGGTCCCAGAACTTTTTCAGCCGGTCAACCAGCTTCTTGCCCCCCTGGGGTGTCCCAGTTGCGCCCTGATCCGTGACCGGATCGGAAAGCTGCTCCGGCTCGGGCTCCGGCTCTCTCGACGTTGTCGTTACAACTCCATAATCCTGATACAGGTTGTTCTGCAGGGAGTGGGCGACAAGCCCCATGACGGTTGCATACATGGGATTGTTGACCGCCTCCTTGATCCCGCCCGAAACCCCTTCAGGGTAGCCGGTACGGACATCGAGGCCGAGAATGTCACGAGCAAGCTCCTCGGTACCGGGCAGCAGCGAACCGCCACCGGTTATGATGGCGCCGGCATTGAGATATTCGTAATACCCGGAACGCTTGATGATGTCCCTCGCCAGTTCAAAGATCTCCATCATGCGGGCTTCGATGATCACCGTCAGGGAGCTTCTGGGGAACGACTTGCGTGGACGCCCCTCGATGCCTTCGATAAGGATCTCCTCGTCGTGCTCCAGCGCTTTGGCATAGGCACAGCCGTGACGGATCTTGACCTCTTCAGCCACGTCGTTCAGGGCTTTGACACCATAGGCGACATCATGCGTCACATCGTTAGCCGCAACCTTGATCACCTCCGAATATCTGATCGCCCCGTCGATATAGATGGCCACCTCGGTGGTCCCCCCGCCGATATCGATCACCACAACCCCGCTCTTTTTCTCACTCTCCTTCATGACCGCCAGGCCGGAAGCGACAGGCTCGAAGGTCATGGCACTGACTTCGAGACCGGCCTTTTCAATGCACTGCTTGATGTTGCGGATCTTGGTGCGGAGACCGACAACGATATAGGCGCTGCCCCGCATGGTCGTTCCGGCCATGCCGATCGGATCGAGCACCCCCTCCTGGTCATCGACAATGAACTCCTGGGGAATGACGTGGATGATCTCATGGTCGATGTCAAGATACCTTATGTTGGTCTTGGCTTTTTCGAGAAACCGCCTGACGTCGGAATCGTTGACGATACCCGACTGATTGACGCTGATTTCGGAATTGCTGTAGATGCAGTGCACGTGTGCACCGGAAATACCGACATTGACCCCCTTGATCCTGATGGAGGACTCACGCTCGGCGTCGGCCACAGCCTTTCTTATGGCATCGACGGTTTTGTTGATGTTTACAACTGTCGCCCGCTGGAGCCCTTCCGAATTGGAGCGCCCCTTGCCGAGCACATTGAGCTTGCCTATAACATCTTTTTCGGCAACTACGACACAAACCTTTGTGGTACCTATATCGAGACCGATCACAATATTGCTTTTCAGCATGTTACTTTGTTCAATGATGTTCAACGGGTCAATACTTGTCCCGCCGACTTGTCCGCCTTGGAAGAGGGCTGTGCTGGCGCCGGCGGAGCTGCCACAGGCTCCGTTGCAAACACTTTTTCGCGGAAACGAAGGTCGACAGAGCTATAGCAATCAAAACCCTTTTTTGCAACAACCTTTTGCCAGAATATCTCGAATTTTTTCAACTTTTCCTTGAAGTTGCCCTCATTGCCGATAATAAATCGGATGGAGGAACCTGAAGCGGCAAACCAGGACTGGTTGGCGGACGAAAGATGTATTTCACTGAGAAGGAGCGCAGCATAGCCGGAGCCGGAGAAAGCGTCGAGAATAAGCGCGAGAATACGATACTCTTCGCTGTTCATATGAAGCAACCCCCCGCCCGCCGGAACTGCACCACTGATGCCGTAAACAACGGGCAGGCGGTGAAAGCGGGCTGAAATACCGTTGTCCGGCACCAGCACTCCATCGGTATCGATGATCATGCGCACACCCTGGTAAAGGGTTGCGGCCAGAGGCTGGCGCTCGGCGATCCTGACCCTGACGATGCCGTTCAGCTCTTTGCTGATCTGCATTTCCCGGATAAGGGGCTCGGAGCCCAGCGCGCTCCGGATCTCATCCGGATCAACCTTGTCGAGCCGCCGTCCGATGAACACCTGCAGTGGCCGCTCCATCTCCTTGCGGGAAAGGATGTTCGTGCCGCTGACCACCACTTTCCGGACCGTCACCCCCTCTTTCCAGTGGGAGGCACTCCAGACCAGACCTGTGATGGCGAGAATCAGCAGAAAAAGTACGAAGGTGACGACCGGCAGGGAGCCCAGCAGCCTGCGCGCCTTTCCTTTTGAATCTCCCGCTCCGGGCAGGATACGTTCCGGATCCAGGGCGTCCGGCTCCCGCAGCTTTCTGTCGCTGCGATCGTTGTCATGATCCAGAATGGACATCGTTCCAGTTCCTGTTGTTGTCTGGCGAGAGCAAAACCGAGTCCGGGGAGCACCCCGGACGGTGATTGTACCACTTTGCCTGGCGGGAAAGTAACGGATTGAGCCGATCTCCTCGAGAAGGTGACTCCGCTACCCCCCGCCTGTCGAAATCATTGGCCGCCGGAAGGCGTCCCTGCCTCTGTTGAGCTACGGCAGAGATCGGCAAACCGGGTGGCCATCTGGGTGACGTCACCGGCACCCATGAACAGAATCAGGGTTTTTCCGGATGCATGCTGACGGAGCGCCGACAGCAGTTCATCACGGCCCGCGGCATACACGACCTGTTTCGCGCCGGCTCTGGTCGCCGCTCCAGCAACGAGCTCACCGGTAATGCCCGGATAGTCTGCCGATTGCTCGCGGGAGGGGTAGATGCCGGCAACGTAGACCATATCGGCACGGGAAAGCGCCCAGCCGAACTCATCGGCAAATTCCGCCGTCCGGGAGAAGAGGTGCGGCTGGAACACGGCGATGACCCGATGATCCTTCCACCCCTCTTTGGCCGCCCTGACGGTCGCCTTTACCTCGGAGGGGTGATGGGCATAATCATCGATGACGATGAGGCCGTCAGAGCCTTCATATTTGAGCTGGAAGCGCCGGCGCATGCCGCTGTAGCGGCCCAGTCCGGCAATGATTGCCTCCGGCTGCAGACCGATTTCGAGACCGGAGGAGAATGCTGCAAGGGCGTTGAGCACGTTGTGCCGACCCGGCACGGCGAGCCGGACACCCTTATAAACCTCTCCGAAGGCCTGTACCGTAAACACCGATCCCGAACCGTGAAGTTCGATATCGGAGGCCATGACATCGGCCTGCTCCTCGATGCCGAAGGTGGTGTACCGGCGATTAAGCCTCGGAATGATACGCCTGATCTCCGGCCAGTCAACACAGCAGATCACCCGGCCATAAAAGGGCACCTTGTTTGCAAACTGCACAAAGCAGTCCCGCAGCTCATCCATGGTACCATAGGTGTCCATGTGCTCCGATTCGAGACTGTTGATGACGGCAATGGTCGGAGTCAGCTTCAGGAAGGCCTTGTCATACTCGTCAGCCTCGATCACCATGAACTTCCCATCACCGACCACGGTGCTTCCTTTCAGAAAGTCGGAGACTCCGCCGATCATGACCGTGGGCGACTCCCCGGCATCGATCAGCATGGTGGCGATCATGGCCGTGGTGGTCGTCTTGCCGTGCGTGCCCGAAATGCAGAGTCCGGACTTGTAGCGCATCAGCTCGCCGAGCATCTCATCCCGCTTGATCGTCGGAATACCGAGTTTCAGCGCAGCCTGTATTTCGACGTTACTGCCGGGGCGCACGGCTGATGAGTAGACCACCACGTCGCTCGTACCGACATGCTCGGCATTGTGCCCCTCATAGACAACCGCCCCATGTTCGCGGAGCTTTTCGGTGACCTCTCCCGAAGCCAGGTCCGATCCGCTGACCGCAAAGCCCGATTTCAGCAGCAGCTCGGCAATGGCACTCATTCCCGCGCCTCCGATTCCGACGATATGGACGTTTCTCGTTTTTCCCAGTTCCATCGTTAAGCACTCCTCACTGTTTTGAAATCGCGATAATTCTTGCCGCAAGCTGGGCGGCAGCTTCAGGATGCCCCTGTTTCCGGCTGGCGACGCCCATTGCGGTGAGCGCCTCCGGGTTCCGGACAAGAGCGAGTATCGACTTGAGAGAGTCGTCGTCACCGAGCCGGTTGTCTTCGATCATGACCGACGCTCCGGCCTTGACCATGGCAAGAGCGTTGTGACGCTGATGATCGGCGGCGGCATGCGGATAGGGGACCAGAATGGAGGGCTTTCCGAGATTGGTCAGTTCGGCAAGTGTCGATGCCCCGGCCCTGCAGAGCACCAGATCGGCCGCCGCATAGGCCGGCCCCATCTCTTCGATGTAGGGCCCGATCCAGATCGTGCCGGAGGAGGAGATCTGCGACTGAACCCGCTGGATATCCAAGGATCCGGTCTGCCAGATCAGATTGACTTTGCCCTCAAGCTGACGGCAGAAGCCGAGCATGGCGTTGTTGATCGAGCGGGCTCCACGGCTCCCGCCGAAAACGAGCAGCGTGGGAAGCTCCCGACCTAGATTGAACCTGCTGCGCGCCACCGCTGACGATTCCGGGGAAAATTGCCTTGCCGGATTTCCCGTAACGAACACCGATCTGTGACCCCTGAAAAACCGTCGGCTCTCTTCGAACGACAGATGAAGCTCCGTGGCCAAGCGCGCAAGGATGCGGGTGGTCACTCCCGGCCAGGCGTTCTGCTCCTGAATCAGGGTTTTCCGGCCCATGATCTGTGCGGCAAGAAGCACCGGGGCGCTGACGTAGCCGCCAGTGCCGACAACGACATCGGGAGCTTCGCGCCGGACGAGGGCCATTGACTGGGCAAGAGCGGAGGCGAAATCGGCCAGCACACCGACATTGTCAAGGAGGGCACGTAACGATTTTCCCCGCTTGAGCCCTCTCGATGGCAGGATATGTAAACGGTAGCCGAGCCGGGGCACTTCGGTAGACTCGATACCGCGCTCCGTGCCGGCAAACGAGACCGCAATCCCGGGATCGAGTCGCTGCAGCTCGGTCGCCATGGCGATGCCGGGATAGAGATGACCTCCTGTCCCCCCGCCTGCAAAGAGTACTCTCATTGCCCGTCTCCTTCCGCAATCACCAGCGGTTGAGCCGTTACCATCGACTCAAGCTTTTTCTTGTGACGTGAGATGCTGAACAGAATGCCAACACCGAGGGAGTTGAACAGCATCGCCGTTCCCCCATAGCTGATGAACGGCAGCGCCACCCCCGTGGTCGGCAGAAGATGACTTGCTACGGCAATGTTGATGAATGCGAACAGGACTATGGAGATCGTGATGCCGGCAGCGACATACCTGCCGAAGGCATCGGGGGCATTTCTCGAGATGATGATGCCGCAGATGAAAAATCCGGCGAACAGCAGGAGAATCACGAGAGCCCCGATAAATCCGTACTCTTCGCCGACAACGACAAAGACAAAATCGTTGTATGAGAGCGGCAGATAGAGCTCCCGCTGCTTGCTGGCGCCTACGCCAAGCCCGAAGAGGCCGCCGTTGCCGAGACCAAGCAGTGCCTGACTGACCTGATAGCTCTGCAGCTTTTCATCAGCGCCGAGAAAAGAGGTCAGTCGTCTGGCCCTGTAGGAAGCCGCATAGACGAACAGAACGGCAACAGGAGCCAACGCCAGGAGGGTTGTGAGGAGATGCTTGATACTGACGCCGCCGACAAACATCAAACTGAAGCCGATCAGCGCAATGAGCGTCGCGGTGCTGAAATTCGGTTCAAGCGCAACCAGCGCCACAACCGATAGCAGAAGGGACAAAAGCGGATAGTAACTGTCTTTCAGATCCTTGATATACTCCTGCTTGAGCGTGATCAGCCTTGAGAAATGGAAGATGATCGCATACTTTGCCAGATCGGAGGCCTGAAACTTCAGCGGTCCGTATCCGAGCCACCGGGCGGCCCCCTTGATGACACCTGCCGCGTGGAGTACCAGGAGAAGGAAGAGAAGGGCCATACTGACAAAAAGCAGGACCTTGCTGATCTTCATGAAAAAGTGGTAGTCTATGTTGGCCACAATCAGAATGAGCACAAGTCCTGCACCAACAAAGGTGAGCTGGCGCCAGAGAAAGTACTGTGGATCCGAAAATTTCTTTTCGGCCCATCCTGCGCCACTGCTGTAGACCACGGCGATCCCGATGCACATGAGAAGGACGACGATCATCAGGAGCAGTCGGCCGGCAGTGCCCTCAGCGTGGCTGTTACGCCCGGAGGCCGTATATGCAGGCTCACCCGTTGCAACCGGAATGTCGCTGTCACTCTTCAGCATTATGAGAGCCCCCTGACAAGTTGCTTGAATTGAACTCCGCGATCCTCGAAATTCCTGAACATGTCGAAACTCGAACAACCGGGCGAAAACAGCACGCTGCCGCCAGGCACACCGATCCTCGACGCAAGCCCGACCGCTTCCTGGAGCGTACCGGCAGTATAGACCCTCGTGACACCGTCGAAAGCCTGCTCGATCTTCACCTTCGACTCGCCGATGGCGATGATGGCATCAACCTTCTCCGTGACCAGTCCGAACAGAACGCTGTAGTCGTTTCCCTTATCCCGTCCCCCGGCAATCAGCACCATCCCCTCCGGCGTCGCCTGCAGGGCCTGGCGAAGGGCGTTGACGTTGGTCGCCTTCGAATCGTTGATCCACTCCAGGCCGCATGCCGAGCCGGCATACTCCTGGCGGTGCTCGACGCCGTTGAACTGCCGGAGAGTCTCGCGGGCAACCTCCGGAGAGACTCCGGCGACCATTGTGGCCGCAACAGCGGCAAGGGCATTATAGAGGTTGTGGTCACCGCGGAAGCTCGGTTTCATGAACTCTTCGACCCCGACAACCCTCTCCTCCGCCCCTTCGGACGGAAAAACGATCGAACCATCCTTTACGGTAACAAAGCGGCCGGTATCCAGAGCATGCTGAAGGCCGAACGGCACGACCCTGAAAGGCCAGGGCTCGGGAACATCAAAATGGGCCCGCAGAAGAGGGTCGTCATGATTGTATATAAGAGTATCCACCGCACCCTGAACGGCATGAATCCGGAACTTCGCCCGGGCGTAGGCATGGATATCCCCGCCGTAGCGGTCCATATGGTCCGGGGTGATGTTGGTCAGAACGGCGATATCCGGCCTGAAGGAGAGACAGCGTTCGAGCTGGTAGCTGCTCAGTTCGATGACGGCGATATCCCCTGGATCCATGTCGAGCACCTTCGATGAAAAGGGTACGCCGATATTTCCCACGGCGAACGCCCGGTAGCCCCGGCGGCGCCCATCAGCCTCGCAGATACTCTGAATGAGCGTGGCCGTAGTGGTCTTGCCGTCGGTGCCCGTAATGCCGATGATGCGCGCACGGCAGAACCATGAGGCCAGCTCGATCTCGCTGAACACGGGTACGGCACGGCTCTCCATCGCCACGATCACCCTCGACGTCGGCGGAATGCCGGGACTGACGATGCACATATCCGCATCGAAAACCCTCTCTGAATGGCCCTCATCTTCGAAAGGGATACCAAGGGTCTCTAGCGTGCTTCGCCCCTGCGGCGAAATGGTACCGAATTCGCTCAGGAATGGGTAAGCGCCCGCTTTCAGGAGCAGCTCCGCCGCGGCGAGCCCGCTTTTTCCGGCGCCGATCACCGACACCTTTCTGCCATGCAGTTCTTCCGGATTCACGTTATCTCAGTTTCAGTGTCATGAGGCTTGTAAGAAACAGCAGGATGGTTACGATCCAGAACCTGATCACGATCTTCTGTTCAGGCCACCCCTTCAACTGGAAATGGTGATGCAGCGGGGCCATCAGGAATATCCTCCGCCCCTCGCCAAAGCGCATCCTTGTAAATTTGAACCATGCGACCTGCAGAGAAACCGACAGGGTTTCGAGGAAAAAGACTCCGGCCAGTACCGGCAACAGCAGCTCCTGCTTGATCATGAGCGCGATGACGGCGATGGCGCTGCCAAGAGCGAGCGATCCCGTATCGCCCATGAAGAGTTCGGCGGGGTTCGAATTGAACCACAGAAACCCGACACAGGCCATGACGATGGCCATGCTGACAATGGCGATCTCTCCGGCTCCGGAGATGAACGGTATGCTCAGATAACCGGCATACACCGCATTGCCGGTAAGGTAGGCGAAACCGCCAAGACCGATCACCACGATCGACGAACTGCCGGCCGCAAGCCCGTCAAGCCCGTCTGTCAGGTTGACCGCATTGGAGACCGCCGTAATGATGAAAATCACCACCGGAATATAGAAGACCCCGTAATCGATCGAGACCCTCTTGAAAAAGGGAACGGTCGTCTTGGAGAGCAGCACGGAAAAAGCGGGATCGTACCATGTGTACAAACCGATCACAAGGCCAAGCGTGATCTGTCCTATCAGCTTGTACTTACCGGCAAGACCACCCTTGATCTTCAGTACAACCTTGCGGTAATCATCGATAAATCCGATGGTTCCCATCCAGAAAACGGCCAGCATGATCAGCCAGACATGAGGATCGTCAAACTTTGCCCAGAGCAGGGCCGAAACTTCGATGGCAAAAATGATGAGCAGTCCCCCCATGGTCGGCACATCGTTTTTCTTCCGATGCTCCGGAGGAGCCTCCTCCTTGACCGGTTCGATGAACCGTGCCTTGAGAAAACGGATAAAGCCCGGCCCGGCCAGAAGGGTGATCAAAAGAGCCGTAATTGCCGCCGCACTCGCCCGGAAGGTCAGGTACTCCACAACGCGCATGCCCGGCAGATCGAACAGTTCGTTAATATATTTGAGCAGGTAATAAAGCATACGTCCCGTTATTCTTGTGTTTTTTCCCTGACGAGTGATTCGGCAGCAACTTCGAGCCTCATGCCGCGGGAGCCCTTGAAAAGCACCGCATCGCCAGACCTGACATACCCCGAGAGAAACTCCGTCAGCATCTCCATCCGTTCAAAGTGCCCAAGCTGGATCTTGCCGGTATGAAGGCCGGAGAGCCTCGACATCTCCCCGAAGGTACAGACGGCGTCGATCGGCACCTGCCGGATATACCTGCCGATGTTTTCATGCTCCTCCGACGAGGTGCCGCCAAGTTCGAGCATATCACCTATGACGGCAATTTTACGGCCGCGGCAATCGAGTCCGCCGAGGGTGTCCAGCGCAAAGCGCATCGAGTCGGGATTGGCGTTGTAGGTGTCGTTGAGCACAACGACGCCACCCCCTTCGAGCAGCTCCATTCTCTTCCACCCTTTTGCCGGGTGCAGCGAGGCAAAAGCAGTCGCAATCATGGCCGGAGCAATCCCGAAATGGCGGCCAACGGCAGCGGCGGCAACCGCGTTGGACAGATTGTGACGGCCGATGAAGTTTGTCGATACCGGCTGACGGCAATCTGCCGAAGAGAGGATGAACGAAATCCGTCCGACCCTGTCGGTCGTGAGCTCTTCCGGCCACAGGCTGTTCCGGCCACCCGGCGCCGTGCCGTAAAACACGCTGCGCTCCGGATCCAGGCCGCTGCCGGCGGCCATGAGACGAGGATCGTCGCCGTTGATGAATACCGTGCCGCCGCTGCGGTCCACATAGCGGTAGAGAGCAGCCTCGGCATCCGATACGCCGTCGAGGCTGCCGAAAAATTCGAGATGCTCATGGCCGATATTGGTGAGCAGTCCGTGCGTCGGACGGGCAATTGCCGCAAGGAGCTCCATCTCACCGGGATGGTTGATGCCCATTTCGACCACCGCAATGCCGGTATCGCGGCGCATCTGCAGAAGGGTCAGGGGCACACCGAGGTGGTTGTTCCTGTTTCCCTGGCTCATGTGCACCCTGAATCCGGTTGCAAGCACGGCCGAAATCATCTCTTTAGTAGTTGTCTTGCCGTTGCTTCCTCCTACGCCGATAACCGGTATCTCGAACCGGTTGCGATAGGTCAGGGCGATCTGCTGGAGAGCCGCGACCTGATCCTCGACCACGAGGAACCGGCGCCCCGGACCACGGAACTCCTCTCCATGCGACTCGTACCACTCCCGGCCGACCACAGCCCATGCGGCACCATGATCAAACACCTCACCGATGTACCGGTGACCGTCAGTCCGCTCTCCCGGAAGGGCTACGAAAACCGACCCCTCGACAACCTCGCGGGAGTCGATAACCACCACCGGATCCGGCAGAAGGTAACGCTCCCCGCCCTCTTCGGCCACAACAAGACCAGCCTCCTGAAAATCACGATAAATCAGCGAGCCTTTCATGCTGGCTCCTTTGTCACAATCGACTCCTGAGGGTTTTCAAGGCATGCGGCAAGCTGCTCCCGGTCGGAGAAGTGCAGCTTCCGGCCGGCAATCTCCTGATACTCTTCGTGTCCCTTGCCGGCTACAATCAGAATATCGCCCTCTTCGAGCCCGGCGACGGCCCGCCTTATGGCTTCGGCACGGTCACTGATCCGGAGGTGGGCAAGGCCATCCATGCCCGCCTCGATCTCGTCGAGTATCGCTTCAGGATCTTCATCCCGCGGGTTGTCGGAGGTCAGAATGACCCGGTCGGCGTACCTGGCGGCAATCCGGCCCATCTCGGGGCGTTTCAGGCGATCGCGGTTGCCTCCGCACCCGAACACCACTACCAGGTTCGACCCAACGGGCGTCATCGGACGCAACGCCTCAAGACTCTTCTGCAGGGCATCGGGCGTATGGGCATAATCGACGATGGCACATCGGCTCCGGTCGGGGCTCCGGAATCTCTCCATCCTCCCTTCGACGCCGGCCGCCCCGGCAAGACCGTCAAGCGCTGCAGCGGGATCGAGGCCAAGACCGAGGCCCACGGCAAAGGCTTCGAGCATGTTCATCACGTTGAAGGAACCTGGACGCGCGACCTTCATCGGCATCTGCAGCCCACGGAAGGAGAGTTCGGCAAGGGTGCCATCGACCGTCGCCGACGAGATCACGGCATTCACCCGCTGCCCGGGCAGAGTACCGCCAGGATGAGCGCCCTGGAGAGAGCAGCTGAAAATCCGGTCGGAAGAGAGCCCGGCGGCCATGAATTCCGCATGAGAATCGTCCGCGTTGAAGACGCCGAAACCGTCAGAGGTCAGCTGACTGAAAAGCTGCCGCTTGGCTTCGGCATACTGCTGCATGGATTCATGAAAATCGAGATGCTCTGGCGTCAGGTTGGTATAGACGGCAGCTCGGAAACGGATGCCGTAAACCCGGCTGAGCACGAGAGCGTGGGAGGAGACCTCCATGACCGCTGCCCGGCAGCCGGCGGAAAGCATACGGCTGAAAAGGGCCTGAAGGCCATGAGCCTCGGGAGTCGTCCGGTCGAGCGGAATATCGCAGTCACCGATCCGGCAGAGCCCCGTACCTATATATCCGGCTGGAATACCTGCCGAGTTCAGCATCGACGTGATCAGCCTCGCGGTGGTCGTCTTGCCGTTCGTGCCTGTTACGCCGATGATCATGAGCCGTTCCGAGGCGTCGCCATAAAAGATCCTGGCGGCATCGGCAAGCGCCTTTCGCCCGTCATCGACTAGAATGTAGAGAACCTTTTGACTGCAAAGCGCGGGATACTCCTCGCACACCACAGCAACCGCACCGCCATTGACAGCATCGTCGATATGGCGATGCCCGTCGGTACTGAAGCCTCGCACGGCCACAAACAGGGCCCCGGGCCGGACCTCTCGCGAATCGCACGTCACAAGAGTGACCGCAGCACAGTCAGCGGCAGCACCCCTGCGTCCAAGCAGGCCGCCAATACCTGAGACTATATCGTTGAGCATCACCATCTGTCAGCAATCCTTTAACATGTTCATCCGCGTCATCATTCACTCTCTCCTGCTCCTCTTCGCCAGGGTTACACTGACTTTACACTCTTTCTGCACCTTCGTACCCGAAGGCACGCTCTGCGCTGACACCACACCATCCATTTCGCCGGCACGCTCATATCCCAGCCCGTTCCACTCAAGAAGCCGCTGGGCTTCAAGGGCGGTCAGGCCCTTCAAATCAGGAACGGCAACCGTCACGATGCGGTCAAGGCTCGCCTTTTCCGGTGAAGGCATGGCGAGTCGCTGCTGCATTTCACGTGAACAGGCAACCGCCCGGCTGCA
>Ga0326729_1000173_pt1 | contig 17145 bp, 11 predicted proteins | sample MHFSIPfraction_2_FD_207744 | JGI IMG/M metagenome (GOLD analysis project Ga0326729, IMG submission 207744) | Lab enriched peat soil microbial communities from Michigan Hollow, Ithaca, NY, United States - MHF6AY SIP fraction | ecosystem: Environmental > Terrestrial > Soil > Wetlands > Peat...
GCAGGGAACGGCTCGACATCCTGCGCGACGCCGACGAGATCTACATCGAGGAGCTCAAATCGAGCGGGCTGTACCAGAAGGTCTGGCAGGCGTTCTCGGTCCTCCTCCCGGTGCAGTCTGTTGGCGTAATGGGCGACAAACGCACTTACGAAAACGTGCTCGCCCTGCGCGCGGTCGAATCGACCGACGGCATGACGGCCGACTGGGCCCAGCTGCCGCACGACTTCCTCGCCCGCGTATCGAACCGCATCATCAACGAAGTCAGGGGCATCAATCGCGTCGCCTATGACATCTCCTCCAAACCCCCGGCCACGATCGAGTGGGAGTGACTGGATCGCGCAATTCCCCTAACCGACTGCTGAAACCCTCATAAAAGCCAGGGTTTCAGCAGTACGGTAATTGAACCAGTAATGGGCAACGCTCACGGGCCGATTTGTCTCTAGCCCTTTTCATACGGTAAACGGGGCGCTTCGCCTTAAAGATGTATTCCCCTCAAGCGATCGATGAAGATTGGAAACAATGACGCGTCGAATCGTTGATCGAGTGGATTCAGTTTGCTGTTTTTTCGATGTATAGCTGATATAAGGGTGCTGAAATAATTCTTAATTTTCGGCAATATATATTGGTAAACACATCGATCGCAGGTTTTGGGCAGCGTATCGGGTCGAGGCCATATGACAGGTTCTCCGACCATAGGTAGTCATCGAAAGCAATGACGCCGCCTTCCCGCAAAAGCCGAAAGCTCAGAACAGCATCACAAAGGACATCCGGCGCCTGATGAGAACCGTCCACATAAATGAAATCGAAATAGTTTTGTTTGCCGCCTGCTAACAGCCTGGCAAGCTCGACATCAGAACAACCTTTATGAAGTTGAAGATCGACACTGTTCCCATTGCGCGATATGGACAAATTCGTGTTGTATAAAAATCGCTTTTCAACTTCAGACATATCTGCCTCAGCTGACCCCCCCGGCCTGTGTTCAATTCCTCCTTCCCAGTTATCGACACAATGAATCTCGATATTTTTTTTCGGTGACAGACTATCAATCAGGTAGCATGTACTCGCACCTTCGTATGAGCCGATCTCAAGGATCTTCGAAGGATTGACTTGCGGAATAAGCTGATCCCATACGTTTTTCACCATCCCGAACCAGTCGTTCGTAAATCGATATGCGCTTGACAGGTCGCTATTTTGCACTGTTATTATCTGTTTTATTTTTCCCGCCTGACCCTGACAGCCATAATCAGCATCGTTAAGCCTTTATTCCCGCCCCGGATCGCCTGATTGTTTCGCTTGTCTACATTCGCGTTACCGGATCAGCAGGCTTCACATAAATATGATCCGGAGGCAGGTCGAGATGATAACGTCCATACATCTCCTCATAGGCCTCCTCGATATGCCTTGTAAACCGTTCACTATCGAACAACGGCGAAGAGAGCCGGTTTTCCTCCAGTCGCTGCCTTATCTCAATCAGCTTTTCGGGGGCAGTTGCGAGTTCGACAGCCATAGCCTCATACTCCTCCTTCGTGGATGTAATGAGTTCCGGCAATTGAATGGCATTCAGCAAACTTGCCGCGACCCTGCCCGCAAACGACTCGCCGAGGCAGGTCAGGACCGGCAATCCTGCCCACAGGGCGTCACTTGCCGTCGTATGGGCATTGTAAGGAAAAGTGTCCAGAAACAGATCTGCCGACCTATGCCTTGCCAGATGTTCCGGAAGCGGCAGGCGTCCGGCAAAAACCAGCCTGTCAGCGTCAACACCTCTTTGAACGGCCTCCTTCCGCAGATTACCCGATGATTTCGGATTGTCCTCGAGAAGCCACAGGACACTGCCATCCACACTTTTCAGGATTCTCATCCAGCAGTCGAAGGTATCCGGCGTTATCTTGTAATTGTTGTTGAAACAACAGAATACGAATCCTGTCGCCGGCAATCCCGACTCATCCCTCGAGAACACTTTGTCTGCGATCCGACGTTTTGCATCATTGACCTGGTAGCTGTCAGGCAGATATACTATTTTTTCAGTATAGAACTGCCGGGACTGCTCAGGGATAAGGGTGGGGTCAGCGATGAGGTAATCCATATATTCAGCACCCATGGTGCCAGGATATCCAAGGTAATTCACCTGTATCGGCGCGGCCCTGAATGAAAATATATTTGTCCGGGAATCACCTGTAAAGCCTTTCAGGTCAACAGAAATATCGATCTCCAACTCCCTGGAGATCAGGGCGGCCTCTTTATCCGACATAGCCTGTATATCAATGAATCGATCAACGGATGAGGTAACCCTTTTTCTCATTTCGTCATCTTTCGGTTCGCGGCCATACGAAAATGCAACAATCTCGAACCTTGATCGATCATGTTTTTCGAAAAGCTCGGCCATAAGATACATCGTGGCGTGACTATGATAATCTGCTGAGTAGTATCCAACCCGTATTTTATCATGCATTGAACGTTTACTGATCGCCTGATGCATGGTTTTCGAAGGACATTTATCCTCAACGTATATCAATGCGACCTGTTTTTGCAATGAAAGCGAGTCTATCAACGAAAGGACGGGAAACGGAGTTGAGGCTCTTTCGTGATTGACTATTTTCGTTACCATTTGTTGCAAAAGGGCATCGAATGATGACCAATCGCAAATCATCATCTTTATATACAGATATGTTCCTGACGAATAATCGACATAAGGAGTCAGGGAGATCGCTTTGGCTAAACTGTCTACCGCCGCTTCCAACTCTTTGAGATCGCTCAGCACTACCCCTCGATTGAACCACGCATCGGCTGAATCGGGATTGATTGCTATCGCCCGGTCACAACTGGCCAGAGCAGCCGGATATTGTTTGAGTTCATTTAACGCAACAGCTCGATTTGACCAGCTGACGGCAAAATCCGGCTTGATGGCTATCGCCTTGTCATAACTGGCAACTGCAGCATTGAACTGTCTGATCTCAAGGAACAGATTGCCTCGATTGAACCAGGCATCGAAATAATCGCTTTTGAGTGCTATTGCCTTCTCAAAACTGTTCAGTGCTGCATCATGCTGTCTGAGTGCCTGCAATGCAAGGCCACGGCTTGACCATGCTTCGGCATAATCGGCCTTGAGCTCTATCGCCCGATCATAACACTCAATGGCGGCTGTCGGTCGCTTCAGGCTCTGAAGCGCCAAACCGCGATTATACCATGCTTCGGCATAATCGCGGTCGATCGATATTGATTTCTCATAACTGGTTATCGCGGCGTCATACTGTTTGAGCTCCTGCAGCACATTGCCCCGGTTGGACCAGGCTATGGTAAAATCGGGCTTCAGCTCTATCGCCTTCTCGTAGCTGACCAGGGCCGCATTGTGCTGTTTAAGATCGATCAAAACATTGCCTCGACCGGACCAGGCTTCGGCATAATCGGGCTTAAGCTCTATCGCCCGATCATAACTCACTATGGCAGCATCATACTTTTTGAGTTCCTTCAACGCTAAACCTCGGCTCGACCAAGCTTCAGCATAATCGGGCCTGAGCTCTATCGCCCGATCATAACTCACTATGGCGGCGTCCAGCTGCGTCAGGCCCTGAAGCGCCAGGCCGCGATTGAACCAGGCTTCGGCATAATCCGGATTGATCGACAGTGCCTTATCATAACTGGCTATCGCTGCGGAAAACTTGTTGAGCGCATGCAGCGCCAGTCCTCGATTGGAATGATAAGCAGCGTTATACGGGGACAGGGCAATAGCCTGACCAATCAAATCGACTGCTCGCTGGTGATCCTGTGTCTGATAAGCGACTATCCCGAGCAGATGAAGCGCTTCAGCGTTGTTTGGCTGGAATGCCAGGATCTCGTCATATTTGGCGCGAGCCAGGGCAAGCTGACCTTGCTGATGCAACGCCAGCGCTTGCTGTAACATTTCGTCACCCCTTTCTTTCAAAGCGTCGTGTCAGTTATTGATTGTGGCATAAGCTGGACTCATTCGGACATGGGGACACTGGACAAGGATCATATGAGTGTGCTCAAGGCATCGAAAAGTACGCCCTCAACAAGAGTTATTTAAAATATCGGCATTGATCCTGGAAAATACGCCCTGCCAGTCACCACGCGCTTCCTGCCGATACAGTCTGACGCTGTCGTACCACGGACTGTCATTCCTGTCGAGCAACCAGCGCCAATCAGAAAAGAATGGCAACATCAGGCAGGTCGGTTTGCCCATGGCCCCGCTCAAATGCGCCACGCTGGTGTCAATTGTGATGATCATATCCATCAATTCGCAAAGAGCCGCCGTATCGATAAAATCATTCAGCTCATCGCCATAATGCAATATCCCTGCATGGGCCTGAAACGTCGATTTATCAGCTTCCCAAACCTCTTGCTGGAGACTTACATACTGGAATTCAGGCGATAACCACGGAATCAGCTCTGACAGGGGAAAACTGCGATACAAAAGGTTCGTATTCCATTTATTTCCGCTCCACACCAGCCCGATTCGAGGTTTCGTCTTCCTGCCCAATCTGCGACTCCATTCAGCCACCCTTTCGCTTTCACCTGACAGATATTTCGAAGCTGATGGAATGGTTTCGATGGTCGTTTTAAATGCCAGGGGCAAACTCATCAATGGGCAATGAAAGTCAAACCAGGGAAGCACTTCGCCTCTGACCACAAACTCTGCAACAGATTCAAGCTGTTTCAGCAGACCGATGAGCGGCTGTTCGACTTCCAGAATGACCCGTGCCCCAAGGTCGACGACAAGTTTCACGTAACGACAGAACTGGATCGTATCGCCTAACCCCTGTTCGCTATGGAGCAATATGGTTTTACCTGCTATGGAGGCATCTCCAAGCCATAGTGGCTGAGTGAAGTTTCGCCTGGGAGAAGGAAAGTCATCTCTTTTCCATCGCCATTCATGCAACTCCCAACCCTTACGGTAATCTCCGACCGAAAGCAACGCCAATGATTTATTATAATAAGCATTTACATGACCGGAATCGAGAGCTGTCGCCTGGTCGAAACTCGCCATCGCGGCCTCCCTCTGATCGAGCTCCTGCAACGCAACTCCTCGGCTCGACCAGGCCTCGGCATACTCCGGCTTTAACGCTATCGCCTGATCATAACTCGCTACCGCCGCTTCCAGATGCTTGAGTTCCTGCAATGCCATCGCCCGATTGTAAAAGGCCTCGGCATAATCCGGTTTGATCCCTATCGCCTTCTCATAACTTGCTACCGCTGATTCATACTGCTTGAGCTCCTGCAGCGCAACACCACGGTTTGACCAGGCTTCGGCATGATCGGGTTCCAGGGATAAAACCCGATCATAACCCGCCAACGCAGCTGCATATTGTTTGAACTCGTGCAACGTCACGCTTCGATTGTAACAGGCAACCGCATCATAGGGCCTGATCCCTATCGCCTTCTCATAACTTGCTACCGCTGCGTCATACTGTTTGAGTTCCTGCAACGCATTCCCTCGGCTTAACCAAGCCTCGGCGTAATCGGGTTTGTGCTCTATCGCCCTATCATAACTTACAATAGCGGCGTCCAGCTGCGTCAGGCCCTGAAGCGCCAGACCGCGATTATACCAAGCCTCGGCGTAATCAGGGTTACGCTCTAACGCCTGATCATAACTCGTAATCGCTTCAGTTAACTTGTTGAGCCCATACAGCGCCAGACCCCGATTGGAATAATATGCGGCGTTATCAGGATACAGCGCGATAGCCTGATCGATCAAATCAACCGCACGCTGATGATTTTGAGTCTGGTAATCGATTATCCCGAGCAAATGAAGAGCTTCAGCGTTATCGGGCTGGATTGCCAGGATCTCTTCATACATACCTTGAGCTCGGGCAAGTTCCCCGCTCTGATGAAGTATCATGGCCTGATTCAATCGGCCATCAATCAATTCTTCTGTACTCTTGAGCACCAGCTATAACTTTTTTGGGTTGGATCGTGAGCTGGATTAATGAACGCGCCACTCGTACCCTACCACTGATCACTCATGGGCATTGAAAATGCTGAGGAGAATAACCAGTTGTATTACTTAACAATTTCCGAGCCGACATGGCAGTGGAATCGGACATAAGGGAGCAAAGGTTGCCCTGCAACGCTTTTGCTCAGCGTTCTTTCAAAGGTAACCTAAAACTGTTTCAACGAAACTTCAGGCTTGACGTAAATGTGATCAGGCGGCAGATCGAGATGATAACGGTTATACATCTCCCTGTATGCAGTCTCGATATGCCTCGTGTACGAATCGATATCGAACAAGGGCGCAGTAAGCCGGTTATTGTCCAGCTTCTGTTTTAATTCATCAAGCTTTTCAGGATTGAGAGCGAGTTCGATCGCCATCGCCTCATACTCTTCCTCTGAGGATGTAATGAGTTCCGGCAGATGAACGGCATTCAGGATGCTTGCCGCCACTCTTCCCGCAAACGATTCGCCGATAAGGGTCAATACCGGTAAACCTGCCCATATGGCATCACTTGCCGTTGTGTGGGCGTTGCAGGGAAGAGTGTCAAGAAACAGATCCGCCGACCGATGTCTGGCCAGGTGTTCCGGAAGCGGTGCGCGCCCTGCAAAGACGAGCCTGTCAGCGTCAACACCCTTTCTCACAGCTTCTCTCCGAAGATTACCCGATACCTGGGGGTTGTCTTCAAAGAGCCAGAGGACACTTCCCTCCACTCTTTCAAGGATCCGCATCCAGCAATCGAAGATGCCCGGCGTTATCTTGTAGTTATTGTTGAAACAGCAGAAAACGAAACCGTTTGACGGCAATCCCAGCTCTTGTCGAGTAAATGCCACGTCAGCGACTTGACGTTTCGCATCATTCACCTGATAGCTGTCAGGCAGATAAACTATCTTTTCCGTATAAAATTTCTGAAACTCCTGCGGAACAAGCGTTGGATCGGCAATAATGTAATCCATGTACCCGGCTCCCATAGTGCCGGGATAGCCGAGATAGTTCACCTGTATCGGCGCTGCCCGAAATGAAAATATATCTGTACGGCAATCTTTTGTAAAACCTTTCAAGTCAACAGCGATATCTATCTCCAACTCCCTCGATAACGCTGCAACCTCCTGGTCCGTCATGGTCCGCACATCAATGAACTGATCAAATGATGAAACGACCTTTTTTCTTGTATCATCACCATCTTGAGCGGGTCCGAACGAAAAAGCTATAATTTCAAACTTTGATCGATCATGTTTTTCAAACAGCCCAGCCATCAATAACATTGTGGCGTGCGAATGATAATCCGCAGAGTAGTACCCGATACGTATTTTATCACGCGATGGATGTTTAACGATATCCTTGGGAGTAGAACGATTAGGATATTTAGCGTCAACATAAATCAGGGTTGCCTGCTGTATTATCGCAGGATCGCCTATCGTCGCGAACGCCTGGCCTGGAGTGAATACTTTTTCATACTGCACAATTCTTGTAATCGCCTGATTTGTCAGTTCATCAAAAGATGCCCAATCACAAATCATCATTTTAATGTTAAGATACGTTCCTGACAAAAAATCAAAATTCGGACTTAATGACAGTGCTCTTTCATAACAGAGTAATGCAGCTTCCAGCTCTTTGAGATCACTCAGCATAATGCCTCGATTGAACCAGGCCTCAGCATAATCGGGTGCGAGCTCTATCGCCTTCTCATAGCTGGCTTTTGCGGCTTCATACTGTTTTATTTCCAGTAGCGCGTTGCCTCGGTTGGACCAGGCTACTGCATAATCGGGCTTGAACTCTATCGCCTTCTCATAACTGATCAAGGCGGCTTCATGTTGTTTAAGGTCAATCAATGCATTGCCTCGACTTGACCAGGCTTCGGCATAGTCGGGTTTGATCGCTATTGCCCTGTCATAACTGATCACCGCTTCGTCATGCCTTTTGAGATCCTGCATCACCAGGCCCCGGGTAAAGAAGGCTTCGGCGTAGTCGGCCTTCAGCTCAATCGCCCTGTCATAACTTGCTGTAGCTGCGTCCAGCTGCTTCAGCTCCTGAAGCGCTAAACCTCTATTATACCAGGCCTCGGCATAATCCTGATGGATCGATATTGCCCGATCATAACTTGCTATCGCGGCGTTATACTTGTTGAGCCCATGCTGCGCCAAACCCCGATTCGAATAATAAGCAGCGTTATCCGGGAACAGCGTAACAGCCTGATCAATCAAATCGACTGCTCGCTGGTGATTCTGTGTCTGATAAGCGATTATCCCGAGTAAGTGAAGAGCTTCAGCGTTGTTTGGCTGGATTGCCAGGATCTCTTCATATATCTCTTGTGCCTGGGCAAGTTGACCTGTCTGATGAAACGCTAAAGCTTTCTGCAACAGATTGTCAGACCTATCGAAAGAAGGAGTGGAAAGCACTGCTGATTCAGGAATTTTGATTTTACTCGAAGTTGGAAGGGATTCACCTATTGGATGCGAAATACATGAATGAGGACATAACCTTGCGTCCTCTACCACGGCTCTCCGAATAACCCGACTGCCCGAGGATGAACGTTCGGCACCAGATCTCCTGCCCTACCGGCATATCACGACAGGAACTTCCGGAAATGCAGTCATTCGAAGATACCATTGCGTATGCTCTTTTATCGGCATAATAATCGAGGGATCGGGTTCATGATAGTGATTTTTCCGTTCGACTGACACACAGCGTTTCCATTGTCCTGTTCGTACGCCGGACTTGTTTTCCCGATCCTGCAAGGTCTCCCCTGGAATTTCATCTGGCTCAACGAACTCATAGTGTCCGGGGTTTGGGGAAAGCCGGCCAGGTTTACCAATTGCCGTTTTGTCGTCAGGAAAGCCCTTCATTCGGCTTATTTCGATATTTGGATACTTGGGTTCTGTTTTTAAATGAAACCCTTGCAACGGTTTCCATGCTCGCACAACCTTCGCCGTTCAGGAAAAGATGACTGTTAGAATGGGACAGGATCTCAATGAGCACATTTTACAACTGTCAACTCTATATCAATCTGGTTAAATACATTGTTATGTGTTCGGGCCATATCGATCATATCTTCAAGCTTATACTCTCCCTTCTCCACCTTTTCTTTATAAGACGAATCAATGATGTACTTGAACGCTTTTATCCGGAAATCCACTCCAAGGTAAACACCCAACGGCGTATCGGAGTACCCGTTTGAAATCCATACCCTGTTCAACTCCTGATCAAACATCCGAAGTCCTTCAACAGATATCGGCCTTACATGCGTCGGATCAGCGAGATAGTGATCATGCCGCGGATGGGGGACGTTAATATATATGGTTGCCTCATTGACGCAGACCCTGTACAACTCCCCGATTATCCCGAGATATATCTCACAAGATTCGCCAAGATGCTCAAGCACATGATTGAGCAATATCTCATCAACGCTACAGTCTGCAAATGGCCATGGAAATTTTTCAAGATCACATACCATATCAGGATTACAATCAGGAACGCGATCAACGTTGACCCATCCGTCCTTTCGATTATAACCGCAACCCAGGTTTAACTTCAACAACGGCGAACTGTTACTCATGGCTGAATATTGATATTTTAAAAATGAATACACTCGAAATGACTATAAATACGTCCGAGATCAAAAAATATATTATCACATACAAAATACTTTTCAGTTCCACTCATTCTTCCTGGTCTCCATTACCGTTTATCCATCGGATCGCTTCATCCATATGCTCTCCACATAAAAGACATTATTATCCGTCCCGATGTCCAACACAATCCCGGTTGATAAATATATCCCCTCCTTGCCAGAAAGTCACTTGAATCCCCTTCATTCGTCTGATGGCTCAACAAAGATCGAGGTTTATGGTTATCTTGCCTGCCTTGAACCGTCATACCGATTGCGTGTCGAATACCTGGGCGACCGTTTCTCGATTTATTCGGGAATTGTTTATTTATATACACATTCAACCACCACTCAAAAACCCTTATGCGAGAGCTGCTGCTGATCACCATTTCAGGCACGGACAAACCTGGCCTGACTGCAAAAATCACCTCGGTGCTGGCAAGGTATGGCATCCCGGTGCTCGATATCGGCCAGTCGGTAATACATAACCACCTGTCGCTGGGCATGCTGATCGAGGTGCCGAAGGAGTCCGCATCTTCGCCGATACTGAAAGATCTGCTATTTACGGCTCACACCCTTGGCATCGAGATCGATTTCTCGCCGATCTCAACGCGCGATTACCACAAGTGGGTAGGAGAACAGGGCAAGCCGCGCTACCTGCTCTCGCTGCTCGGCAGGAAAATCACATCGGAACATATCGAACGGGTGACTGCCCTGGTGACAAACTACGGGCTCAACATAGACACAATCAGCAGGCTCTCCGGCCGGCTGCCGCTCGAAGACGAGCACGATCCCGGCAAATCCAAGGCCTGTATAGAGTTTTCGCTCAGGGGATCGCCGGCGGACGAAGAGGGGTTAAGGGCGGAATTGCTCAACATCACCGACAGCCTCGGTGTGGATATCTCATTCCAGGAGGACAACATTTTCCGCAGGACACGTCGCCTGGTGGTGTTCGATATGGATTCGACGCTCATAACCTCGGAAGTGATCGATGAGCTCGCTACAGAGGCCGGTTCGGGCGAGCTGGTCGCTGCCGTTACCGAGCAGGCGATGCGCGGGGAACTCGATTTCACCGAAAGCCTGAAAAAGAGGGTTGCGACTCTGGCCGGGCTGGAGGAGAAGGTGCTTCAGAGGGTCGCCGAAAGACTGCAGCTTACTGAAGGCGCCGAATATCTGTTTCATAACCTGCATCGGCTCGGCTTCAAGACGGCCATTCTGTCAGGTGGTTTCACCTATTTCGGACGCTACTTGCAACAGAAGCTCAACATTGATTACGTGTTCGCCAACGAACTCGAAATCGTGGACGGAAAGATGACCGGCAGGGTCGTCAGCCAGGTGGTGGACGGAAAACGAAAGGCGGAGCTTCTTGAAGAGATCGCACGGGCTGAAAACATCCGCCTCGAACAGACCGTGGCGGTCGGTGATGGGGCCAACGACCTGCCCATGCTCGGCAAGGCGGGCCTGGGCATAGCCTTCAGGGCGAAACCTATCGTACGGGAAACGGCGAAACAGGCGATCTCGACCCTCGGACTCGACGCAATCCTCTATCTTATGGGCTTCAGGGACCGCGATGCGCTGGAGGTATGAGGGGGGGGAAGAGAATGTAAGAGATGGACGTTATGGACCTTATGGACGAATGTAAGAGATGGACGAAATGGACCATTCAAGAGAATCTGGGCCAGCGTCTTTCCAGTCCATCCCGTCCATAACGTCCATTACGTCCATTCCCAGATTCAGTCCATTCTCCCATTCCCACATTCCTTCCCTCACTCGACATACTCCACGAAGTGCTCGAAATCCTCTTTCCGGGGAAGGATGATCGCTCCCGATGTGCAGATGGGAACGCACCGATTACAGAGCACGAGACAGTTGTAGGGGTGCGCCACCACCAGTTTTGGGCGATGGATCCCTGTCGGGTCGGGCTCCCCGAGTTCGAAAACACCCGGTTTGCAAAGCACCTTGCAGTCACCGCATCCGTTGCAGAGTTCAGGCTTTATGATCGGAAACCAGGCGATCTCTTCCCTCGGTGCCAGAAGCCGCTTCCGTTTTTTTGTCGGGGCCAGCTTCGGGTCAGGGGTCTTGTCCCGGAGCGTTATCCCCTCCTCTTTCGTCCATGATCCGGCTGTATCGACGGCCGAGTCGTCGCATTTATCCATCTTGCGCGACTTGAGCGCAAGACGCATGGAGCGGACAAGCCGCAGGCCGCAGCCATCGCATGAAGGTTTCTCACACTTCCCGAAAAAACAATCGAGTACAAGCATAACCGGTCTGTTACAGTGCTGTCATTACTGAAGCACGGCCTTGACCGCGTTCACAAAAGTTTCGATCGCCTTTTCAACCCCGGCAGGCTCCTTTCCGCCGGCGGTTGCCAGCTCAGGTTTGCCGCCGCCGCCGCCCTTGACGCATGCGGCCGCTTCGCGCACCAGTTTCCCTGCGTCGAGTTTCAGTGCCCTGACTGCCTCGTCTGAAGCGAAACCGACCAGCGACACTTTGCCGTCGTCGACGCTGCAGAGCAGTCCGACCGCACAAGGCACCCGGTCACGAAGAGCCATTCCTGCCTGGCGGAGTTCATCCCCGCTTACACCGTCGAGCTTTTCGGTCATGATGCGGCATCCGTTGACCTCTTCCCCCCCTGCGAGCGATGCGGCAAGCCGGTCGAGCAGGCTCGCAAGGCGGCTCTCCTGAAGCTGCTTTTCGAGCGTCTTCTTCTCTTCGAGCAGATCGTGGATTTTCGGCGCGGGAGCTTCGTCGGCTTTGAGCTTCAACAGATGCCTGATCTCCTGGAGATCGCGATACTCTTTCCAGAGCAACGCTTCTGCCGCATGGCCGGTCAGTGCCTCGATGCGTCGAACACCGGAGGCTACCGACGATTCGCTGACGATCTTGACCACTCCTATCTGGCCGATGTTGCCGACATGGGTACCGCCGCACAACTCGATCGAGATGCCCGGGACTTCAATCACGCGTACGCGGTCTGCGTACTTGTCGCCGAAAAAGGCGAGCGCACCGAGGGCGAGCGCTTCCTCGTAAGGCACGTCGGCGTGTTTGTTGATCCCGGCTGCTTTGCGGATCTGGGCGTTGACCTCATGTTCGACCTGTTCGAGCTCTTCGGCGCTGACCCTCGAAAAGTGGCTGAAGTCGAAACGGAGGCGTTCCGGAGTCACCAGCGAACCTTTCTGCTGCACATGCTCGCCGAGCACCTTGCGGAGGGCGGCATGCAGAAGATGGGTTGCCGTGTGGTTGCGTTCAGTGGCGACGCGCGATTCGCGGTCGACCGATGCTTCGACGGAGAGTGCTCCGTCCAGCTGGACGTCTGCGGGTGCAACGGCACAGTCTCGTACCTTGTCATGTGCCGCAGAAACGACATGGACGATAAGCTCTCCATCCTTGCGTGTATCGGAAACATCAAAACGGTATGCATCGGTTTCAATGGTTCCACAATCGCCGAGCTGGCCACCGCTTTCGGCGTAGAAGGGGGTAGAGTCGAGCACGAGAAGGAGCTTGTCGCCGCTCGTCCTCGCTGCAGCGAGCGACGTGCGGATCTCGAGCGAATCATAGCCGACAAAAACGGTCGGGCGCTCATCCGTGTACCACTGCCACGATCCGCCGTCGTCCTGCACCTGCATCTTGTCCTTCCTGTCCATGCGGGCACGCGATTTCTGCTCCTGCATGGCGTGCTCGAAGCCCTGTTCGTCAATACCCAATCCGACCTCCGCAGCCATCAACCTGGTCAGGTCGAGCGGGAAACCGAATGTGTCGTAAAGCCTGAATGCATCGGCGCCGGTTATGACCGCGCTTCCGGAAGACTTCATGCCGACCACCACTTCGTTGAATATTTCGGTTCCGCGGCCAAGGGTGGCAAGGAAGCTCTCCTCTTCGGCCCGGATGATCTTCTCGACCGTCGGCCTCTGTTTGTGGAGTTCAGGGAAAACATCGCCCATTGTCTGTGCGAGCACGTCGACCATCTTGTACATGATCGGCTCATGGCAACCGAGGGTACCCGCGTAGCGCAAAGCACGGCGAAGAATGCGGCGCAGCACGTAACCTCGGCCTTCGTTGCTGGGCATGGCGCCATCGGAAAGGGCGAAGGTCAGGGTACGCGAGTGGTCGGCGATCACCCGCATGGCGATGTCGGTAGAGCTGTCGAGCGAAGCCGTATAGGCGACTCCCGTCAGTGCGGTGATCCGGTCGAAGAGCGGGGTGAAGACATCGCTGTCGTAGTTCGATGATTTGCCCTGCATGACGGCAGTGACGCGTTCGAATCCCATGCCTGTATCGACATGCTTCTGGGGAAGGGGTTCGAGACGGCCGTCGACCGAACGGTTATACTGGATGAACACGAGGTTCCAGAGTTCGATGACCCGGTGGTCGCCTGCGTTGACGAGTTCGCCTCCAGATGCGTCGGGAGTCAGGTCGATATGGATTTCGGAGCAGGGACCGCAGGGACCGCTCTCCCCCATTTCCCAGAAGTTGTCCTTGTCTCCGAACTTCAGGATATGTGAAGGAATGATGTCGGTCTCTTTCTTCCATATTTCGAAGCTCTCGTCGTCGTCCTGGTAAACGGTCGCATACAGACGGTCCTTCGGCAGCTTCCAGACCTCAGTCAGCAGTTCCCAGGCCCAGCGTATCGCCTCATGCTTGTAGTAATCGCCGAACGACCAGTTACCGAGCATCTCGAAAAAAGTGTGGTGGTAGGTATCGCGCCCCACATCTTCGAGATCGTTGTGCTTGCCGGACGCCCTGATGCACTTCTGGGTGTCGGCCGCACGGACGTACTCTCTGGTGCCCTTGCCGAGAAACACATCCTTGAACTGGTTCATCCCGGCGTTGGTGAACAGAAGCGTAGGGTCTTCGGCGGGAATGACCGGCGCCGACCGGACGATCCGGTGTTCCTTGTCCGCAAAAAAGTCCAGAAAAGACTGCCGTATTTCTCTTGAATTCATTGGATCACTCTGCTTGCGGCCCCCTCTCGCATCGATCGCCCGAGGAGCCCTTGTTAGAACGGGTTAAGACTGGTTGCGCCGGACTTTGCACGGCATTTATGGCCCCAAATTTAATCTTTTTTAGGCCCTGATGCCAGCTATTTTTCCCCGCGCGCCGATGAGGTCGATACACGCTTCAAAAGCTTGCCGGTCGATGAACTTTAAAAAAAAGAACTATATTTGAATATGAATGATCCGCCGCGCCCAGTCCGGGTCAACAGATACTCAACCATTGTCAACAGCAAACAGGAACTGCACCATGAGCTGGGGAATCGAAAACGAAAAAAAGAGAAAGGATATCCTCGACCTGATGGATATCGGCGTCAGAAAGACGATGGCCAACCCCAACTACGTCAATGAAGTCGCCAAAAGCACCAACGGTTGCTGGATGGATCAGATATATGGTTTAATGCGTTGTGACATCTGCGATCTTAACAACCAGTGCCCTGTAAGGGAAGAAAAAGAGTGGCAGGAGTACCTCAAGGAAAATAACATCGTCGTCGAAAAAAAATCATAACACGTGAGTTCCGGTCTATTGCATGGACCCGTCCTTACGATTATATTGATTGTAATGCAGAAGACTGTATTGGGATTTTATTGTCTTCTCATACCCACCGGTTCGTAGATTTCTCCATCAGCCACAGCACGATCTCCAGGAAGTGATGTTTCATTGGCAGGGGGAATTTAGCGCCGCTTACTATTTCGTCAAGCAAATAACAATATTGCCATGAGTGAACCTATCAGTTCAACCAGCAAATTTACGGTCACGCCCAAAACCAGCGTATCCGTTCTTTTTGCAGGAGATTCCGGTGACGGTATGCAGTTGACCGGCACCCAGTTTGCCAATACGGTGGCGGTCTACGGTGCCGACCTGAATACATTCCCCAACTTCCCTTCGGAGATCCGCGCCCCTGCCGGCACCATCGCCGGTGTGTCCGGATTCCAGCTCCAGTTCGGCAGCAAACCGGTCTATACGCCTGGCGCAAGGTTTGACGTCATGATCGCCATGAATGCTGCCGCACTGAAAGCGAACCTCAAGGACCTGCACCGCGGCGGCATCATCATCGCCTGTACGGAAGGGTTCGACGATAAGAACCTTCGCCTTGCAGGATACCATGAAGATGCCAATCCCCTCGAAGACGCTACGCTGGGTAACTATATCGTGTTCCCGGTGCCGGTGCTTCAGCTCACCAGGGCGGCCCTCAAGGAGAGCGGATTGAGCGCAAAGGAGATCGACCGCTGCAAGAACATGTTCATCCTGGGCCTGCTCTACTGGCTATACTGCCTTCCGATCGAATCAACGGTCGATATGCTGAACGCAAAGTTCGGGAAGAACGCAACCATCGCAGAGGCCAATATCAGGGCCATAAAAGCAGGGTACTTCTTCGGTGACGAAACTGAAATCTTCGCCAACCTTGGCCGTTTTGATATCTCTCCATCCAAGCAGCATGGAACCTACCGACGCGTTACCGGCAACGAAGCCTGTGCGATCGGCCTGACGGCTGCCGCAAAAAAAGCCGGTCTGGAACTCTTCCTCGGCTCCTACCCGATCACTCCGGCAACCGAGATTCTGCAGACCCTGGCAAAAATGAAGAAATGGGGTGTCAAGACATTCCAGGCGGAAGACGAAATCGCCGGCATCGTCACCTCCATCGGTGCCGCCTACGGAGGCGCGCTGGCCGCGACAAACACCTCAGGCCCCGGCCTTGCACTGAAGACTGAAGCGCTCGGCCTTGCCGTCATGCTCGAGCTGCCGCTGGTCGTCATCAATGTCCAGCGCGGCGGCCCGTCGACCGGCCTGCCGACCAAACCGGAACAGTCCGACCTGATGATGGCCATGTACGGCCGCCACGGAGAAGCACCGATGCCGATTGTAGCCGCCTATTCGCCTGTCGACTGCTTCTACACCACTTACGAGGCTGCAAGGATCGCCATCGAGCACATGACCCCCGTCATCTGCCTTACCGACGGTTACCTCGCACTGAGCTCCGAGCCCTGGAAAGTTGAGTCCGCTGATAACCTCAGGGATGTCAACCCGCACTTCTCGCCTGCAAGAAAAGCGGACGATCCGCCTTTCCTTCCTTACAAACGCGACGATCGTCATGTCCGTCCGTGGGCAATCCCAGGGACCGTGGGCCTCGAACACCGTATCGGCGGCCTCGAGAAGCAGCATGAGACCGGCCACGTATCGACCGATCCGGACAACCATGAACTGATGACCAGGCTCCGTGCCGAAAAGATCGAAAAAATTGCCGACAGCATCCCGTTGCAGGCCCTCGACAACGGCCAGGAAAAGGGCGACCTGCTGATCCTCGGATGGGGCTCATCCTACGGTGCCATCAAAACCGCCGTCGAACAGGCGCTCGAAAAAGGCCTCAGTGTGGCCCACGCACACCTGCGCTACCTTAACCCGTTCCCGAAAAATCTCGGTGAGCTGATGGGTAACTACAAAAAGGTGCTGATTCCCGAGAACAACTATGGACAGCTCGTCCACCTGATCAGGGACAAGTACCTGTTCGCGCCAGTAAGCCTGACGAAAGTCAAGGGCTTACCGTTCAACGAAATGGAAATTCTGGAAAAAATCACTGATCTTATCAAGGAGCTTTGACCCA
>Ga0326729_1000175_pt1 | contig 17032 bp, 13 predicted proteins | sample MHFSIPfraction_2_FD_207744 | JGI IMG/M metagenome (GOLD analysis project Ga0326729, IMG submission 207744) | Lab enriched peat soil microbial communities from Michigan Hollow, Ithaca, NY, United States - MHF6AY SIP fraction | ecosystem: Environmental > Terrestrial > Soil > Wetlands > Peat...
CTTGTACGAACTGTCTCATCGCTCCTCCGGCAGATTGGTTGAACAGAAGAAATTGGCCTTTCTTTCTTAAAACAAATCTCCGGAGAAGCGTTTACTTGCCCCACATTTTTAACATACGACCTTCACTACGTTCAGAATGACAAAGAGTCCGGGTTCTGAGAAACTGGTTGATACATTGCTTTTGAGACAACCTCAAGATAATTATGAGAAAATCCCGTATGAATCAGGTGCTCTTGATACTTTTGCGGAGATGCCGGAGTCATATTGTAAACCGGAATGTAGCTGGGGGTTGACAACTATGCAACAGGAAAATCAGCCAAACAAGTCAGGAGAATCAGAATACTGGCGGACTTATCGGCACGGTTATCCTGATACGCTTTGAATTCCTCTGTTATTATCCGCCATTGCGATCCCGACTTGTCGGGAGAAGCAATCCATATGTACATACAGCGAGATGGATTGCCGCTTCGCTTCGCTCCTCGCAATGACGACAGCAACCATGGTCGTCGCAGGTCAATCGACGGCGCGGGCCGAGGCGGTCATGCGGCTTTCGTAGCTGGCGCGATACAGTTGCAGCCCCTGGAAGATTTCGTAGGCGATGCTGGTCTGCTCCTTGCGGTCGCGCAGCATCGACTCCTCGGCGGGGTTGGAGAGATAGCCGGTCTCGACGAGGATGCTCGGCATCGAAGGCGTCCAGAGCACCATGAAGCCCGCCTGCCGCACGCCGAGGCCGTTGTTGCTGCCACTCCGGCTCAGCCCCCGCAGCACATCCTGCGCCATCTCGGTCGATTGCGTGGCGAAGGCGCTCTGCGCCATGCTGCTCATGATGAGGTACTCGTCCGAGAAGCCTTTGTAGCTCTCCGCGGCATTCTCCTCCTCGGTGATCACCGAGTTTTCGAACATAGCCACCTTGAGCGAGGCGTCGGTTTTGTGGGGGCCGAGAATGTACACCTCCGGCCCGCGCACCCGGCTGTTTCCGGCGGTGGAGTTGCAGTGGATGCTGACGAAAAGTTTGCCACCGTAGCGGTTGGCGACCTGGCCGCGCTCCTTCAAGGGGATGAAGGTGTCATCCTTGCGGGTATAGATCACCCGGACATCTGGCCACTTCTGCCGGATGAACATGCCGAGATCCTGCGCGACGTTCAGCACCACATCCTTTTCGCGAGTCCCCCGCGTGCCGATTGCGCCGGGATCCTTGCCGCCATGTCCGGCGTCGATGACCACCGCGTCGAGCTTCCACTTGTTCACGTCACGGCTCAGTCGCTCCTGGATGCGGCGCTCCTTTTCCGACAGGTGGATCGCCTCGACATCGACGTCATTCATGATGGAGATGACATAATCGTTTTTCAGTGGATCGTATCTGAAGGACGACGACTTGATCCTGTACGCCGGTGCATTGAGCGCGATGGTGAACTGCATGGCACCGCCGTCGAGCAGCGTCGGGGTGATCGACCTGACGACACCTCCTGCATAACTTTTCGTCAGACGGGCTGGATCTCCGGTGGCATTCTCGATGGTCAGATAGAGGTTGCCGCTGCCGTCGGGCCTGAGAAACGATACGCGCCTCATGCCGCCAGTAGCCGCAAACCGCATGACGATGCCGTTGGCGCGGGTCTCGACCTGAATGTCGTCGATCACGGTCTTGCCGCTGAGCGGCTGCGCGGAGGTGCTGTCGCCCGCCGATGGAGCGGAGGATTGAGGGGACTTCAGCGACGCGGCATCGCTGTCGAGCTTGCCGACCGCTTGCAGCGATGCATCCGGAAAGCGACTGCCGAGCGAAGCGTCGATGCGGCTCTCCGGCGTGACGTATCGCACCGGACGGCCCAGCCAGAGCGTGAACATCCGGCACGCCTGCTCGACCGGCATAGAGAGCCGGTTTTGCAGAATCACGGGAGCCGAGCCAAGCTGGATGACCCGTTTCGGCGTATCGCCCGCCGCGGAGCCGATCACCGCGAAATCGCTGCCCGCATCGAGAATGCAGCTCGTCACCGTCTCGCCGAACGCCTCGTCGATCTGCATCCGCCGACCATCGAAAACGCTGCCAAGCCGCAAAGCGCGGGCCAGGGAGGCGAGATCGACCAGAAAGCCGCTGGCCGACGGTGCCCCCTGCACCTTGATCGTATAGCCCTGCGCGGGTCCACTCACGACCCGCAGGAATATCGCATTCGCTCCGGCGCTCTCGGCCATAGCGCCGGAAAAGAAAAGCATGAGCAGCAGCAGGAGGCCCAGCGGGCGGAAAAACTGTCTGGAAAAAGAGTCTTTCATGATTCGCAATTGAATGTCGTCACTATGCATTGGGTCAGCCTTGAACGGCAGCATTACAGTCTGGGCCGGTCTCTCCGGGAATATCCATTGCCGCCGCATCTTGTCGATTGGGGTAATAATAAGCAATAAATTACTCAACGTCCAGCGCTACATGAACCCTGTTACGATATTTCACAATTGCTCACTTGTAACGGCAGCGATTCAGACGGAATTTGTTTTTTGGCGGGCAACGCCTATCTTTTCAAACATTATTTGCACGGGTATCTTTTTTCCACTTGCGGAAACAGGCCGCCCGCAATCCCAAAGCAACCGGGATCAAAACCCAATGGCTTCAAAAAGCTTCACCCCTTCGGCCAAAAACAGGACGCTCATCGTCGTCGAGTCGCCCTCCAAGGCGAAAACGATCAACAAGTACCTGGGCGACAACTACACGGTCTACGCTTCGGTCGGCCATATCAAGGATCTGCCCAAGAAGGAGATCGGCATCGATTTCGACAACCATTACGAACCGCGCTACGAGGTGATCGCGGGCAAGGAAAAGGTGGTGCGCCAGCTCAAGAAGCTTGCCGGGGAGGCCGACCGGGTGCTGATCGCCACTGACCCTGACCGCGAGGGCGAAGCAATTGCGTGGCACATCTCCAACGAGATCGATTTCGCCCGCAAGCCGGTCTTCCGCGTGCTTTTCAACGAGATCACCAAGAACGCCATCATCGAGGCGATCGGCCATCCGCAGCAGATCGATCATCGCCTCGTGCGCTCGCAGCAGACCCGGCAGGGACTCGATAAAATCGTCGGCTACAAGATCAGCCCCTTCCTTTGGAACGTCGTCTATCGCGGCCTCTCCGCCGGAAGGGTGCAGTCCGTGGCGCTCAGGCTGATCTGCGAGCGCGAAACGGAGATCGAAGCCTTCACGGCGCAGGAGTACTGGACAATCTACGCCGATTTCATCACCGACACCGGCGAGACCTTCCGCACCAAGCTGGTCAAGGTGAAGGGCGAAAAGCCCGACATTACCTCCGGCGAGCAGGCGGAAGCCATCGCCTCGGCCATTCAGGGACGTCTCTTCGCCATCAGCGAGATCGTGCCGAAGGTGATCCAGCGCAAGCAGCCGCTGCCCTTCACCACCTCGCTCTTGCAGCAGGCCGCCTCGAACCAGCTCGGCTTCGGCTCGCAGAAGACCATGCGCACCGCGCAGCAGCTCTACGAAGGCATCGAACTCGGCTCGGAAGGCGCGACCGGCCTCATCACCTACATGCGAACCGACTCGACCCGCATCAGCGGCGAGGCGGTCGCCCAGGCGCATGACTATATCACCCGGCAGTTCGGCCCGGAGTACAAGGGCTTCGGCGGACAGGGCAAGGCGGGCAAGAACAGCCAGGACGCGCACGAAGCGATTCGCCCCACATCGGTGGAGCGCACGCCCGAATCGCTCCGCCGCCATCTGACGCCCGACCAGTTCCGCCTCTACGAGCTGATCTGGAAGCGTTTCGTGGCCTCGATGATGGCTCCGGCCAAAATCGAGCAGACGAGGGTTGACGTGGAGGATCAGAAAAAGGAGTTCGTTTTCCGCGCCACCGGCAACAAGGTGCTCTTCCCCGGCTTCTTCCGCGTCTACGACGACCAGCAGGAGCTTGACTACGAGGCGCAGAAGTCCACCCGCGACGAGGTCGAGAAGGAGCAGATCGTCAAGCTGCCCGAGCGGCTCACGGTTGACGAGAAGCTGAAGATGTCCGAACTCGACCGCAAGCAGAGCTTCACCCGTCCGCCCGCCCGCTTCACCGAGGCGAGCCTCGTCAAGGATCTCGACAACTACGGCATCGGCCGTCCATCGACCTACGCCTCGATCTTCTCGACCCTTCAGGAGCGCCGCTACGTGGAGCTTCAGAAGAAAAAGATCATTCCGACCGAACTTGGCCGCGACGTATCGGCAATCCTCGTGGCGAACTTCCCCGACCTCTTCAACGTCCGCTTCACGGCGGAAATGGAGGACGAACTCGACAAAGTCGCCTCGGGTGACGACGAGTACGAAAAGGTGCTCGACGCTTTCTATCGCCCGCTCGAATCGGTGCTGAGCCACCGCAAGAGCGACCCGCTCATTCCGCAGAACCGCGACGCCGTGCTCTGCGAAAAGTGCGGCAAAGGGCACATGGTGGTCAAGTGGACGGCCAGCGGCAAATTTCTCGGCTGCTCGGACTATCCCAAATGCAAGAACATCAAGGCGATCACCACCAACAAGGTCAAACCGAAGGAGACCGGTGTGCGCTGCCCTTCCTGCGGCGAAGGGCACATGCTCCTGCGCAACGGACGGCTCGGGCCGTTCCTGGCCTGCTCGAACTATCCGAAGTGCAACACGCTGCTCAACCTGAGCAAGCTGCGCCACATCGAGCCGATCAAGGTGCCGCCCGTCACCACCGATCTCGTCTGCGCGAAGTGCGGCGCGCCGATGTATCTGCGAACCGGCAAGCGCGGTCTGTGGCTTGGCTGCTCGAAATTCCCGAAGTGCCGCGGACGGCTCTCATGGAACACGCTCGACGAAGCGACGCAAACTCGCTGGGAGAAGATCATGAATGACCACATGGCCGCCCATCCGGCGGTGACCATCATGATGCTCGACGGCAAACCCGCGCCAATGAACCTCCCCATCGAAGACATCATCCTCCGCGCCGAAGACGCCGGCCTCATCACCGCCCAAAGCGAACAGCAGGAGGCCGAAGCCACAGCGTGAGGCGTTGGGGGGTGATTTTTAGGGAAATTCTGCTCTTCCTGTAGGGGCGAACCTGCGTGTTCGCCCTCTTGCGTCAGAGCGGCAATCCATACAGATTCAGCGAATCGAAAGAATCCGTATAGTATGTATGGATAAACAGGATTGATTTTAGAGGCTTATGTATAATGTTATGATATGATTGAGATTTTCTGGAGGATAACAATTCAACCATGAACGCAAAGACTTTTTCTTGATCATCACCAAATAGTCATAGCAACGATACTATATAAATGGGCATATTACTACTCGCCATAGTATATATTCCATAATAATACACAATATTAAATATAGTACTTGAAATTAGGTTTGTTTTGTTTTATCAGTGAATTGCTCAGTAAAATTTCCCCAACTGCATTGGAAAAACATATTGTAACTGGCTGACTTTCACCTAATTTACAGCAGTTATAATTCAGTTTCGTAAGCGCTAATATATCCTGAGCAACTTGCTGTACATCAGCGACTCCGTGCTGAACATCAATACAAAGAGGTTGTGGCACATCTGAGCCATCGTAAGTACGAAGACGAGCCTTAAATCCCGAACCCCAGAGAAATCCACGCTTATGATTGACCTGCCAAAATGTCCCTCTTAATACGGGTCGCGTTCCGGTGCGGTAAAGTCTTAACCCTGTTCGTTCTGGAGCAACTCGGACGGCAACTAACTTTACACCTTCAGGACAAGCGGCTTTATACCCATCGAATTCTTCTTCATTAACAGTTGATCGGCAATGTAAAAAAACTTCCTTCAAGTTTTTTCCATGAAGCGCCTCATAAGTACCAAGAACACCAGATAGTAATTTTTTTGCACTTTCTTTTGATAAATGATAATCGCCGTTACGTTCTGAATACCATCGGCCCTCCTCTCCAAGAAACACTACACCGTCGCCATCGTCTAAGAACATCTGCGCAGCACTACATGCAGTGTTGACGTTTTTTGTGTTCTTGAATGAAACGCCTACATAGCAAACTCCTTCGCGAACGCCACTAAGTTTCCACGGTTTTCCGCCAGCTTTATAATAAAGAGTTGTGGATAAATTCCATGCACGATCCGAAAGTGGCGTTAAACCTCGCTCGCCAAAGCGCCGATCAACTATTTCTGATTGAAGAGTTGATTCACGTATTATCTGGATGGGTATATCCAATTCCATAACTCGTGCTTTTAATTGACGTCTGAAGTCAATTGAATACGAGTATTGCTCACTCTCATAAAAGCCAAACAGGTCATCCATTCTTGCACGCAGTTGTTGCTCGGCTTTTCCAACATACCGTCCCTGACCGGTTTTGATTCGTGAAAGTGTTCTACAATCTGTAAATACATAGTCAGGAACAACTATCACGAAAAATCGAAGTGGCTCATCTGATCTCTTAGCTATTCTTATTTTTGATAAAAAAAGAGAAACTACGGCAAAAACTCGCTTGTGATCATCACGCTCTTCTACAGCATTTTTTATTAGTACATCGTCAAGTACATCAATCCAAGATGAATTGGTTGGAAGAATAGAATGGAATGCCTCCTCGTAACCAGGAAAGTGCGGCCAAAGAATCTCATTGTAATTGCTATTAGTCGGTATCGGTCGATTGAGAATTTTTACAAAATTGCTAAATGCACTCAATCCTGTCTTTGTTCCGATCACTCCATAGGTAAGATGAGATGGCTTGTCAATTCCTTTAGAGTCCACGGGGCCAAAAAGGGTTAGGCCATCGCGCGGGTCTTCCAACTTTTCACCTAATGCAAACTCAAGCTGTGGCTCGTCAAATATGGTTACACTACTCATCATTTATATCCTCATTTAATTCTTCAATATCCAATTCTTGTTCAAGTAAATCTGTACTCATATCTTCTTCACTTCCTTCCGGTTCGAGAATTGCTTCATTCAATCCATATGGGGCTAAAAGAGTTACGAGTTCTGGCTCAAGTATTAAATCACCTTCACCAGCAGAAGGCAAAGTGCCCAGTACATGCTTTGCCGCCATGGTGCGATTTAGCCATTTATTATTATACCAATATTTTGTCATGCGCTTTCGCCTCGAACCAACACTTTTATCTGTGATTGCATTGCCCAAATTGTCAAAAAATACTATTACAGGGGTGATCTGAACGTAAAAAAACTTATCGAGACCACGCGCAAGCTTTAGACTAAATCCGAAATGATGAAAGTTCTGCTCTCGCACCCCACTCGCTTGTTTAAATGTGACTTTGCCGCGTATTTGTAACCAAGTTTTTTTTGCGCGAAAACCTTGAAACGAAAGCTTCCCATCCTCGGTGAAGTTCTCAGGTAGATAAAATGTGTTTTTAAAATTAGAATTTGGATGTTCTAAGCAACCAGCGTATACTAAACGTTTTGCTAACGTTTTCATTATAAGATTTGCTGCAATATCACGAGCACGAACATGACGAAGCATCTCACAGTCGGCCCAAACCATTTGCTCAATAGGTTCTCCAATATATTGTGCGAATTCCGAGGGAGGCGGCATCAGAGATACAACGGCATTGTGATTTAATTCATAACAAATCCAATTACTTTTTATCTGTCTTTTTATTTCATCGTCTATACCGTGAACAATTTGAAAAACATTTAGAACTTCCGGAAATGATTTTACTCTAATTATATTGCTAATAAGCTGTTCACCATCTTTATTTATCAAATCATCGCCACGAGGGAAGCTGGACGCTGCCAATGTTGCTGCATTTTCCAAGGTGCGTGGAGCTGAAATAGAATCTAACTTTTTTAGTAAAGCACGCCATCCATCCGCTATACTAATATTAAATGAGATATTGGAAACATTTGCAGTTAGCCAATCAAGTTCGCTGTTATCTATTTTAATCGGAATAAGAAAATCAGCAGGTCCATGTTTTTCTGCGATATTTTGTGCTAGTGCTCTTTCACCTGTTGGTTTTTGTTTTTTTAATGAGTTTTCTGAAATCAACGCCAACATCCGAAATGTTTGGTTCTTAATCGCATCATCAATTGTTTGTGGCCATTGCTCTCCACCAAGCAACTTAATCTGATCAAACCAAACAGGATGTCCACGTGCAGCCAATTTACGAGCTAACCACTGAGCCAACTCAATATCCTCCCCAGCATAACTGATAAATAGATGTTGTTGTTTATAACTCATAACTCGTTATTATTTTTTTTAAAAATCAATCATATACCATCAATGGATATAGGTTTTATTCTTGTGCAAATACTAAAACTCATACAATTTCTATTTATTTTTTTAAATTCTTAATACCAACTAATCAAAATAGACAAAACAGAACAATTTAAAGCGATTCCTGACACAAAAACCCAAACCTCTTTTCCTTCTCATCAACGGGCAGCCGATCGTTCATCTTCTGCATTTCCTGCAACTTGCCAGCGCTCAGACATAGGTCCACCTCTTTTTTCAACACTCATCTTGTTACTCCTCAGATCCATCATTCAAACCGTCGGGATTTTTCAGCGAACGCTTTTCTTCGGAAGCAAGACGGCGCTCGACCTTTTTGACATCCTCTGCCGGGGGTAAATTTTCCGGGCGGATTCCGCGTTCCAGAAGGGTGTTCCTGACAGCGGCGTTGTTGGTCACATGCTCTCTCGAAATCTCTGATTCGCTGCTCATGCCGTGCTCGCGAGTATTGAAAATGGTGATCTCGGTCGCGAAATCCTTGGCTTTCAGAATGATCGTGGGAGAATACGGAGTCTGTTCAACAAACTGTACAAATGGTCATAGATTCCAGTCAACTAAAACGGAGAATAACTATGGCCAGAAATTAAAAAAAACGGACGTCTCGGGCGAAATGACCAAGCAACTGCTGCGTGAAAACGGCAGCCCGCAGACGCTGTTCAACAAGGGTGGGCTGTATGACCAGCTCAAAAAGCGCTTCATCGAAATGGCGCTCGACGCTGAAATGGAGCAGCACCTCGGCTATCCCAGGCACCTGGCGGTCGAGCTGAACAGCGGCAACAGCCGCAACGGACGCGGCAGCAAAACCATCATCGTCGATCAGGATCAGTTCGAAATCCAGCCGCCTCGTGACCGTAACGCCAGCTTTGAAAAGCAGTTAATACCCAAGCGCCAGACCCGTTTCAAGGTATTCGACGAAAAAATTCTGGCCATGTACGCCCGCGGCATGAGCATGCGCGACATGCACAGCAAGTTGTGGCGAAATTACCTGGAGCTTATTACGCCACATTTCACTTATCAGGCAGAGATACGGAAGGTCATGTACACGACAAACGCCATCGAGTCGCGGAACCGCTCGTTGCGCAAAGTGCTGAAAACCAAGGGATCATTCCCGAACGACGAATCGATCTTGAAACTGATATATCTGGCCATGCAGAACATCGCCAAAAAGTGGACGATGCCAATCCAGAACTGGGGCGCGGTGCTGAACGTCTTTTCGATTAAATTCAAGGGGAGGACTCCCATTTGAAAATGGCCGTTTACACAGTTTGTTGAACAGACCCGAATATTATTCCTGAACCCCTTGTATATTTCCTGTATCCAGATTTTCTGCTGTATGTCTGCAAACGCTGTTGCAGTACATCGTTAAGCAGTCAACAGCAATCTTGGCGAATGACGAATCGAGTTTCACACGAACCTCCACAGAGGCGTTTAACGGGAGTAGTGATTCTTCACGGGTTTACGGCGAACCTCGAAAGCGTCCGGGAGCTGTTCGGCCCGCTTGGCCGTTTCGATCTCAGGATTGACGCCCCGCTCTTGCGCGGTCATGGAGCCGCTTCGCCGGATGATCTGCGCGGCGTGACCTGGAAGGAGTGGCTCGAAGATGCCGAACGGGCGCTCGTAGCGCTGACCGGCCTCGGCGGCAAGGCGGCCGTTATCGGCCACAGCATGGGGGCGCTGCTCGCGCTGCAACTTGCCGCACGGCGTCCAGAGCTGGTCGATTCGCTCATACTCGCCACGCCGCCGGTCAGGCTGGCTTCGCCGCTCGCCCCCGGACGCCCGCTCCACTTCCTCGCGCCGCTTATCAGCTATGTGGTTGACCGGTGGAACATGGAGTCGAAATATGCCGATCCCGGCAGCGCCATCATGCCGAAGCAGTACGAGTGGGCGCCGACCAGAGCGATTCTCTCCATGTTCGAACTCCTGGAGGAGACGACGCGGATCACGGATCGCGTCCGCGCTCCGGCGCTTATCCTCCACTGCCGACGCGAAAGCATCGTGCTGCCCGAGAGCGCCGAGCTTCTGTTGCGCTCCATTGCGACGCAGCCGGAGAAGAAATCCATCGTCTGGTTCGAAAAATCCGATCACCAGATTTTCTGCGACTGCGAGCGCAAGGAGGCCGTCGATGCCGCTGTCCGGTTTGTCGCCAGTCGCGTAGAGCATCAACCCGCAAACCCGTAACGTCATGAAAAAACAGTTCTTCCGTTTATTCAGGCCTCTTCTGCTCGTCGGCGTTTTCATTCCCGGCAGGCTCCAGGCCGCGCCTGTCGTTACGCACGAGAGTGTCCATCTCGATGAAATCGCCATCGGTTCCGGTTACGCATGGGGGCACATGAAATTCACTGAATCGAATTTCAATGCCGTGCCGATCTTTGTGCGTATCGGATTCGACATGAGTTCAGCCGTTGGCATGAAGGAGTGCAAAAGTACGCTTCAGCTTGCACTCGAACCGTTCTGCAATCCTGTCTCGAAGCCAGAATCAGGCATCGAAACCGGTTTGAATGTCATCTTCCGCTACCTGCACCCGATCGCGCCGTCGGTGAAGCTGGTCTCTGAAATCGGCTCCGGGCCTATGTACCTGAGCATCGACAGCGTGGAGCAGGGCAAGGCGGGATTCAATTTTCTGAACCAGTTCGGCCTCGGTGCGCAGTTCGCCGTTTCCGGCAACAGTGCCATCACCGTCGGCTACCGGTTCCGCCATCTTTCCAACGCGGGTACCAGCCAGCCGAACCGTGGCATCAACAGCAATGCCGTGGTGCTGAGCTGCTCGCTGCTGTACTGACGAGTCATCGCGAGCACTTTCGCCAACCGGAGCTTTGCCATGCGCATCGTCGATCTGAGCCATCCGATCACGGCCGGGATGCCGCTCTGGCCGGGAACGCCCGCGCCGGAATTCTCCGATCTCCACACGATCTCGCGTGACGGTTTTGGCGAGCGCTGGCTGCAACTCTCGTCGCACACCGGCACCCACCTCGACGCTCCGGCGCACATCGTCGAGGGCGCGGCGACGATTGACCAGTTGCCGGTCGAGCATTTCATCGGCAAAGGGATGGTGCTCGATCTGCGGGAATCGTGTCAAGATTCCATTACGCTCGAAGCGCTTCTGTCCAGTCGTTCGCAGATTGTCGACGCGGAATTCCTGCTGCTGCATACCGGCTGGAGCCGCTTCTGGGGAAGCGATGCGTATAATCGCGACTATCCGGCGCTCTCGGCGGATGCTGCGGCGTGGCTTGCCGAAGCCGGACTGAAAGGCGTCGGCATCGACGCGCCATCCTTTGATGTCTGGGACTCCGAATCGCTGCCGGTTCACAAACGACTGCTCGGCGCGGGATTGCTCCTGATCGAAAATCTCACCGCGCTCGACCGCCTTGCCGGAAGCGATTTTTTTCTTTCCGTCCTGCCGCTCAACATCGTTGCTGCTGAAGCCTCCCCGGTCAGGGCCGTGGGTATACTACCATCATTTTTGCAATTGTGAACTTTTTTCTTTTGTCATTTCAATCGCGGTGCGTTACCTTCCGTAGTGTCAAATTCAACTTTCGCTTCACTGTTCTTTCTTTCTGAAACTTTCATAAGTTATGGACAGATCAGAGCGCAGGACGCTTTCCTCGATAACCGGCAAGGTTATCATGGCTCTCGCAGGATTATTCCTGGTGGTGTTTCTCCTGGTTCACCTCGGCATCAACCTCTTGCTTATGGCCGATGACGGCGGAAGAGCGTTTACCGGGGCGGCAACCTTCATGGCGACCAACCCGGTGATCAGGCTTTTCGAGGTGGTTCTCTTCGGCGGATTCCTCATCCACATGATGTTCGGAGTGGGGGTCAGCATACGAAACCGGAGATCGCGCCCGGTACGTTACCAGCACAAAAGCGAGTCCGAGACCTCCCCGCTCTCCCGATACATGCTCCACAGCGGCATCATCGTCTTCATCTTCCTTGCCCTTCACCTCATCGATTTCTACTTCATCAAGGTCGGTCTGGTTGCGCCTCCCGCAGGCGTCGAGCGCCACGATTTCTATCACCGCTCTCTCGTGCTGTTTTCCGACAAGGGTTATTCGGCGGTGTATCTCGTCGGTTTTCTTTTTCTCGGATTTCATCTGAATCACGCCGTTCAGGCGGCATTCCAGACCATAGGCATGAACCACAACAAGTATACCGCAGGCATCAAGGTTTTCAGCATGTTGTACGCGATCATTGTCGCGGGTGGGTTCATGACTATTCCGCTCTGGTTCATCTTTTTCAGGTAATGCATTCAGTCAGTATTTCCGTATCAATGGCTGTCACCGATAACTTTCTCCGTCCATGATCAACCTGAACGCGGGGGCGCCCAAAGCGCCTCTGGCCGAGCAGTGGAGCAGCTACAAGGCCAACTGCCGCCTGGTCAATCCGAACAACAAGCGCAAGCTCGACATCATCGTGGTCGGCACCGGCCTTGCCGGAGCTTCGGCGGCGGCGACCCTCGGCCAGCTCGGCTACAACGTCAAATCGTTCTGCTACCAGGACACCCCGCGCCGGGCGCACAGCATCGCGGCGCAGGGCGGCATCAACGCCGCGAAGAACTACCAGAACGACGGCGACAACGTCTTCCGGCTCTTCTACGACACCATCAAGGGCGGCGACTACCGCGCCCGCGAATCGAACGTCTATCGCCTCGCGTCGATAAGTCCTGAAATCATCGATCTTTGCGTTGCCCAGGGCGTGCCCTTCGCCCGCGAGTACGGCGGGCTGCTCGCCAACCGCTCATTCGGCGGCACCCAGGTATCGCGCACCTTTTACGCTCGTGGCCAGACCGGCCAGCAGCTCCTCATCGGCGCGTACAGCGCCCTGAGCCGCCAGATCGCCGCGGGAAGCGTGAAGCTTTACAACCGCCGCGACGTGCTCGACATCGTGATCGTGGACGGCAAGGCCCGCGGCGTGATCGTGCGCAACCTCGTGACCGGCGAGATCGAACGCCACTCGGCGCACGCCGTGGTGCTCGCCACGGGCGGATACGGCAACGTCTTCTACCTCTCGACCAACGCGATGGGCTCGAACGTCACCCCGGCCTGGAGCGCCTACAAGAAGGGAGCGCTCTTCGCCAATCCCTGCTTCACGCAGATTCACCCGACCTGCATTCCGGTGCACGGCGAGTTCCAGTCGAAGCTGACGCTCATGAGCGAAAGCCTCCGCAACGACGGGCGCATCTGGGTGCCGAAAGCGAAAGAGGATGTCGAGCTGCTTCGCCAGAAGAAGATCACGCCGGAGCAGATTCACGAGTCGAAGCGCGACTACTATCTCGAACGCCGCTACCCGGCATTCGGCAATCTGGTGCCTCGCGACGTCGCATCGAGAGCCGCCAAGGAGCGCTGCGACGAAGGCTACGGCGTTGGCAGCAGCGGACGCGCGGTATTCCTCGACTTCAGCGACTCGATCAACCGACTTGGCGTGGAGGCCATCTCGGCACGGTACGGCAACCTGTTCCAGATGTACGAGCGGATCGTCGATGACAATCCCTACCAGACGCCCATGATGATCTATCCCGCGGTGCACTACACCATGGGCGGTCTCTGGGTGGATTACGAACTGATGACCACCGTGCCCGGCCTCTACTCGATCGGCGAGTGCAACTTCTCGGATCACGGCGCGAACCGTCTCGGCGCTTCGGCGCTCATGCAGGGGCTTGCCGATGGCTATTTCGTGCTGCCCTACACCATTTCGGCCTATCTCTCCAACGAGATTCACACGCCGCCCATCCAGACGACCCTGCCGGAGTTCCATACCGCAGTGCACGACGTCAACGACCGGCTCAGCCAGCTCAAGGGAACCAAAGGGAAAACCTCGGTCGATCACTTCCACAAAACGCTCGGCAAGATCATGTGGGAGTACTGCGGCATGTCGAGGAGCGAATCCGGCCTGCAGAAAGCCCTCGGCCTGATCGGAGAACTGAAAGCGGATTTCGCATCCGACGTCAGCATTCCCGGCGGCATGAAGGAGTACAATCCCGAACTGGAGAAAGCCTGGCGCGTGCAAGACTTCATCGAACTCGGCGACCTCATGGTGCGTGACGCCCTCGAACGCAAGGAGTCCTGTGGCGGCCACTTCCGCGAAGAGTCTCAAACCCCCGACGGCGAAGCGCTGCGCAACGACGAAAAGTTCGCGCATGTGGCCGCATGGGAGTTCAAAGGCGACGGCGCGTCGCCAGTAAGGCATCGTGAAGAGCTACGTTTCGACACGGTGAAACCATCTCAACGCTCTTACAAATAAACGGCGATCATGATTTTCACCCTGAAAATATGGCGTCAGAAAAACGCCTCGGACAAAGGAGGTCTGGTCACCTACAAGGCAGAGGATGTCTCGCCTGACAGCTCCTTTTTTGAAATGCTCGACCAGCTCAACCAGCAGCTCATCGCCAAGGGCGAAGATCCGGTCGCCTTCGACCACGACTGCCGCGAAGGCATCTGCGGCACGTGCAGCCTCTACATCAACGGACGCCCGCACGGTCCGCTGAAGGGAACAACCACCTGCCAGTTGCACATGCGCTCGTTCAGGAACGGCGAGACGATCTACGTCGAACCGTGGCGCTGCGGCGCGTTCCCGGTCATCAAGGATCTGATCGTCGACCGGAGCGCCTTCGACAAGATCATCCAGGCGGGCGGATACGTCTCGGTCAACTCCGGCGGCATTCCCGACGCCAACACCATTCCCGTGCCCAAGCCGGATGCTGATGCGGCCTTCGACGCGGCGGCCTGCATCGGCTGCGGAGCCTGCGTCGCCTCGTGCCCCAACGCCTCGGCGATGCTGTTCGTCGGAGCCAAGGTCTCCCACCTCGCCCTGCTTCCGCAGGGAAGGGTCGAGGCCGAACACCGCGTCCAGAAGATGGTGGCCACGATGGACAGCCTCGGATTCGGCAATTGCAGCAACACCTACGCCTGCGAAGCCGAATGCCCCAAAGAGATCGCCGTCACCAACATCGCCCGCATGAACCGCGAATACCTCGCCGCCAAACTCTTCGCCGAAAAAGAGAAGCAGATCAGCTTCACGCTATAGTAGTCGGGGATAGAGGACGAAACGTTGATATGATTGCAAGGGCGTCCCGCATACCGGGATGCCCTCTGCGCGATACCCCTGAATTGCGCCTCCCCAGAAACGGACGGAATCCGCATGACCTGCCAATCAAACATCCATCGTCGTCGCTCGGTACGGTTGCAGGAATATGACTATTCACAGTCCGGCACATATTATGTAACCATTTGCACCAATAACCGCGAGAGCATTTTTGGGAAATCGTCGGCGGCGTCATGCCGTTGAATGACGCGGGAAAGATTGTTGCAGATGAGTGGACAAAAACGGCGGAAATCCGTCAGGAAATCGAAATGGATGAATGGGTTGTGATGCCTAACCATTTGCACGGAATTGTAGTGATTACGGGTGATTCCGTAGGGGCGCATGGCCATGCGTCCCTACAAAAGCGACAGGGTCCAGGCGATAGAGCGTTGTGTCGTTCGCCAAAATCAATCGGCGCGATGATCGCCGGATTCAAATCGGCCACAACCAAACGTATCAACGAATTTCGGCAAACACCCGGCGTGAAGCTATGGCAACGCAATTACTGCGAACACGTCATTCGCAACGAACACGACCTCGCCGAAATCCGCGAATACATCCACAACAACCCCTTAAAATGGGAATCTGATACATTATTGATCCCAACGTAGGGGCGACCGGCTGATCGTCATTATGTCATGGCGATTGTGTATCCCTTCGTTTTTTGTGAAAGCGCCGGTACGCAAAATTCCCTGAATTTCGTATGTTTCCGTATATCCCAACCGATGATGTTTTGTGACCGTCGTCACAGGCTGGCTGTGTTGCGTTTATTCCATAACCTTCATTGCGAACAGACTATGCCTTTCCGATTACCCCGGTGGATGAAAGACAAAACGAGGCAATGGCTGATTGGGGCTGTGGCCGTACCTGTAATGGCGATCATTGTCAATAAATGCGGTGGCAATGGCTCGATGGGAGATGGCAACCTGCTGATCTCCTGTTCGCCCGGAGCGAAGATCGAGCAGCATGTTTCAACAGTCAATACGGACAGTCTGGCGGCAAAAATCGCCGGGCGGTTGCCTGGCTTCAATGAACTCAAGGAGAAAGAGCAAAAGATAGCGGAGCTTGAAAAGCTGATCCGGCAATTGCAGGAATCGAAAAATCCTCTGCGGCAACAGGCTCTTGAAGCTCTGGCACGGAATGATGTCAGGGAATATATGCGCCTTCTCGATCTCGCCTCCCGGCAGGATGTAGATAAGGCAAAACAGCAGGCCGCGCAGGATCAGATCAACATCGGTTTGATTGCCCAATATACCGATCCGGCAAAAGCGGAGTCGGCATTTAACAAGGCGATCGAGTACTTGCCCGACTGGAATTCATATCACAGCGCAGGCTACTATTATCAGTATGTCAATGCCTTTGAAAAAGCGGCATCATTGTACCAGCAAGCTCTGCGATTGGCTGGTGACAAAGAAGAGCGGGCTATGACGCTGAACAATCTGGGGGTATTGCAGAGCGCACGGCAGGACTACGGAGGAGCGGAGAGGAGTTACGTTGAAGCGCTGAAAATCAGGCGGGAGCTTGCGCGAACCAACCCGTCGGTCTATCAGCCTGATGTCGCTATGACGCTGAACAATCTGGGGGTATTGCAGAGCGCACGGCAGGACTACGGAGGAGCGGAGAGGAGTTACGTTGAAGCGCTGAAAATCAGGCGGGAGCTTGCGCGAACCAACCCGTCGGTCTATCAGCCGTATGTCGCAGGGACGCTGAACAATCTGGGTATTTTGCAGAGAGCACGGCAGGACTACGGAGGAGCGG
>Ga0326729_1000178_pt1 | contig 16803 bp, 13 predicted proteins | sample MHFSIPfraction_2_FD_207744 | JGI IMG/M metagenome (GOLD analysis project Ga0326729, IMG submission 207744) | Lab enriched peat soil microbial communities from Michigan Hollow, Ithaca, NY, United States - MHF6AY SIP fraction | ecosystem: Environmental > Terrestrial > Soil > Wetlands > Peat...
GCCCCATGACCGTGGCCATGTGCATGCGCAACGCTCTGCAGCTCTATAAAAATTACCATCAGGACAGGTAATTCGATGGCAGGTGCTACACAGATTCCTGAGCATCTGGAGAATCTTGCAAGCGCCGCTTCGATTCCACTTCACGGAGCGGCGGGAGCGCCGACGGGGCCGCAAGGCGTCGCTTTGCTTTCCATGGTGACCTGATCGACACAGGCTTGATTCATGCCTGCCACTCCGTTCCTGAAATCTCGTGTTTTACTTTCCCCCTCCCGTCACCCAGCCTTCCCGTTTGCTTTAGCGAGTAACTATCCTGATCCCCCCTTTCTGCATCTTCCGTCATCCTGCGCCGGCTTTCCGGCATGATCCTTCACATAGAGACAGCTGTTCGTCAGGCTCCCAGCGGTTGGTAAAGAAAGCTGATGCCACGATTTGATCTGTCTGGACATCTCTGTCGTCGACTTTTCGCGGATAGTACGCTGGTGTAGACGTTTTACGGTATGAAAAATACCTCATTGACGGGATTTCCGGTTTGCAATTCTCAGGGGATATTACAGACGCAATACAAAACAGCAAGGGTCAATAACCATATCCAAAGACGAACAGTGAGCATATTATGACAAACAAATCACATGACAGAACCGCAGACGCTGTCAATCACTCATACGGATTGAAGAATGCGTCCCTCTCCCCGCTGGAGACGCTCGGCCAGTCGATCGCCAACATCGCGCCGACGGCGACACCGACCGTCGTCATCCCGCTTGTTTACGCCGTCTCGGGCGGAGGTACCTGGCTGGCCTATCTGATCGCCACAATAAGCATTCTCCTTGTCTCTTCGAGCATCAACCAGTTCGCACGGCGTTCCGCATCGCCAGGTTCGTTCTACTCCTACACCGTCGAGGGGCTCGGTTCATTCTGGGGCGCGATCACAGGCTGGGCGCTCCTTATCGCATACATCGGCTGTGCCTCGGCAGTCACCACCGGATTCTCCAACTACGCCAACGTGCTGCTCGGGCACCTCTTTGCGGGAGCGAAGATCCCGGCAGTCATATTCATCGCCATCAGCGTCATTGTCGCCTGGTACGTCGCCTACAAGGATATCAAGCTTTCAGCCCGCCTGATGCTTGGCTTTGAGTTCGCATCGGTCTCCCTCATTCTCGTGCTCGTCGGCGTGACGATATTCAACTACGGCTTCAGGATTGACCTGGATCAGCTCCTCCTGAAAAACACGACGCCCGATGCGCTCAAGGGCGGGCTCGTGCTGGCCATTTTCAGCTTTGTGGGTTTTGAAAGCGCCGCAACGCTTGGATCCGAGGCGAAAAATCCGCTGTCGAGCATTCCGAGGGCGATCATAAGGAGCGCCATCATCGTCGGTGCCATTTTCGTGTTCTCCTCCTATGCCCAGGTCATAGGTTTCCACGGTTACACCGAAACGCTCGACAAGAGCACGGCTCCCCTCAACGTCCTTGCCGACCGCGCAGGTCTTTCGTCCCTCGGCCTTCTGATCGACATCGGCGCCATCGTCAGCTTTTTCGCCTGCACGCTGGCCAGCATCAACGCCGCGGCACGCATCCTGTTCCTGATGAGCCGCCACGGCATCTTCCATTCGCTGGCCGGAAACGCACATGAGACAAACGAAACGCCGCATACGGCAGTGACCATCGCCTCAGTCATAGCATTTTTCCCGGCTGCGATCCTGTCGGTCATCGGCGTGGGGGATTTCGACATCTACGGTTGGGTCGGAACGGTCGCGACTCTCGGTTTCATTGTGACCTATATCATTATCTCGATTGCCGCACCGCTCTACCTGAAGCGCCGCGGAGAGCTGAAAGCCGGTAATCTGGTGATCTCGGCCCTCTCTCTTTTCGTACTCGGGCTCGCGATCCTCGGCAACCTCTATCCGGTGCCGCCGGCTCCGTACAACTACCTGCCGTACCTGTTCTTCGCCCTGCTTCTCGGTGGCGTAGCATGGATCGGAATCATTCACAACTTCCATCCTCACGTTGTCGACGAGATCCACAGGGAAACAAGTGCCAACAGTTCACGTTTCAAAGCCGAACCGCAGGCTTGAGCTTTTACACTGAACACCAACACGAAAAGAGGAATCCATGAGCTCGCCATCAGTACTTGAAGCATATACGGAGCATGATCGGGAAAAAATCGAGATTGTTCTACAGGACAGAAAACACCTGATCCACCCGCAGCATCATCCGAGCGAACACCGGGATCCTCATGTCTGGGCGTCGGGTCAGGGTGTGACACTGACAAACCTTGAGGGAGAGCGCTACATAGACGGGCTTGCAGGGATGTGGAACGTCTATGTCGGCCACGGCAGGCAGGAACTGGTCGACGCCGCATCCCTGCAGCTCAAGACACTGGCGTTCGCTACGGCATACGCCGGCTCGACGCACAGGCCGGCCATAGAGCTTGCAGAGACCCTCAAGCGGCTTGTCTACCCGAATATCGAAGCGTTCTATTTCACCCTCGGCGGATCCGACGCGACGGACTCCTCTGTTCGGACGGCGCGTTTTTACTGGGGCGCGAAGGGGCGTCCTGAAAAGTTCAAGATTATTTCGAGGAAGCTCAGCTATCACGGTTCGACGATCGGGGCTGCTGCCGCAACCGGCGTGGAGGAGTTTTCAGGGGTATTCGGGCCGAGGGCGAACGGTTTCCTGCACATCGATTCCCCATATCCCTACCGGTTCACCACGGAGCGTACCGACGTTTCTCCGGGTGTCGCGGCGGCAGACCTCCTTGAGGAGGCAATCCTCCGTGAGGGGCCCGAAACGGTTGCGGCATTCATCGCCGAACCTGTCCAGGGGGGCGGCGGCGGGGTTATCGTACCTCAGGCCGACTATTTCCCGCGTATTCGTGAGATCTGCGACCGTTACGACGTGCTTCTGATCAGCGACGAGGTCATCACCGGATTCGGAAGAACCGGCAGGTGGTTCGCGCTCGATCACTGGGGAGTCCTTCCGGACATCCTCCAGTTCGCCAAAGGTATCACCAGCGGATATTTCCCGCTCGGAGGCATCGGCGTCTCCGGCGCCATCAAGGAGGTCATGGACTCGGTGTCGCCCGACCTCAGATGGATGCACGGTTACACCGGTTCGGCCCATCCCGTCGGCTGCGCTGTGGCGATCGCCAACATAAGGATCCTCGAAGAGGAGCGGCTTGTAGAGCGCACGGCCGCGCTCGGCGCGAGGCTCCATGAGAAGCTGAAAGTGCTTGACGATCATCCGCACGTCGGTGAGGTCAGGGGCCTTGGCCTGTTGGCCGGCATCGAGCTCGTATTGGACAAGGCGACAGGGGAGCGCTATCCGGCAGGTTCCGGTATCGGGAAGCGGGTGCGGGATGCGCTGTTTGCCCGTGGTTTGCTTACCCGGGTCACCGATGAAACGGTCTGCCTCGCTCCACCGCTCGTGATAAGCGAGGAGGATATCGACCGCATCGCCAGGATCGTCAGTGAGGCGATTTTCGAAGTGACCGGCCGCTGAACTGCAGCGAAACAAAACAACATCATCCATCAAGAAGTAACATCGTTATGTCAAGAATATCCCATGTCGTCTATGAAGAGGCCGAGCCCGAAATTCGGGAGGCCTGGGACAAGGTGATCGAAAAGCATGGTGCGGTCACGAACATGAAAGCCGTGCTGCTGCACTCCCCGACGGCGCTTAACGCCGTTCTCGAATGGTACAGCCTCTACGCCAAAGTCAAGCCGGTGCTCGGTCAACGGCTGACCATCCTGTTCTGCGACGCCATTTCGAGGGAGAACGCATGCCAGCTATGCTCATCCTACATGCGCAAAGGCATCATCGACAGCGGCGAGGATCCCGAGAACCTGGTCCTCTCCGAACGCGATAAAGTCATCGTAGGTTTCGGCCGCCAGCTTGCAGACGATCCGAACAGGATCACTGACGAGGCGTTCTCAAAACTTTACGACTACCTGACCGAAGCCCAGATTGTTGAGCTGACGGCCTTCGGGGCGCTGATGATCGTCAACAACGTTTTCAATAATGCCCTGCGGATAGACCTCGACGACGTGCTGGCCGAGTACCGCGTCACGCCGGAGGTCGCTTTTGCGGGATCGTCACGTTACCAGTCCGGCAAGGAGCAGTCATGAGCGAGAGAACATTCCATTTCGATACCCTGCAGGTTCACGCCGGGCAGGTCCCTGATCCGGCGACCGGAGCATGCGCGGTGCCGATTTACCAGACGACTTCGTTCGTCTTCAAGAATTTCGAGCAGGCCAAGGCGATCAGCTCTGTCGAAGAGTTCGGTTTCGACTATACCCGAATCACCAACCCGACCAACGAGGTGCTGGAGAACCGGATCGCCATTCTCGAGGGGGGCAGCGGAGCCCTGTCCGTAGCGTCCGGATCGGCGGCAACGGCTTACTCGCTGCTGAACATCACCCATGCCGGCCATGAGATCGTTGCAGCCAAAACGCTTTACGGCGGGAGTTTCAACCTGTTCAGGAACACGCTTCCCAAACACGGGGTGAACACCCATTTCGTGGATCCGGTCGATCCCGAAAATTTCCGGAAGGCCATCAACGACAAAACCAGGGCGCTGTTCATTGAAACCATCGGCAACCCCGACATCAATATCATCGATTTCGAGAAGGTTGCACGCATCGCCGAACAGAACAGCATCCCGCTCATCGTCGACAATACATTCGGTACGCCCTACCTGTTCAGGCCGTTCGATTACGGGGCCAACATCATTGTGCACTCGGCGACCAAATATATCGGCGGACATGGTACCAGCATCGGAGGGCTGATCGTGGACGGAGGCAATTTCGACTGGTCCAACGGCAAGTTTCCCGACTTCACGACACCCGACCCGGCATATAACGGATTCATCCATTGGGATCGCTGGGGGAACTACCCCGGCATGGGCAATATCGCCTATATCATCAAGGTGAGGCTCCAGTACCTGCGCGATCTCGGCGCATGCATGAGCCCATTCAACGCCTTCCTGTTCCTGCAGGGGCTGGAGACGCTCTCGTTCAGGATATCCAGGCAGGTTGAAAGCACCCAGCGAATCGCGGAGTATCTAGAATCGCATCCCGATGTCGAATGGGTCAACTATCCTGGCCTCAAGAGCAGCCCTTACCATGAGCTTGCGCAGAAATACCTTCCGAAAGGCCCCGGGGCGATCCTTGCCTTTGGAGTCCGCGGCGGTTTCGAGAGGGCCAAAAAATTCATCGAAAGCATGAAGGTATTCTCGTTCCTGGCAAACGTCGGCGACTCGAAATCGCTTGTCGTCCATCCGGCGACAGTGACCCACGGCCAGCTTACGGAGGCCGAGCAGCGGCTTGCCGGTGTGAAGCCGGAGCAGATCCGCTTCTCCGTCGGCACGGAAAACATCGAAGATCTGCTTTGGGATATCGGTCAGGCGTTCGAGCGGTCTGCGCAGTAAGAGCCTTGATCCCTGGTATTGAAAGGTTAATGCAGAAGTTATCAACGACAAACAACAACAGACAGAAGGAGTTATTTATGAGAAAAACAGCAAAAATAGTTACCCTCGCCATCGCGATCTTCGCCGGAATCGGCGGTACAGCTCATGCAGAGGGCTTCAAAACCGGCGTTGACCTCGTCAGCAGCTTTGTGTGGAGAGGCAACGATATCGGCGACTCGCCGGCTATCCAGCCGACCCTCACCTACACCTTCCCGACGAGCGACATCGTGCTTGGCGCATGGGGATCCTATGCAGTCGAGAAGAACACTGTGTCGTCAACGACAAACGAATCATACCGTTACCAGGAGATCGACCTCTCCCTGACCGTGCCGGTCGGCCCCTTCACCGTTGGGGTTATCGATTACTACGTTCCTGACACGACGACCTCGACGACAAGGAGCTTCGACTTCTCCAAGACCGGCCCGAACACCCTGGAGGCCGTCGTCACATACACATCCGGCAACCTCGGCCTGCTTGCCGGATACAACTTCGCAGGCGTAGACCGCCTCGATTCTCATGCTTTCTATGGTGAAGGAAGCTACAAGTTCTACAGCAGCAAAGATGGTTACAGCGCCAAGGCCATAGCCGGAGTCGGCAGCAAATACTACTACGGAGGGGACTCTACGAACACGGAGAAAAAGCTCGCGCTGGTCAATACCGGCATTTCGGTCTCCAAGGACAGGTTCGCCGCTTCGTATGTGTACAATCCGGTCTCTGAAAAATCCTACCTGGTACTGGCGGCCTCGTTCTGATTTTCAATGGATCTCTTTTGTCCGTGTGTTTTGCCTTTTCGATGGATGTTCTTTCATGGCGTGCTTTGCGCTTTAAAAGGAGCCGGTCGCCGGCTCCTTTTCTTTGTGCGCTTCTTTTGGCTATATTTTCTCCGGGCGGCCCTGAGGGACGGAAGTGGAGGTGTATTGCCCTGATAGCGTCAAGAACCATGGAAACTGCATGAATCACAGAAAGCTCAACAGGATCATCGCTGCTGCCATGTTTCTGGCTGCGGAAATCGTTTTTCTTTCGACGATGGCGCCGACGTTCTCGTTCTGGGATTGCGGCGAAGTGATTGCAACCTCCTATACCCTCGGCATTCCTCACCCCCCCGGCGCCCCTCTTTTCCTCCTGATCGGGCATCTCTTTTCCATGCTGCCCTTTTTTCATGATATCGGCGCCCGCATCAATTTCGTCAGTACGCTCGAAAGTTCGGGTACGGTCATGCTGGCCTACCTGATCATCGTCAGGCTCATCACGATTTACAGAGGTTCCAGTCCCGATAAATGGAGCATGCCCGAAAAGATCTCGGCCTATGGCGGCGCGGTGATCGGCGGCCTTGCCCTCGCATTTTCGGACAGTTTCTGGTTCAATGCCGTCGAAACAGGGCTCTGGGCGGCTTCGTCCTTCATTACGGCGACCATCGTCTGGCTCATGCTCTGCTGGTATGAAGAGGATCCTGCTCCCGGCAGTGAGCGGTGGCTGCTGGCTGTGATGTACATGTTCGGGCTCTCCATCGGCGTGCACCTGTTGTGCCTGCTGGCACTGTTCGCCCTGGTGCTGCTCTACTATTTCAAGAAGTACGAAGTCAACCTGCGCTCGTTCAGCCTCATGGTGCTGTTCAGCCTCGGGCTCTTTTTTCTCATTTACAGGGGGATAATCAAGGAGCTTCCGGTCCTGCTTGTCAGGACTTCCTGGTGGGGAGTCGGTACGTTGGTACTCCTCCTTGTAATGGGTATCTATTACACCCACAGGAGCCGTCAGCTCGTGCTCAACCTGGGACTGATGTCTGTGCTGCTGCTCATTCTCGGTTATACATCATACATGCTGATTTTTGTCCGGGCTCATGCCGGGCCGCCTATCAACGAGAACAATCCATCCACGCTCGACGCCTTTTTCTCGTACGTCAACCGCGAGCAGTACGGGGAGTGGCCGCTATGGCCGAGAAGATGGTCCCCCGAGCCTGCGCACCAGTATTTCTACCAGAAGTATTCGAGCGATCTTGACTATTTCTTCAGTTATCAGCTGGGTCACATGTACCTGCGCTATTTCGGCTGGCAGTTCATCGGTCGCTCAACCGACATGGAGGGCGCTGTAGTCGACTGGGGCACGTTGTGGGGCCTGCCGTTTCTTGTCGGTGTCGCAGGGGCTGCGGCTCACTTCAAGCGGCACTGGAAGACGGCTTCGGTGGTTTCGGCCCTGTTTGTCATGACTGGCCTGGTACTGGTCATCTACCTGAACCAGACAGAGCCCCAACCGCGCGAGCGGGACTACAGTTACGTAGGCAGCTTTTTCGCCTTCGCCCTGTGGATCGGGATCGGCATGGAGAGTTTATTTACATCGATAGCCTCCAGGATGAAGCAGGGCGACGGCCGTAACAACACCTGGATTGCGGCCGGTCTCGTCGCAGCCGGTCTTCTGCTGGTTAACGGGCGAATGCTCCAGGCTAATTACCGGACTCATGACCGTTCCGGGAATTACGTGCCCTGGGACTGGGCCTGGAACATCCTGCAGAGTTGCGAGAAGGATGCGATCCTCTTCACGAACGGGGATAACGACACATTTCCGCTCTGGTATCTGCAGGAGGTCGAGCACATCCGGACCGATGTGCGGGTGGTCAACCTCAGCCTCGCCAATACCGGCTGGTATCTGCTGCAACTGAAACACGAGAGCCCGAGGGGGGCCAGGCCGATCTCCTTCAGCATGAGCGACGAGGATCTGGCCGGCATCTCCTATGTGCCGGTCGATTCAATCGATGTCGCCGTACCGTCGGGCATCGAGCAGCGCAAGTTAATGCAGGATGCACAGCGATCGGGGGTCAGTCTCTCTTCCACGCCAACCGATTCGCTCCGCTGGCGGCTCAGGCCGGGTCTGACCTACAAAGGCGAGGGGTATCTCCGGCCCCAGGACATAGCCGTGTTCGAGATCGTCGCCGGCAATTACGGGCAGCGGCCGATCTATTTTGCCCTTACGGTCGATCCGGAGGGGATGATCGGTCTTGACAAACAGCTTCGTCTCGATGGCCTGGTCTACAAGGTCGTGCCGCTTACGGGCAGGTCGCCGGTCAGCTTCGTCGATCCGGGCACGCTCTACGGCAACCTTTTCCAGACCTACAGGTACCGCAACCTCAACAACTCCGGCGTCAATATAGAGGAGACATCGAGGAACCTCGTCGGCAATTATCCTCCACTGTTCGTCCGCCTGGCGCTCGAACTTTCATCTTCGTCGCGAGACTCTGTGACGGTGCAGGGGCCGGCAGGAGTTCCCGTGACCAGACAGCGCGGGACTCTTGCACTCGAGGTGCTCGACCGTGCAGGAGCGCTGTTCCCGCTCGATCGGTATCCGGTCAATCCGCAACTGGCGGGCTCGGTCGTATCGATCTATTCCGCCGGAGGTGCAAAGGAGAAAGCATATCCGTATATTCACTATCTTGAAATTATGGCGGCCCAGAGCGATGTGGTGCGAGATCCCGAACTGTTCTATACTCTTGCCCGTGCTTATCGGGCAGCAGGAAGGGATCGTGAGGCCGTCGCAATCTTGGAAAACCTGAAACGGGCGCTTCCCGAGATGAGGAAGCAGCTTGATTCCCTAAAGCAATAGCAGTTACTCTATGAGCAGCAGTATTCATGCGACAGCAATCATCGGTTCCGGAGCCGTTATCGGCGAAGGTGTGGTCGTTGGACCATACACGGTGATCGAGGATGATGTCGTTATCGGCGACCGCACGGTCATCGGCCCCCATGTACATATTGCAGACGGGGCGCGCATCGGAAGCGAGTGCAAGATCTTTTCGGGAGCGGTACTTTCGACCGCTCCGCAGGACCTGAAATACGAAGGAGAGAAGACCTATCTCCATATCGGCGACCGGACGGTCATCCGGGAATGCGTGACTCTGAACAGGGGGACGAAGGCCAGCGGCAAAACGGTCGTCGGCTCCGACAACCTGATTATGGCCTACGTCCATGCCGGCCATGACTGTGTCATCGGCAACCATGTCGTGATCGCAAACTCGGTTTCGTTCGGAGGGCACTGCGAAGTTGGGGATTATGTGGTGATCGGAGGTATTTCAGGGGTACATCAGTTTGTCAGGATAGGCCGGTACTCGATGGTCGGCGGCATCTCCAGGGCGGTTCTCGATGTGCCGCCGTTCGTTATGGCCGGAGGTCACGCTTCGTTCAGGTACGAAGGGCTCAACCTTGTCGGCCTGAAACGCAGGGGCTTTAATTCGGAGCAGTTGGGCAACATCCGGGATGTTTACCGGGTGATCTTCCAGTCAGGCCTGCTTCTTTCCAATGCGCTCGAAACGGTGCGGCGCGACTTTCCCCAGACTCCGGAAGTGCTTGAAATCCTCGAATTTTTCGCATCGAACAAACACGGCAGGAAGTTTCTCAAGCCTTTCAAATCATAATAACAGCTTATGCCTTCATGGGCCATCGGCATAGATCTTGGCGGAACGAACATAAAAACGGCAGTCGTCGATGAGGCCGAAGGCATCATGTTCGAGGATACCCAGCCCACTGACACCGGCTCCGGACCGGACGGCGTCGTCAGGCAACTCGCGCAGTTGGCTGCCGACCAGTACCAGCGAGCCGCTGAAATACTGGATACAGACCTGTTCGCCGGCATCGGCGTTGGGGCTCCCGGGGCGGTAGATTCCCTGCGAGGCACCCTCTCCTATCCGCCGAATCTCCCCGGCTGGGGACGTTATAACCTGAGGGAGCAGTTGCAGCTTCGGCTTGAAGAGAGCCACGAGCTCACTGCATCCGTGCTGATCGAAAACGACGCCAACGCGGCGGCATACGGCGAGGCGGTCTACGGAGGCGGCAACGCCTTCCGCGACTTCATGATGGTGACTCTCGGCACCGGTGTCGGCGGCGGCATCATCCTCGACAGAAAACTTTACCGCGGCCCGAACGGCACTGCGGGCGAGATCGGCTTCATGATCATCGACTTCGAGGGCGAAAGCGTCCATGCCGGAGTGCGCGGAACGATCGAAAGCCTCATCGGCAAGGAGCGGATCGTCGAGCTGGCCTGCAGCATGATCCAGGAGCCGGGGACGTCTCCCCGCCTGATGGAGCTTTGCAAGCACGATCCGACACGTCTCTCTCCACGCCATCTCGAACAAGCGGCCAAGGAGGGTGATGCTGCTGCCCTCCATGCCTGGCAGCGCGTTGGCTCCATTCTCGGTGTCGGCCTCGCCAACATCGTGGCGCTGATGGATATCAGGAAATTCGTGATCGGCGGCGGCATTGCCGCAGCGGGCCAGCTGATTTTCGAGCCGGCCCTGATGCAGCTGCATCGCAGCACGTTGCCCTCGATGCACGAAGGCCTGCAGATCGTGCCTGCCCGGTTGGGCAACAAGGCCGGCATCTGCGGCGCTGCAGCGCTCTGTTTCGCATCAGGCCAGAACCCTCAGGCAGAATGATTGAAGGATTTCGCCATCTCCTGTTCCCGGAGGTCTGCGTCGTCTGCAACAAGCTTCTTGAAAAAGAGGAGCAGCAGATCTGTTCAGGGTGCTTCAACGAGTTCAATCCGTTTCCCACTTCCGATGCAGGCGGCAATGCGCTCAAACTGGCCGTCAATGATCACTTCGGGACCAGGGCCGTTCCTTCCGATGCGTGGTGCATTTACCCTTTTCATCGCAGCGGCAAGCTTCATGAAGCGATGCATGCCATGAAATACGGGGGACTGTTTCCCCTCGGGACACTGTTCGGTCGGAAGCTGGGTGAATTGATCAAATCGGGCAAACCGACGGAACCGTTCGATGCGATCGTTCCGGTTCCGCTCCATTCGCTCAAGCGCATCGAGCGTTCCTACAACCAGGCCGAAAAGATCGCTGAAGGAATCGCCGGGGTTCTCGGTTCGCCACTCTCCAGACGGTGCGTCGAACGGTGCAGCTACACCGGTTCGCAGACCGGTCTGACCCTTACGGCTCGCCGGCAGAACATGGCCGGAGCGTTTCGTCCCGGCCGCGAGGCCTGCAAAGGTCGGGTGCTGCTGGTCGACGACGTGCTGACCACCGGGGCGACCATGGTAGCTGCAGCTGACGCGCTGCTGGAATCGGGAGCCGAGTCGGTAGCGTTCGCCGTGGTCGCCTTTACTGAAAAGGAGTAGGTCAATGGATCTTTTTTATCTCTCCCCGAATCAGCTCGATCTTGCGCTTGGACGCGCAGTAATCGATGGCGAGGAGTTCCATCACCTGATAAGGGTGCTCAGGAAAAAAGAGGGTGAATGCATACCGGTCACTGACGGCGCAGGTCTTTCGGCTGAGTTGATCATCGATACCGTCGGCAAACGTTCGCTTGAGGGCTCGATTCGCAACTGCGTCCGCATTCCCAGGTCGGCGACACGGGTCGCAGTGGCCATATCGCTGCTGAAAGCCCCCCAGCGCTTCGATTTCTTCCTCGAAAAGGCGACTGAACTGGGTATCGACAGGATCATTCCCATGACCACGCATCGGACAGTTTCGACACCCTCTTCCGAAAAGATCGAGCGCAAGGTGGAGCGATGGCGGAGCGTCGTCCATTCGGCAGCTCGTCAATGTCGACGCTTTCATCTTCCCGAGGTGTTCGCGCCGCTCACCTTTTCCGGCGTGCTGCGACTTGAAGGTTACGACATCCGGCTCATGCCTCATGAATCAGAACAGGGATTCCCTGCCTTCGATGCGGCCGGCAAGAGCGTACTTTTCCTCGTTGGCGGAGAGGGCGGTTTTACCGGGAAGGAGGTCGATGAGGCTGTGGCGGCAGGGTTTACAACTGTTTCGTTCGGCGCGACGATTCTCAGGGCCGAAACGGCAGGCATGTTCGCCGTCGCCCTTGTCAGGGCGCGAATGCTCATGGAGGCTGACCCTGCACACCGTCTCTGAAGCGAGCTTTATCCAGTATATTTAATAAACAGGTGCGAACGCTCGTCGACACGGCCGAGATCCTGAAATGCGAAGGTATTTTGCAGCAGACACAGGGGAGCTTTACATTACTTAGCGGTAGATGTTGCCGACATATTGCCCTGAACGAAAGTCCCGACAGATGAAACAGATGAATACACCGAGGATCAACAAGATCGTAGTGCTTATGGCGGCGCTGCTGATATCGGCGCTGTTTCTTGCCATGATCCGCCAGTTTTTGCTGACCATCCTCCTGGCCGGTATTTTTGCCGGTCTTGAAATACCGCTGTTCAACCGCTTTCAGAAGCTTGTGGGAGGACGGAGGAGCCTGAGTGCAGGAATGACGCTCCTCTCCTTTCTGCTGGTCGTATTACTGCCGCTTGCCGGCCTGCTGATCGTCGTTGCCGCGCAGGCGTTGTCGCTGAGCATAACGGCCATTCCGCTTATACGCGAGCAGCTCAGGTCGCAGGAGCAGTTTCATGGACTTTTCGCCAAGCTGCCCTATTACCACGACCTCGAAGCATACAGCGACCTTATCCTCCAGAAGGCCGGAGAAATCCTGGGTCGCATGGGCTCGGCGCTGTTCGAGAGCTTTTCCGCTTTCACTTACACTGCGGTTTACGACATTTTCCTGTTCTTCATTTTCTGCTACACGATGTTTTTTTTGCTGAAGGACGGCCAGGCATTTCTTGAGCGCATTCAATACTACCTGCCCCTGAACCAGAACGACCAGAAACGCCTCCTTGGCAAGTTCCTGTCGGTTACGCGTGCGACGCTCAAGGGCTCCCTGGTGATAGGTATCTCGCAGGGAACGCTTGCCGGTATTGCCTTCCAGGTGGTCGGAATCGACAATGCCGTGTTCTGGGGCACCATCATGGCCATGCTTTCGTTCCTGCCCCTGATCGGTTCTGCACTCATCTGGATCCCGGCGATCGTGTTCCTTGCAGTCTCAGGTCATTACGTGCAGGCGATAGGGCTTCTCCTGTTCTGCAGCATCATAGTGGGGCAGATCGACAACATTTTCAGGCCGATCCTTGTCGGCCGCGATACCCAGATGCACGAACTGTTCATCTTTTTCGGGACTCTTGGCGGCATAGGGATGTTCGGCATCTTCGGGATCATAGTCGGTCCGGTCGTTGCCGCCCTGTTCGTGACGGTCTGGGATATCTACGGAGAGACCTTCAGGGAAACGCTCCTCGACATGCGGCAGGAGGTATCCGGCTCAGAGAGGGGAGACGGTGACGGTTCGGGGGGCGATCCACGCTGACGGCGGGAGATGCTTGCCCTGTTTCATAATGCCGTCTCATTGCGTTTCCGGGAGCGCCAAGCTCCAGCTTGGCATTTTTATGGATATCCGAAGTGACTCTGCATCAACGTCACCAGACAAAAATTCTACCCTTTCATTGCTTGATCTGGAGTTCGCCTATAAATTGCCGAGCTTGAGCTCGGCGTTCCTAGGATTTGGCGTTCCTGATTTTTCTTTTGAGACAGCCTCCTACAGACACCAATGAAAAGAGCCTCCTTTTCAGGAAGCCCTTTTTTCATTTTCGACGGCCCTTTTGAGACAGCCTCATAACTGGAGATTGCGGCCGGGATCAGTCGACCCTGACGACATCTTCGGCGGCGAAGAAGAATGCGCCTTCGATGGCGGCATTTTCTGCCGAGTCGGAGCCATGGACGATGTTTTCGCCCTTGCTGTCAGCAAAGAGCTGGCGGATGGTGCCCGCATCGGCCTGAGCCGGGTCGGTCGCGCCGATCAGGGTCCTGAAGTCAGCCACGGCATTCTCTTTTTCGAGAATCATGGGGACGCAGGGGCCGGAAGACATGAAGTCGACCAGTTCGCCGTAGAACGGACGCTCGCTGTGTACTGCATAGAAAGCGCCTGCGGTCTCTTTGGTGAGGCGGGTTTTTTTCATTGCCACGATGCGGAATCCAGCGCGCTCGATCTTGTCGGTTACTGCGCCGATCAGCTGCTTGCGCACGCAGTCGGGCTTCAGGATGGTGAGAGTTCTTTCCATTGAGAGGTTCATTTACGTTTTCAAAAACGAAGTCGGTGCGAAGATACGCAAACTCGGCCTATTATGGAAGAGCCTGGCTTATAACGATGTGCTGTCGATTCTGCGGCATGCCGTGCCAAAGCAGGAGCTTCCTTGTCGACCGGGTCAGCCGGCCTGGGCGGTGTGCATTTTTGCGGCATCCTGCTCGTTCAGTTCGACCAGGATTCTGGCGACTCTCTGCCCGTCCATCTTGATGACCCTGAACAGGATCCCCTGCCATTTGAGGAGATCCGAGGTGGCGGGAACCTGTCCGAGCTTGTCCATCATGAAGCCGCCCATGGTCTCATAGTGGGGCTCCTCGTCCTGGAGAAAGATGTCCTGGTTGAGGTTGAAGCTGGTGACGAACTCGTCGACCGGCAGCATACCGTCTACAATCCAGGTTCGCTGGCTTCTTCTCACGATTTTCCGGTTGACCTCAAGATCATCGGCAGGCACGTCGCCGACGATGCTTTCAAGCACGTCGGTAAGGGTGATCGCTCCCTGGACAGAGCCGAGCTCGTCTATCACCAGAGCGAGATGGGCCCTGTTTTTCTTGAACACTTCGAGCACCTGGAATGCGGGAATCGATTCCGGGACGAACAGCGGCTCTTTCATGGACTCTATGACAGCGCTTTTTACGCTTCCCGGCCTGGAGAGTTGCAGGTTGACCAGATCGAGCGCCCTGACCACTCCGCTGAGATGATCGAGGCTGCCTTCTGCAACAGGGAACCGTGAGCGGCCGCTGGCCTTGATGCGGGCGATCAGTTCTTCGTCGGACTTTTCGAGGTCGAGCCATTCGATTTCGTTGCGAGGGGTCATGATGGAGCTGGCACGCTTGTCGCTCATGCGGAAAATTCGTGAAATCATATCGTATTCGACCGATTCGAAGACCCCTTTTTTTGCCCCCTGCTTGATCATGAGCATCACATCTTCATCGCTGACCAGCGGTTGTTCAGCCGCATCGATACCGAGCGCCTTCAGGACGACATTGGTAGAACCGTTGATCAGGTTGACCACAGGTGAGCTGATCGTGGAGAGCAACTCGATGAACGCCGCAATTCTGAGTGCGACAGATTCCGGATGCTGGAACGCGATTTTTTTCGGGACCAGCTCCCCGATCACCAGCGATAAATAGGTGACCGTGACGACCACGATTCCGAGAGCGAACGGGTTGGCGTAGGGCTTCAGCAGTGGGACGTTATCGAAAACAGCAGCGAGCGGAGCCGAAAAGACGATCCCGCTGAAAGCGCCGGTAAGGGTGCTGATGAGCGTGATGCCGATCTGGATTGCCGAAAGGAATTTGCCGGGATTGTCGAGGAGTTTGAGTACCAGGCCTGCCGATGGATATCCGGCATCCTTGAGTTCGTGGAGACGTGTCGGCCTTGAGGAGATGATGGCGAATTCCGCCAGGGAGAACACTCCGTTGGCAAAGACCAGGAGCAGAATGACAAATGCAGCTGTACTGTCGGGATTCATAGGGTAAAATCGAACCGGCCTGTTGCTTTGAGTTTGTTATTCCGAAAAGTGCGATTCGCGTCAAGATACCTAAATAAAACAGAATAACTGGCAGATCCCCCTGAACGTTCATTGCCCTGCCGGAGGTTTATGCTCCAGGGATGAAGCTTCCGGAGTCAAAAACGGCCAGGGACGTCTTGCTGGAAGCAAATATTATATGTAAATATAGTTACAGGCCAGATCAACACAGTCCCGGTTTGCCATGAAACGTATCCGAGTACTGCAGTACCTCCTCTTCATTCCTGCCTGCATTCCCTTTCTGCTCTCATCGTGCAGTCTTAAGCAGGGTGCATCGGATCCCGTACCGCTTTATGAGGAGGCTTCCCGTCTTTACCGTCAGAAGAAATATTCCGCCGCACTCGAAAACTATAACAAGGCGCTGGCTGCCGATACCCTGAAAGGGTTCGCGCCAAGGGCTGTTGATGCGCTCTTCAGGAAGAGCTGGATCGAGTTTCTCACCGGCGAATATAATGAGGCGTTCCATACCTTTGCGGTCCTGGACAGGCATGCCGGCCAGGGATTGCCGGATTCACTGCACTCCGCCGCGGTGCTCAACAGGGCAAGGATGTATTCCGAACTTGGCTTCTACGGCAAAGCAGCATCTGTCATGGTGTCGCTCAGGAAACCCGATCCCTGGCAGCGTCTCGACCAGGCCGAGTTGTGGTTTAAAGCCAGGGAGTTCAGCCGGGCTTTGCAAATCTACAATGAGTATGCTGCCGCAGAAGATCCTTCGGTCAGGATCGTTGCCCTTTCAGGGCTTCTCGATTGTTCGCTTGCAAGTCCGGCGCTCGGGCTCGACCCTCCTGAAAAATATTCCGGCAAGATCGCTGCGATTTCGGGCAGGGTCATGAAGATGGAGGCCCCGGCAACGGTCAGGATCAAGGCCTTGCGTATCGCTGCCAGAAGTCTCGAACAGCT
>Ga0326729_1000180_pt1 | contig 16683 bp, 14 predicted proteins | sample MHFSIPfraction_2_FD_207744 | JGI IMG/M metagenome (GOLD analysis project Ga0326729, IMG submission 207744) | Lab enriched peat soil microbial communities from Michigan Hollow, Ithaca, NY, United States - MHF6AY SIP fraction | ecosystem: Environmental > Terrestrial > Soil > Wetlands > Peat...
CAGGGAGGAGCTGGGTGAGGGGAAAAATCTCCGCATGGCTGTCGATGCAGGATACAGCAAGGCGTTTTCGTCGATCCTCGATTCCCATGTGACAACCCTCGCCGCGGCGTTTCTTCTCTCGCAGTTCGGTGTCGGGCCGATACAGGGCTTTGCCGTGACGCTTATGATAGGCACCGCAGCCAGCCTGTTTACGGCTATTGTGGTGACCAGGGTTATTTTCGACCTGCTGGTCGGCAGCGGGTTCATGAATGAAAAAAGTTTCGGATAAATTCAATTAACAAGCAGCTATGCGGCTTTTTCAGAAGACAAATTTCAATTTCATCAAGCATCGCAGGATCGCCTATGCCATCTCACTGCTGCTGCTTGTTTCAGGCATGATCTCTCTGTTTACGAGGGGGCTGAACTACGGCATCGACTTCAAGGGGGGGGCCGAGGTGGTTATCCGCTTCGACAAGACCGTGGATGTCGGTGTGGTTCGTACCATCATGAGCGATGCCGGCGTCACCGGCTCGGTCAAGCAGTATGGCATTGCCCATACGATTCTGCTCAGAACGGATTACAAGGGAGACACCGGCGCTCTTAAAGCTCTGATAACCAACTCCCTTCACTCCCGGCTGGCCGCCAATCCGGGAGAGATTGTCAGCATACAGGCTGTTGGACCCAGCATTGCTGCCGATATGAAGTGGTCGGCGCTCAAGGCCCTGCTTGCCGCGCTCTTCGGTATTCTGCTCTATGTCAGCCTCCGTTTCGAGATCAAGTTTGCCACAGCGGGTGTGATCGCCATTTTTCACGATGTGCTCACGGTGCTTGGCCTTTTCAGTCTGCTTGGCGGGCTGTTCGATTTCATGCCTCTTGAGGTCGATCAGAGCATTATCGCCGCATTTCTGACCATTGCCGGCTACTCGATCACCGATACGGTGGTTGTCTACGACCGTATCCGCGAACGTATCCGGGGCCAGAAGCCTTCGGAGTACGAACGGATTTTCAATGAAAGCATGAACCAGACACTATCAAGGACGATCATTACCTCCGGAACCATCATGCTCTCGGTGCTGGTGCTGTTCATATTCGCCGGCCCGGCGATCCGGGGGTTCGCTTTCGCCATGTTTTCCGGCATCGTGGTCGGAACCTATTCGTCCATCTTTGTTGCAGCCCCTATCGTGTTTGACTGGCAGAAGAGATCGAAGACCGCCATCAAGCTCCGGGGGGCGTAAGACGGCTGGTACAATTTATGTCGTCGCTCTTCATGACGTCAGGTATTGTTCGATATTTTCCGGATCATCAGCATGCCCTGTATAGATCTTAAATCGATTCATGCAGGGCGGCGCGATCCCCTTAAGCAAAAACGGATGGTTATGAAAAAAGTATTTCTTTCGATTCTCACGGCAGCCGGCATCGTATTGTCCGGTTTTTCCGGGCCGGTGTTGGCCGAGATTCAGGACAGGGTTATAGCGGTAGTAGGCAATGAGGTTATCCTCAAATCCGAGGTCGATGAGCGTGAGCTTATGACGCGTATGCAGTTTCCTGAATCGAAAAGTGATCCTCAGCTCAGGAAACATCTGGTAGAGAACATGATCAATCAGAAGATTCTTCTGACAAAGGCAAAGATCGACAGTGTGAAGGTGGATGAGACGGCCATCGACGACCAGGCCGGGGAGCGGTTCAACAGCCTGAGAGCCCGTTTCTCCTCCATAGGTGATATGGAGGCTCAGTTCGGCCGCCCGGTTGGACGGCTCAAGCAGGATATCCGGGACGATATCCGGAACCAGCAGTTGACCGATACCCTCAGGAGAAAACATGTCAAGGATGTGACGGTTACCTATGATGAGGTGATGGATTACTATCGCCGGGAGAAGGGTCATCTTCCCGATGTTTCGGAAGGTGTTTCGGTTTCACAGATCATAAAATATCCGGTGGTTTCAGAAGCGGCAAAGACCGAAGCCCTTGAAAAGATCAAGATGGTTCAGCAGAAGCTCAAGGCTGGCGAGGATTTCGCGACGGTCGCCCGGCAGTATTCCGACGACCCTGGTTCAGGGGCGCTTGGCGGGGATCTCGGTTTTGTGCAGAAGGGGGAGTTGGTGACCAGTTTCGAAGAGACGGCGTTTGCGCTTAAGCCCGGACAGGTTTCAGCTATCGTTGAAACCCGTTTCGGCTATCATATCATTCAGCTGCTCGATAAGGAGGGGACCAGTATTCATGTCCGCCATATTCTTGCCATCTTCGACCAGAGCAAGACCGATGTTGCAAAAACGATGGCGCTGCTGCGCACGATCAGGGCTGATATCATCTCAGGAAAGACTATATTTGCCGATATGGCCATGAAGTATTCCGACGATCCCATGTCGGCAAAGCTCGGAGGTCTCATAAAGGCGGCAAACACCGGCAGCAGCGTGTTCGAGCCCTCATCACTGAAACCTGAGCTGCAGAAGGTCATTGCCGGACTGAAAAAGGCTGGAGAGGTCAGCGAGCCGGAGCAGATGACCCCGGCAAGCAACGCCTCGTTCTTCGCCCTGTTTCAGCTCAATTCGAGAGTCGAAGGCCATCGGCTGACTCCCGAACGGGATTTTGCGAAGCTCGAAGAACTTGCCGTTGCTGAAAAGCGGCAACGGCTCTTCAATGTCTGGATAGATGCCTTGAAGAAAGAGGTGTTGATCAGGGAGATGCCCGGCTCAGACATCTAGGCGTCGAACGTACCGGGCATTTTTTTCGATGAAATCTCTTCTCGGTTCAACCTTATCTCCCATAAGCGTGGAAAATACCTGATCGGCCTCCCGGGCGTTTTCCACGCCAACCTGAAGGAGCGAGCGGTTTGCGGGGTCCATGGTTGTACTCCAGAGCTGCTCGGGGTTCATCTCTCCAAGACCCTTGTATCGCTGGATGGCGATGTTTGTTTTTCCTTTCTGGATCTTCTTCATTGACTCGATGATACTCAAACGCTCTTCGTCATCCCACGCGTACTGCTGATCCTTGCCTGATTTTACCAGATAGAGCGGTGGCTGGGCGATGAACACCTTTCCGGCCTCGATGAGGGAGCGCATGTACCTGAAGAAAAATGTCAGGAGCAGGGTTCTTATGTGAGCCCCGTCGACATCGGCATCAGTCATGATGATGATCTTTCCGTAACGGAGTTTTTCCGGCGAGAACTCCTCTTCGCCGATGCTTGTGCCGAGTGCCAGGATGATGGTTTTGATCTCCTCGTTTTCAAGCATCTTGTGCAGGCGGGCCTTCTCAACGTTGAGGATCTTGCCCTTGAGCGGCAGGATTGCCTGGAAGCTCCGGTCGCGTCCCTGTTTGGCACTGCCTCCTGCCGAATCACCCTCGACGATGTAGAGCTCGCAGTGTTCGGGGTCGTTGATCGAGCAGTCGGCAAGTTTGCCGGGCAGGCCCGAACTTTCGAGTGCCGATTTTCTTCTTGTCAGCTCCTTCGCCTTTCTTGCGGCCTCCCTTGAAATGGCCGCACCCTTAACCTTTTCGACGATGAGCTTGAGCGTGCCGGGGTTGCTCTCGGCGAACTCGGCCAACTGCTCGTTGACGATGCTTTCGACAATGCTCTGGGTTTCAGAGTTGCCAAGCTTCGTTTTGGTCTGACCTTCGAACTGAGGTTCCGGTACCTTTACCGAGATGATCGCCGTCAGCCCCTCCTTGTAGTCATCGCCGGTCAGGGCGATCTTCAGGTTCTTCAGCAGGTCGTTCTTCTGGGCGTAGGCGTTGAGCGTCCGGGTCAGAGCCTTCCTGAATCCGGTGACGTGCGTGCCTCCCTCGTGGGTGTTTATGTTGTTGACATAGCTGAACACGTTCTCCTGGTAGGAGTCGTTGTACTGCAGGGCGATTTCGACTACAGTTGAATCCTTCTCTCCCGAGAGAAATATCGGCTCCTTGACGAGGCTCAGTCGATTGCTGTCGGTGAACTGCACGAACTCCCGCAGACCACCCTCGAAGTGAAATGTCTCCTCCAGCCCCTGCTCGTCCTGCACCGTGATGGAGAGGTTGCTGTTCAGGAATGCCAGCTCCCGCATCCGGTCGATGATGATATCCTTCCGGAACTCCGTGGTCTTGAAGATCTCGGCATCCGGCTTGAAAGAGACCTTCGTTCCCCGCTTGTCTGAGGTGCCGATCTGACGCACATCACCCTGAGGCACGCCTCGCCGGTACCCCTGCATATAGACCTTGCCGTCACGGTAAACCTCGACCTCGCACCATTCGGAGAGCGCGTTGACCACCGATGCGCCGACACCGTGCAGTCCACCGGAGACCTTGTAGGCTCCTTTGTCGAACTTGCCGCCGGCACCGATGACCGTCATGACCAGCTCAAGGGCCGATTTGTTCTTGCCCTTGTGCAGATCTACAGGTATACCTCTGCCTCTGTCGGTGACCGTCACTGAGCCGTCAGGGTTCAGGGCAACATGGATATAGTCGTTGTAACCGGCAAGCGTTTCGTCGATCGAGTTGTCTACGATTTCGTACACAAGATGGTGCAACCCGCGGCTGTGAATGTCTCCGATATACATGGCCGGCCTTTTGCGGACATGTTCGATGCCGTCGAGCACCTGGATATTAGTGGCGAGGTATTCGTTGGAGGCGGACATGATTTCAGGTTCTTGCATGGGATCGGCAGTACGTAATGAGTCTGGAAAAGTAAAAATCTTTGAACTGAAAGATAACAAAAATCCGGCGATATGCCACCCGGGGGAGGCCGCCGTCAGGCCATGAACGCGGCTTCGAAATGCTCAAGTTCGTACTCGATGATACGCGGTTCTTCGATTCTCCAGGCAAGGATGGTGACAACATCGAAACGGCAGGTTGTCCACGGATCCGGTTGCGTCGCAAGAAACCCGGAGGCCGCTCTGATGATCTCCCTCTGCTTGTGCAGTGTAACCACTTCCGATGGGTGCCCCTTGTCGAGTGATGCCCTGGTTTTCACCTCGATGAAGCAGAGTACCCCGTTGTGGGTTGCTATAATGTCGATTTCGTTTCTGAGGAAACGGAAGTTACGGGCAATGATCCGGTATCCCCTGCCGGCAAGGTACCTGGCAGCGATATTCTCGCCTTCTATGCCGAGCCAGTGGGGGAGATGCATGGTCGGGGTGGATTATTTTTCCCCTAATTTACGTAACTTGAAGCTTATCCTGTGTAATGGGCACCGCCCGTGTTCGGCGATGGCCCCGACATGCTTTGCCGTGGGGTACCCGAAATGCACATCGAACCCATAGAGGGGGTACTTCTCCGCATATGCGGTCATCAGATCGTCCCGGCAGGTTTTTGCCAGTACCGATGCGGCCGCAATGGAGAACACCTTCGAGTCCCCTTTGACGATGGTACGGAACGGAATCGGGAGCCCCGGCGTGAAGCGGTTCCCGTCCACAAGGAGCAGCTCTGGCTGGATTTTCAGCGACTCCGCCGCCCTGTTCATGGCCAGCATGGTAGCCTGCAGGATATTGATCCGGTCGATGGTTTCGTTATCGACGATGCCGATCGCCCACCCTTCAGCGGCCTCCTGGATAGCCGGGACCAGCTCCCTGCGGAGCCCTGCCGACAGGGTTTTGGAATCGTCGATCCGTTCGAGGATGCCGGAGGGTCTGAAAAAGCGGGGAAAGACCACGGCGGCGGCGACAACCGGCCCGGCAAGCGGCCCTCTGCCGGCTTCATCGATGCCGCAGATGCGTGTCAATTCACTCCAGAGCGGTGTTTCGTAAGCGGTAGTGAGCATGGTTTCATGGTATTGATATACGGAAAGGTGCGAAAAATCGGGAGCCCGGCAAAAATGTTCACTGAATAAGGCACCGGACAAGGCCCTGAAGTGTTATATTTTTTCAGGAATAACCATTAATGGATGTAATTGAATGAAGAAGAATGTGAAGAAGCAGCTCCTGATGAACAAGACTGGCGACGAGATCCAGGTCGCCCTTGTCGAGGAGGGACGTCTTGCGGAGCTGATAATCGAACGCCCCGAAAGCATGAGAAGCATCGGGGACATCTATCTCGGAAGGGTTCATAAAGTGGTCGAGGGCCTCAAGGCGGCCTTCGTCGATATCGGCCAGAAGTCTGATGGCTTTCTTCACTTTTCCGATGTCGGCACGACCAGTGAGGATTACCGCGCACTGATTGAGGATGATGACGACGATGAATCGGGTGTCGATGAGGGCCCGGAAGAGGGCGAACTGGACGATGATCCGGACGATGACGATACCGATACGATGGCTGCTCCGCCCGCACCGTCACGAGAGTCGGCACGGCCGACGGGGCCCGGAAAAGGTGAACCCAGACCCGCCACTCCCAAAGAGGCCGAGGCACGTCGTCAGTCCTACACCCAGATGATCGCAAGCAAGCTGAAGCCGAACGACTCCATTCTTGTTCAGGTCATCAAGGAGCCTATCGGCACCAAGGGTTCGAGGCTGACCTCGGATATCACCATTGCCGGCCGCTTCATGGTTCTGTTGCCCTTCGGTGGCGGTCAGATTGCCGTCTCCAGAAGGGTTGTGGTCCGCAAGGAGCGTGCCCGCCTGAAAAAACTTGTCCGCTCAATGCTTCCCGAAGGATTCGGGGCCATCATCCGGACAGTTGCCGAGCACCAGGAGGAGTCTCTCCTGAAGCAGGATCTCGAAAAGCTGCTTGCCAAGTGGACGCAGATCGAGGAGAAGCTGCAGGATGCGGCACCGCCTCAACTGATTTTCAAGGAGGATACCATCATTTCGAGCGTGCTTCGCGACTCGCTGACGTCGGATGTCACCGAGATCGTGGCCAACTCCAACTCGATCTATACCGAAACCCTGAACTACATCCAGTGGGCCGCTCCCGAGATGGTCAAGAATGTCTCACTCTACCAGGGCAAGCTTCCCCTTTTCGAGGGCTACGGTATTGCCAAGGATGTTGAATCGATCTTTTCAAGGAAGGTATGGCTTAAATCCGGCGGCTACATCATCATCGAGCACACCGAGGCCATGGTGGTTGTCGATGTCAACAGCGGCCGCTACGCCGCCAAGCGCGAGCAGGAGGAGAACTCCCTGAAAACCAACCTCGAAGCTGCCCGTGAGGTTGTCCGTCAGCTCAGGCTCAGGGATATCGGAGGCATCATCGTGGTTGACTTCATCGACATGATCGATCCGAAAAATTCGAAGAAGGTCTACGATTCGATGAAGACCGAACTTCGCAACGACCGCGCAAAATCGAATATTCTGCCCCTTTCCGATTTCGGAATCATGCAGATTACCCGCGAGAGGATACGGCCGAGCCTCATGCAGCGCATGGGCGACCAGTGCCCGGCCTGCGGCGGAACCGGCGTGGTTCAGGCTCGATTCACCACTATCAACCAGATTGAGCGCTGGCTGAGGAAGTACGCTCTTCAGCAGAAGGTCAAGTTCCAGCAGCTGGATCTCCATGTGAGTCCTACGGTGCTTGAGCCCATGCGCAACAGCGACATGAAGACCGAGCTGAAGTGGTTTCTCCAGCATATGATTTTCGTCAGGATCAAGCCCGATGAGAGTCTGCGAAGTGACGATTTCCGATTTTACGTCCGGAAGTCGAGCAGCGACATCACCGCAGAATACAATTGATAACAGAAAAGCAGTCCCATGGAACAAACCCTGCAGATCAAACAGGATATTATCGCTTTATCATCATGCTCCGCCGAAGAGCTCAGAGCAGACCCTCTTGCCCGTGAAGCTTTCGGGCGTTTCAAGGATATGCTCAACCAGGGGCTTGTCCGTGCAGCTGAACCGTCAGCCGGAGGGTGGACGGTCAACCTGTGGGTCAAGCAGGGAATTCTCGTCGGCATGCGGCTCGGTGTGCTCTATGAGAGCCATGTGGAGCTTTCGGGGACCGGTTCATTCTCTTTCATCGACAAGGACACCTGGCCGCTCCGGCAGTTCAGTGCCGGAGACAATGTCCGGATCGTGCCCGGCGGCTCTTCGGTGCGTGACGGCTCTTACCTTGCGCCGACAGTGGTCATGATGCCTCCCTCCTATGTCAATGTGGGGGCATGGGTTGACGAAGGTACCATGATCGATTCACATGCGCTTGTCGGCAGTTGCGCCCAGGTGGGAAAAAAGGTCCATCTTTCGGCGGGAGTGCAGGTCGGCGGCGTGCTCGAACCTATCGGCGCCATGCCGGTCATCATCGAGGATGAGGTTATGGTCGGCGGAAACTGCGGCATCTATGAAGGTACCATCGTCAGGACCCGGGCCGTTATAGGTACCGGCGTCATCCTGAATGGCTCCACTCCGGTCTATGACCTGGTCAATGGTGCCATTCTCAGAAAATCCCCCGATTCACCCCTCGTCATACCTGAGGGTGCAGTCGTGGTTGCCGGTTCACGCCAGGTGAAAGGTGATTTTGCCCGTGAGCACGGCCTCTCTATCTATACTCCGCTTATCGTGAAGTACCGTGACCTGCGGACCGACAGCGCTACGGCGCTCGAAAGCGCTCTGCGATGACCGAGGAGACGAGTCCGCTACATCATGACAGGATCTTTTTCTGGCGCAGATGCCGGCCCGCAGCCGTGTTGCTCGCATCGGCGTCTCTCTTCGCATTCCTTCCCTTTTCCGGGGCGCATGGCGCAGTAGCGTCAAAACCAGACCTCTTTTCCGCTGCCCGCAGCATCGATCTGCTTGGGGATGTATACCTGCAGGTGTCGGAGAACTATGTCGATCCCGTCAATGTCGCTGAACTCATGTTTGCCGGTATCGACGGCATGCTCGCCTATCTCGACCCCTATACGGTATTTCTCGACGAAGCGGGCTCCGACGAGCTCGACGAAATGACCAGCGGCCGGTATGCCGGCATAGGTATCATCATCGGTGTCGTGTCCGGAGATCTCTACGTCACCTCACTGCTTGACGGGTATGCGGCTTCGAACGCCGGACTGAGAATCGGGGACATGATCGTTTCGGTCGACGGCAAGATGGTAAAGCACAATCCTTCCGATGAACTGAAGGCGGCGATCAAGGGACCTTCCGGCACGGAGGTGACGCTTGGCATCCGGCGGACCGGAGAGCATGCGACTCGGAGCTATACGCTCAGGAGGGAGGCCATCAGGCTGAGCTCTGTTCCCTTTTATGCACAGTTCGACGGGATTGCTTACGTGCAGCTTGACAGCTTCAACGAACATTCGGTCGAGGAACTTCGCTCGGCTTTGCAGGAGATGACGGCAACGGCCGGCAATGAGCATCTCCAGCTCAAAGGGATTGTGCTCGACCTTCGGGGCAACCCTGGAGGACTGCTTACGACGGCGGTCGATGTGACCGGCCTTTTTGTCGACAAGGGCAGCCGGGTTGTATCCACCAGAGGGCGGGAACCGTACGCGGAGCAGGTATATGTCACCAGAAACGAGCCGATTGAACCGGCGCTTCCGCTTGCCGTGCTCATCGACGGCGATACGGCTTCGGCCTCGGAGATCGTTGCCTCGGCCATCCAGGAGCTTGACCGGGGGGTTATTGTCGGCAGGGGCTCTTTCGGCAAGGGGCTGGTGCAGTCGATTGTCTCACTGCCCTACGACCACGTCCTGAAGATGACCACGGCCAAGTATTACACGCCATCGGGCCGGCTCATACAGAAGCCTCTGGATCACGGAGAGCATCAGCGAAAGGTGCTCGAAGGCGTTGAGAGGTACGACTCGACGAAGGTGTATTTTACCAGGAGCCGGCGCAAGGTATACGGCGGAGGCGGAGTCAGACCCGATATCGAGGTCAGCGCCATCAACCCGTCGGATTACAGACAGGCCCTTGAGAAGCAGGGTATGTTTTTCAGGTTTGCCGCCCTTTACCGCTCGCAGCATCCCGTGTTGCAGGAGATAAATCTTCAGGCGGGCGCTCTTCTCAGGGAGTTCAACCGCTTCGTCGAGGGGGGGCATTTCGTGTTCCGCTCGAAGCTGCGGGTGGCGTTCGACAGCCTGCGCGAGCTTGCCGGGAAAGATGACGGGCCGGCGGAAAAGGGGCTTGACAGTACCATCGATACCCTCGAAAAGGAGATTGTGGCAAAGAACGACCGGATGGCGTTGCAGGACTCATCCCGGATTGCATCTGCCGTTCGGCAGGAGCTCCTTCGTCACTACGATGCAAAGGCTGGCCGCAGAGCGGCGATCGAGGATGATCCCGTGGCACAGAGGGCTTTTTCGCTGCTCCGTAACCCCCAGCGCTACCGGGCGCTGCTCAAACCCTGAACCTTCGCCAGACGCTCTTCCGCGCGCCTGGTCTGCTGGTGGATGCCGACGACGATCATCAGATTGCTGATGCTCAGGAGGCTTTCGGCAAGCGCGTGCAGCAGGTCGTCATGTGAGAGTGTAAGGTAACCCCTCACATCGGTGGAGAGGTAGATGCAGAAGACCGTCACCGAAATGAAGACCAGCATAAACCAGAATCCTCCGACCATCAGCCCCGAAAAGAGCTCCGGCTCCCTTTTCCTTATCTTCAGGAGCAGCACCAGGAAACTCATATAGACGACGCTTGATACCTGCAGGATGGCATCGAACACGTCGTTGCCGAGGTAGGACTGGGGGCGGCCTGTAAATGCCGTACCCGCCAGAAACAGTGCACCCATGAACGCGGCACCCTGCTGTTCGGTACCTTTCAGGATCCGGAGGGTCGCATAGAGGAGGGCGATGCTGCCCACCAGATTGATCGCTTCGGACATATCGAGCAGAAAGGGGATCAGATCACTCGACAGGTGATAGGCGAGTACAAACCAGCTTCCGGTCCAGTGCGGTATCATGAAGAGGGCGAAGCGGCGGACATCCTTCCGGCCGATCAGCTTTCCGTACCTGAAAAGCATGAGGATCGCCACCCCCCATTCGAGCGAAGAGAAGATATGGATGATCCAGTTAGGAACAGAGAGCAGCATTCAGGAGCCCTTCGTGAGGTGATAGATGTTTTTGGCCATGATCTTCATCTGCACGCTCCATGGTGCCGGCACCATCTTCTTGTAGAGGTATGAGTCGAAGGTGATCTCCTGTACGTCCCGGTCGGCACAGATGGCTACGAAGCTCTCGCGGAGGCGGTCGCTGCGGTAGTATACCGACTGCAGAGCCTGCAGCCCGAAGAAGATCGGCGCATAGAGTCCCCGGAAGCTCTTTTCGTAATTGGCAAGGGGCTTTCCGCTTCTGATTCTGTCGATCATCGCCAGGGCTCCGAGTTTGCCGGAGCGTATGGCAAAGAAGATTCCCTCGCCGTTGGCCGGGGTCACCAGTCCGGCGGCATCGCCGACGAGGATCGCCCGCTCCTGGGTGAACGAGCGGCGGGGCTTCATGGGAATTTTGGCCGCCTCGTCCAGGTATGGTTTTTCGGTTATGCCGATCTTTTCGACAAAACGCCGCTGCAGCTGCCTCACGTTGTGACGGTGCTCCTCGGTGCCGGTTCCGATGGCGATGTGGTCAGCTTTCGGGAAGATCCAGCCGTAAAAGTCCGGCGACACCTCTCCGTCAAACCAGATCTCCACCAACTCTTCGTAGGGCTTGAGGGCATCGCAGTAGTGGAACCGCTGCTGCATGGCGATCACCTTCAGGTCGTTGGGCGGAAACTGCAGCTCATCGGCGGTCTTCGAGTTTGCCCCGTCGGCGCCGATGAGGTAGGAGGCCTCTACCGGAGGAAGCTCTTTCGAGAGATGGATGGTGAAGTGCTCCGACGAACGGTCGATCTTTTTTACAAGGGCCTCCGTGATATCGGCACCATGCCGCACGGCCTCCTGGCGAAGGTAGCGGTCGAACCGTTCACGCCGCACCATGCCGACATAGCCGTTGGGCATCTGCATCGTAATCATGCGGCCGCGGGGTGAGCGCACGCTCATCTTCGTCAGCTTTTTTTCGACGAGCTCATCCGGGATGGCGAACTCCTCGATAAGTCCGAGAGGAATCGCTCCCCCGCAGGGCTTGACGTTCGAAAGGTTCCTCTCGATAATGATGACCGACAGCCCCGCCTTTGCAAGTTCGGCGGCAGCTATGGCCCCGGAGGGTCCCCCTCCTATGACAGCGACATCATAACGCATGGTAATGAGCAGTAGAGAAAATGGTTATCAAGCCTTCACGAGTTTCAGTGCCAGAAACTCCCCTGCCCTCGAAATGTCGATTCTCTCCTGTGCCGCCGTGTCCCGGTAACGCACCGTGACCGATCCGTCTTCGAGCGTCTGGTGGTCAACCGTGAAACAGAACGGCGTGCCGATCTCGTCCTGACGGCGGTAGCGCTTGCCGATCGAGGCCGCGTCGTCATACTGCACGAGGGAGTTCTCCGACAGCTCACGGCAGAGCTGCTGTGCTCTCTCTCCCATCTCCCCTTTTTTCATCAGGGGCAGCACGGCCGCCTTTACCGGAGCCACCTTTGGTGCCAGCTTCAGTATCACGCGAGGCTCTCCGTCAACCACATCCTCGTGGTAGGCATCGGAGAGCAGGGCGAGGAACACCCGGTCGCTGCCGGCGGAGGTCTCCACCACATACGGGATGTATCGCTCGTTTGTTGTCTGGTCGATATACTCCATGCTCTTTCCTGAGAACTTCTGGTGCTGTGTCAGGTCGAAGTCGGTTCTCGAATGGATCCCCTCGATCTCCTCAATGCCGAAGGGGAAGGCGAACTTGATGTCGTAGGCGAGATCCGCATAGTGGGCAAGCTTGTCATGCTTGTACCAGTGCAGTTTTTCTGCCGTCAGACCGAGAACCTCCGTATACCATCTGAATCGCTCCTCCCGCCATGCCTCGAATGCCTCCCCCTGGGTGCCCGGCTTCAGGAAATACTGCATCTCCATCTGCTCGAACTCAACCATCCGGAAGATGAAGTTCCCTTTCACGATCTCGTTGCGGAAGGCCTTGCCGATCTGCGCGATGCCGAAAGGCACCTTCATGCGTGACGCCTCGCGCACGTTGTGGAAGTTCACGAAAATGCCCTGCGCGGTTTCAGGCCGCAGATAGACGACGCCTGCCGTATCGGCCACAGCTCCCATGTTGCACTGGAACATCAGGTTGAACTGGCGAACCTCGGTCCAGTCGCCCGAGCCGGTATCCGGAGCCTTGATGGCGGCGCCGGTGATGATCTCGTAGAGCGCCCGGTTCGGATCCTCCGCTCCGGCGGCATTTTCATAGGCGGCCTTTATTTTTGCAGCCTCCTCCTCTTTGCCGTCACGCAAGAGCCTGCCGATATGGTTCTCGATCAGGTGGTCAGCCCGGTAGCGGCGCTTGGTCGTCCGGTCGTCGATCATCGGGTCGTTGAAGCTCGCCACATGGCCCGAAGCCTCCCAGACGGTCGGGTTCATCATGATCGAGGCATCGATGCCGACGATGTTCTGATGGCGGCGGGTCATCGAGTTCCACCACAGATCCTTGATGTTCTTTTTCATCTCGCTGCCCAGCGGGCCGTAGTCGAAGCAGGAGGAGAGTCCGCCATAGATCTCGGACGAAGGGAATATGAAGCCGCGTCGTTTGGCCAGCGACACCAGCTTATGCATGACTTTATCGGGCGACAGGTTCAGGTCCTGCACGCGTGTTTGCTCAGAAGTGCTCATCGTCAGTTCGGACAGGTTGGATAATCTCACGTTAAATATCCCGCTTGATGCGGCTTAAACCTTCAATATACAAACAATGCGCATTTATGCTTTGCTGCGCACGACAGGGGTGGTTCTGCAGAACCCGGGACGGGTGGTGAGATAAAGAAAAACAGAGGCCCCCTTGACAGGCAGATCTCTTGTTGATATATTACCATGTAGTTATATAATTGAATAATTGGCGTCCACTGTTTCGCCGGCAACAGCTCATCGCTCACTGTTTCCGGTCGAAGCTACATCAACCAGAGATTTTACCTGCATGCCGAGTTTAAGTGAGATGGTCAGCAAATGCCTTGCGGAGGTGCGTGAAATCATGCCGTGGCATCTTGTCGATCTTCTGAAAGCGGCTCCTACGCCGTTAATTATCGATGTCCGTGAACCGAACGAGTACGAAGCCATGCATATCGCGGGATCGATCAATGTGCCGAGGGGGATTCTCGAATCGGCCTGCGAATGGGGTTACGAGGACACCGTTCCGGTGCTGGCCGCTGCCCGGCAGCGGCCGATCATTGTCGTGTGCCGCTCCGGACGCCGCAGCGCGCTTGCCGCCTGGACCATGCAACAGCTCGGATATCTGGATGTGGTGTCGCTGAAATCGGGCCTGAGGGGATGGAACGATTACGAGGAGCCGCTTGAAAACGGCCGGGGTGAAATTGTTGACCCTGAAGCTGCCGACAGTTTTTTTCTGTCCAGGGTGCGTCCCGACCAGCTCCGTCCCGATGCCAGGGCATGAACAGCATCCACCAGCCGCGCAGGGAGTCTCTGCAATGTCACTGAGGTCGATACCAAGGCTGATGATTTCGGCCGCCGGGAAGAGCTCAGGCAAGACCACACTCAGCCTGGGGCTTCTTCATCTGCTTTCGGGCCGGGGCGAGAGGATAGCGAGTTTCAAGAAGGGGCCCGACTATATCGACCCGATGTGGCACCGATGTGCCGGTGCGGAGGAGTGCTTCAATCTCGATACCCGGATGATGGGGTCTCAGGGGTGCCGCGAGTCGTTTGCGCATGGCTGCGCGCGCACCGGTGCCGATATTGCGCTCATCGAGGGTAACCATGGACTGCATGACGGCATGGATATCGACGGAAGCGACAGCAGCGCCGGCCTTGCCGCACTCCTCTCCACACCGGTACTGCTGGTTGTTGACAGCCGCCGGATGAACCGTGGGGTGGCCGCGCAGATACTCGGCATGCAGATGATGCCGCCGCAGGTCAGGATCGCGGGGGTCATTCTCAACCAGGTGGCGAGCTCACGCCAGGAGGCCAAGCAGAGGCTTGCAATCGAGACCTTCTGCAAAGTACCGGTGCTCGGCGCGATACCGTTCGATGAAGCGCTCGTCATCCCTGAGCGGCATCTCGGTCTCACGACGGTTGAAGAGTCTGCCGATGCCGGCGTATTCATTGGCTTTGCCGCCGGAAGGATCGAAAAGTACTGCGATGTGCCGGCCATCCGAGCGCTCTTCGACGAGGCTCCGCCAATTCAGGTGCCTGACGACACCATCCCGCTGCACGAGAGTGGCCGGAGGGCGAGGATCGGCGTGTTCCGGGATGCCGCTTTCTGTTTCTACTATCCCGACAATCTCGACGCTCTCCGCGCGCAAGGTGCCGGACTGGTCTTCATCGATAGCTTCAGGACATCGTCACTTCCTGATATCGATGCGCTCTATCTTGGCGGCGGATTTCCGGAATCGTTCTTCGAGAGCCTGAGCAGCAATACCGCGCTGCTCGGAGATGTGCGTGCAAGGATCGAAGCCGGCATGCCGGCATGGGCCGAGTGCGGCGGGCTGATCTACCTCTCGCGGAGTGCATCGTACGGCGGAAAGCGCTGGCCTCTTGCCGGTGTTCTGCCCTTCGACATCGCCTATCAGCCCCGTCCTGCCGGGTGCGGTTATCTCGACCTCGAAAGTCGTGTCGATTCGGCGTGGTTCAAGCGGGGGGAGCGGATCAGGGCGCATGAATTTCACTATTCGAAGCCCGTTGCAGAGGCGGGTGATCTTCGATGCCAGTTCGATGTCGAGAGAGGCTATGGTTTGACGGGCCTTCAGGATGGAGTCCTCTACCGCAATCTGTTTGCCTCGTATGCGCATCTGCATGCCCGCTCCAGCCCGCATTGGGCGGAGCGCTTTGTGGCGCTTGCTTCCGAGTTCAGGTCAGCGGGAGGTATTAGGCGAGATTGAGGTGAGGATTTTCTTCGAAAAGGCTTGAAAATAAGATTATTATTTGTTAACTATATAACCATGCGGTTGAATTACTCGGCAACCAGACAGTTGTACTCTTGGCTGTGAATGGCAGGTTGCCTCTCTCCTGAAACCGCCTGAAAACAAAAAGTTTCTGCCTTGACGCTGTGGACAACGCGCAGACGATTTTTCGGCTGAACAGCTACTGTTGCCGCGTGCGTCTGGAGTGGATCTGCTCCGGAAAACTGCAGCGTCGGCATTCATATTCATCATCATACCCAATCAAAGGAGATTATCATGGCTATTGAAATCAATGGTGTCAGATACGAGACTGACGAGAACGGCTACCTGGTCAACCTCGAAGACTGGAACGAAGATGTTGCGCTGAAGCTTGCTGAGAGCGAAGAGATTGAAATGGCTCCCGAGCACTGGGACCTGATAAAGTTTCTCAGGAACTACTATGACGAATATCAGATCGCTCCGGCCGTGAAGGTGCTGACCAAGGCTATCGCCAACGAGAAGAGCATGGACAAGAAAGAGGCCTCGGAGTTTCTGTATGGCATGTTCCCCAAAGGCCCGGCGCTTCAGGCCTGCAAAATTGCCGGACTGCCCAAGCCGACCGGCTGCGTATAACAAACGGCCGGGCTCATCCGGTCTTTAAGTATCGAGAACCAAAGGAGGCAATATGGAAGGTGCTAACGACAGCGCTTCTAAAGAGGCGTGTCATTGCGGCGGGTGCGGTTCGGAGCTAGATGGGGCGTTTCTGAACCCGACGCCCATGCTCGACGAGCTCGAGAGCGGCCCCTGGCCGAGTTTCGTGTCGGGCTTCAAGGAGATGGCTGAAAGAACGAAAAAGCCGATGCTGCGCGGTGTGCTCGATCAGCTCGAGTACTCGTACGAGACAAAGATGGGGTACTGGAAGGGCGGCCTTGTGACCGTGGATGGTTACGGCGCGGGCATCATCACCCGGTACTCGATGATCAAGGACAAGATTCCG
>Ga0326729_1000182_pt1 | contig 16546 bp, 7 predicted proteins | sample MHFSIPfraction_2_FD_207744 | JGI IMG/M metagenome (GOLD analysis project Ga0326729, IMG submission 207744) | Lab enriched peat soil microbial communities from Michigan Hollow, Ithaca, NY, United States - MHF6AY SIP fraction | ecosystem: Environmental > Terrestrial > Soil > Wetlands > Peat...
AGCGTCGCTGAAAACGCGGTGATCACCACGGCGATCTACACGGCGACGGCAACGGACGCGGACAACATGGGCGCTTTGAGCTACTCGCTCTCTGGTACGGATGCCTCGCTGCTGAACATCGACGCCGCGACGGGCGTGGTGACGCTGAAAGCCCCGGCGAATTACGAGGCAAAGACGAGCTACAGCTTCAGCGTGATTGCGAGCGATGGCGACGCGACGCACAACGCCACCCGCAATGTGGTGGTGAGCGTGTCGAACGTGAACGACATCGCGCCGGTGTTCACCTCGGGCACGACTGGCACGGTGGTTGAAAACGCAGCGGCGAGCACGACGATCTACACGGCAACGGCGACGGACGCGGACAACATGGGCGCTTTGAGCTACTCGCTCTCCGGCACGGATGCCTCGCTACTGAACATCGACGCCGTGACGGGCTTGGTGACGCTCAAAGCCCCGGCGAACTACGAGGCGAAGACCAGCTACAGCTTCGGCGTGGTGGCCAGCGATGGCGACGCGACGCACAACGTGACGCAGAATGTGGTGGTGAGCGTATCGAACGTGAATGAAGCGCCGACGAACATCACGCTATCGGCGAATGCCATAGCTGAGAACGTGGTTGTCGGCACAGGCGTCGAGATCGGCACGCTGACGGTCATCGATCCCGATGCGACCGGCAACAACAACGTCCTGAGTCTGGAAGGTACTGATGCCGCCAGCTTCAGCATCTCGGGCGGCAAACTCTTTTTCACTGGAACAAGCCCCGATTACGAAACGAAGACGAGCTATTCGGTGACCGTCAGATCGACCGACGGCACATTGACCTACGCCAAAGGGTTGACGGTCAACGTGACGAACCTGAACGACAACGCTCCGGTGTTCACTTCGGGCGGGACTGGCGCGGTGGCTGAGAACACGGTGACGAGCACGCCTATCTACACGGCGGCGGCAACGGACGCGGACAACATGGGTGCTTTGAGCTACTCGCTCTCCGGCACGGATGCTTCGCTTCTGAACATCGATGCTTCGACAGGCGTGGTGACGTTGAAGAGTTCAGCGGATTACGAGACCAAGACGAGTTACAGCTTCAACGTGATCGCCAGCGATGGCGATGCGACTCATAACCAGAGCAAGGCGGTAGTAGTGAGCGTGACGAACCTGAATGAAGTGCCGACGAACATCACCCTCTCCGGCACTACCATCGACGAAAACGTCGCGGTCGTGACCCCTGGCGTCGAGATCGGCACGCTGACGATCACCGACCCGGATGCCTCCGGCAACAACAACGTCCTGAGTCTCGAAGGCGCGGATGCGGCCAGCTTCAGCATCTCGGGCGGCAAGCTTTACTTTACCGGAGCGAGTCCGGACTTCGAGACGAAGTCGAGCTATGCAGTAACAGTGAAATCCACGGATGGCGCGCTGGTCTACAGCAAAGCCTTTACGGTGAATGTGAACGATCTGAACGATCCGCCGACAAGCACCAATGACAGCATAACGATGACGGTGCCAGCTTCGCTGCCTGATCCTGTCCTTGGCAATGCCGAAAAGGTGCTTGCGCTTACCGACTTTGGACTCTACAACGATCAGGATGGAAACAGTCTGAACCATGTGAAGATCACGGCATTGCCGTCGGCCGGTTCGCTGCAATACAGTACGAATGGCATCACCTGGAGCCCGGTCACCTTGAATCAGTCGATCACTCCGGCGGAGATCAGTGCGGGCCATCTGAAATACCTGCCGACGGCAGGCATGAGCTCCGCGACGATAGGGTTCCTGGTCAATGACGGCACTGCTTACAGCGCATCTGGCTACACGCTGACCGTGTTCGCCGAGCAGACGCAGACGTTGAACACCGGCTCGAATACCGTGGGCACCTCGACGGTGACTGTTCCAACTGGCGTGACGGCTGAAAGCGTGACCATCGGAACAGCCGCGACTACAACCATTCAGCAGTTAACGGCTTTCGTCGACAGCAGCAGTACAATCGATGCGGATCTGGCCGCTGTTCATGACGTGATCAACAGCTATACTGGCGCTACCAACGTTCAGGTTCAGCAGATTACGCTGACTCCGACCGGATCTTTGGGAGATGCCATTTCCATTACGGGCAGCGGGACAGGTCAGGAGGCGCTGGTCATCGATGCAAGCGCTCTGCCAGCGGGAACCGTGCTGAATCTGAACGGGGTGGAATTTGCTGTCATTATCGGTCCTGGTCACTACGGCGGCGGTACGGGCAACAACATCATCGTTGCCGATGGATCGAGTCAGTACATCGTTCTCGGGCCTGAGGACGATGTGATCCACGCGGGAGCGGGCGACGATATCGTCGGTTCAGCGGGTGGCGATGACATGCTGTATGGGGAAGCGGATAACGATCTGGTCTTTGGCGGCATCGGCAATGACAGTCTGTATGGCGGCACCGAAGACGATATTCTCATCGGAGGCACTGTTATCAATGCATCTCAGGATGCGAGTCGCGTGTATCACTACACGATCACGGACGATGCAGGCAACGATACCATCAATGGCGGCGACGGAACCGATATTGTCGAGTTCTTTGGTGATTTCAGTAAATACAGCATCAGTTGCAATACAAGCTCTGATGTCAATGTCTATACGGTGGTCGATACCTCAACGGGGGGTGGAACCGATACGGTCACCGAGGTCGAGACGTTCAAGTTCGCCGACCAGACTTTTAACGCCAACCAGGCAACAGTAACAGATCATACCGCTCCGACGATTACCAGCTTTACCCCAGCTTCGGGTTCGACCAATGTTGCTGTCGCAGACAATATCGTTGTTCAATTCGATGAGAATGTGATTCTCGGCACGGGAACGATCATCATTCATGAAGTATCTCCAACTGGTACCGACGTGACGTATCATACCGAGGTCAGTAATACGTCAGTTCTGAAGGTGAGCGGAAACACGCTGATCATCAATCCCGCAGCTGATCTCCACAATGGAGCGAGCTATGATGTGACCTTCTCGATTGGAAGCATACAGGATTTTGCCGGTAACGGCCTGGGAACCGAGCAAACCTTCCACTTCTCGACGGTTGCCGCCGCCGCATCGGCTTCGGGCGGATCGGGCGGCGGAGCTGGCGTCGCGCTGGCCGGAGCGGCGGCGGTCGGTCTCATTGTCTGGCTGGTTTTGTGAGTTGACGGCTGAGTAAAACATATCGCATGACGGGGTCCAGGAAGGCCCCGTCATCCGTTTATCCCCTTGCGTTTAAGCAAATCTCAATGGTTTATCAGCGTCGCTCGATCTGTATTGTCAACAATCGTGACTTTACCTGTTTCTCGAATAAAAGCATGATGTCCGGCGGTCTCCCGTCAGCCGGTTTCTGCGATTCATCAACGTTCGAAAGGATAGCGGCGTACAGCAGGTTTGTTTCTGTTTTTGTCAAGTGATGTTCCCCACTCGATGGATCAACCCGAAAAGAAATCCGAAGTTCGAGAGGCGCTCTACGCGCTGAGTCCGTGGGGCGTCGCGTGCTGCTTTTCAGCGTCGTGACCAATATTCGCGTGCTTTCGCCGAGCGTCCACATGCTCGAAGTGTACGACCGCGTTATTATTACGCCAGCGACAATAAATCGCAAAAGTACCCCCAAGAAGAGATTGGGATAAAGCCCTAATTTATTTTGTCTTATCCGCATACCCCGGACTGAAGTCCGGGGCTATTTTTAAGAACTTTAATCGCCGGAGTAATAACAGACAGAATTATCAGATGCTCGTGATGCTGACGATTCTGGTCGTAGGTCTTTACGTCGTGTTTGAAGCGCTCGATTGGGTGCGTTCGGGCATCCTGCTCGATGCGGCTCGCGCTTTCATCGGGCTTTCCCCACTCCAGCTCACCCCCCACTCATCCGGTTTCCGACTCGAGCTGCACCATATCCGGCGCGGGATCGAGCGGTTTTGGGTCTTGCCTGATCTCGAACAGGCTTGCCGCTTCTTCCTGCCTCTCTTCTTCCAACCTGCCTTACTGCATGAATTGCTTCGAGCGCGAATCCCTGTTATTACTTCGTCGACAATAAATCGCAAAAGACACCACTGCAAGAGATTGGGCTAAAGCCCTCATTTATTGGGCTTTATCTGCATACCCCGTCCCGAACGCTTTCGGGACAGGGCAATTATTAAGAGTTTTAATCGCTGGGGTAATGAAAATGGGGCAGGTTTATCTGTCGGTACAAGCGTAACGGAGTTGTAACCATGATTCACTCTCCTGTAACGCAGTCTCAATGAGCCGGTAACAGGGGCTGGGTAAATTGGTGTCGTACCAGTAAAGCGTGAGATGACAATCCCCAGGTTACGGCCGGACGTTCATGATCTGCTCTGATGCGTTCAATGTCTGCCTGTCAGGATTGTTCACCGAAACATCAATCCCAAACTTCAGGGAGAATCCATGGCAATCAATCCCAACCCGCTGCTCAATGCCAGCGTGGATGGTTCCGGCAACGTCGTGACCCTCTATTTCGGAGACCAGCTCGACACCTCAACCATTCCGTCTCTCAGCCAGTTTGCCGTTCTCAACGGTGATACTGCGCAGACGATCACGAAGCTTCAGGTGGTCAACAACCAGGTAATTCTGACCCTTTCGTCCACTCTCGATCCTGCCGGGACGGTGAAGGTATCCTACACTGCCGCCGCCGATACCCTCCAGAATCTCGACGGGCAGGATGCTTTGTCTTTCAGCGATGTCGCCGTGACCAATGCGCTCTCCCTGACCGGTTCGGAAGAGGGTGATTTCAGCTTTGTGTCCACGCTGAAGATGGATTTCGGCGCGGAGATTTCGGCGTTCGATGCCGCGAGCGGCCGGATTTTCGTCACCTCTCCCGGTAGCGGCTTGCAGGTCGCCGGTCTCGACGACGCCTTGCAGATGACCAAACTCGGCGTGATCGATCTTGGCAGCAACAAGGTGAACAGTGTCGCCGTCAGCCACGGTATCGTTGCGGTGGCTGTCGAGGGGGCCGTCAAAACCGATCCGGGCACGGTCTGGTTCCTCGATGCCGACGGCACGATTGGCGATGCGTCGATGATTCTTGGCAGCGTGACGGTCGGCGCTCTGCCGGATATGCTCACTTTCACGGCGGATGGCAAAAAGGTGCTGGTGGCCAACGAGGGCGAGATGGCCTCTGGCGGAACCAATCCCGAAGGCTCGGTCAGCATCATCGATCTGAGCGCCGGAGTCGATCACGCCACGGTTGCGATGGCCTCGCTCACTGCCTTCAACAGCCAGCTCGACGCGCTCAAGGAGGCTGGCGTGAGGCTCTTCGCCGGTGAAGCCGGATTCGAGAGCACGACGGTCGCGCAAGACCTCGAACCGGAATACATCAGCATCTCACCCGATGGCGCGACGGCATACGTCACCCTTCAGGAGAACAACGCCATTGCCGTTCTCGACATCGCTTCCGCCACCTTCACCAGCATCGCGCCGCTTGGTCTGAAGAGCTTCTCCAGCCTTCCGTTTGACGGCAGCGACAAGGACGGCATCGATCTCCAGACCGGCCAGCCGGTCTATGGTCAGTACATGCCGGACGCCATCGCCTCCTTCACCGGCGCGGACGGCGAGACCTACTACGTAATCGCCAACGAGGGCGATGATCGCGACGATTTTCTCGCTTCCGCCGAAACCGCTCGCGTGAAAAACCTCGCGCTCGATTCCTCGGCTTTCCCGGATGCGATGACGCTGAAAACCGACGGCGCGGTTGGTCGTCTGACCGTCTCGAATGCGCCGGGCAACAACGGCGACACCGACGGCGATGGCGACATCGACCAGCTTCTCGCCTATGGAGCGCGCTCGTTCAGCATTCTCGACGCGAATGGCAGCATCGTTTTCGACAGCGGATCGCATATCGAGCAGTTTGTCGCCCTGAATGGTCTCTATACGAATGCGGGCGGCACCGGGCTTTTCGATGACACCCGTTCGGACAACAAGGGGCCGGAGCCGGAGGGGATCACCATTGGCGTCGTGGATGGCAAAACCCTCGCCTTCGTGACGCTCGAACGGGGCGGCGGTGGCGTGATGGTTTATGACGTCACCGATCCGTCGGAGGTGAGCTTTGTGCAGTACCTCAGGCACGCCGGTGACGAAAGTCCGGAAGGGGTGCTGTTCGTCGCTGCGGCTGACAGCCCGACAGGCCATGATCTCTTGCTGGTCAGCAACGAGGTCTCCAATACCGTCACCATTTTTCAGGAGAATGACACGCCGGAAGCCGGTCGCGAGATCGAAGATGTGACGGTCGAGGAAGATGGAACTCTGGATTACCGGGTTCTGGCCGATGCCTTCACGGATGCCGATGCTGGTGACAGCCTGACCTTTACGGCGACGCTGGCTGACGGAACGGCGCTGCCGGAGTGGCTGACCTTCAGCGCGTCGTATCACGACAAGGAGACGATGCTGGACTATTTCCTGCCGAATGGCGATCCGGCGAACGCTGCGGGTTCCGGTTCGGCCACCGATTCGGCATCTGCCGGAACGGCGATGGCGACGGGCCGGAAAACGGTGGACGGTAACATCGCCTGGGAGCGTACCGACAGCGCCGGAGGCGAGATCGAGACCATCGCCGAAACGCTGCGGGGCGATCTTGGCTTCGCGATTGGCGTGGCCAGCACGGTTCCCTTCTCGCACGCCACCCCGGCAACCTTCGTGAGTCACGACGTCAACCGCAACAACTACTGGGATATTTCGGACGAGATTCTGTTCGATGTGCAGCCGGAGGTGGTGATCGGCGGCGGATACAACAGCAGTTATTTTGCCAAGGCGGTCAAGTCGGTCGGTAACGTGGACAGAGACCTCGATGACAACGGCTACAACGACGAGTACGACGCATTCGTCAACGATACCGATGGCACGGAGTATGTGTTCGTCAGCCGGGCAACCGGTGAGGATGGCGGCGACACGCTGGCGGCGGCAGCGGCGGCGGTCGATCTGTCGGCTGGCGAGAAGCTCTTCGGCCTCTACGGCACATCGGGCGGCAACTTCGAGTACTACAACCTCTCGGATACGCCGGGCACGGTGACGATCACGCGCAGCACGGGCGACGCGACGCCGACGGTGGACGAAGATCCGACGCTGGCCGAGGTGACGAACGCCTCGCTCTCGGTGCTGAACCAGGACGCGGACGGCTTTTTCATCATGATCGAGCAGGGCGACATCGACTGGAGCAACCACAGCAACTACTACGAGGATATGGTCGGCGGCGTCTATGACCTCGAAATGGCGGTCACGGAGGCCGAGAACTACGTCGCATCGGGCGAGTATGGCATCAACTGGTCGAACACGCTGGTGATCGTGACCAGCGACCACTCGAACAGCTACCTGCGGGCGCAGGAGGCGCTGGGCGAGGGCGACCTGCCGAGGCAGAGCGGCAAGAGCTATCCCGATGGCGAGGTGACTTACGGCACGGGCGGCCACACCAACGAGCTGGTGACGGTGTCGGCGCGTGGCGCGGGGGCGACGTACTTTGGCGAGCTTGCGGGTGACATCTACGCCGGTACGGAGATCATCGATAACACGCAGATTTACGATGCGATGATGAACGCGGCCACGGAGGCCGGAGCGGAGCACATCATCATCTTCATCGGCGATGGCATGAACGTGGAGCACGAAATCGCCGGCAGCCGCTACCTCTACGGAGAGGATTTCGGGCTGACGTGGCAGGACTGGGGCACACTGTCCGACGGCTGGACGGGCTACGCCACCACCTGGGACGTGACGGCCTACAACCAGTACGCAGCAGCGGCAGGCGCGGCTTCCTACACCGAGGCGAGCTACGATCCGCTGATCGGCTACGATCCGGCCCAGGGCGGCCAAACGCCCTATCCGGTAGCGATGAGCTTCAGCGGCACGCCGGGCAGCGAAGATGTGGGCACACTTGAGATCAAGGTAACGGCCACCGACGCGAGCGGCGCGAACGTCAGCCAGACATTCGAACTCTTTGTCGAGAGCGTCGAAACGCTCAATGAAAATGAGAATATTGTTGGTGGCACAACGCTCAATCTGCCTGCCGATGTGACGGGTCAAGTCAGGACTCTGGGTACAGGCTTGACGACCTATGAGCAGTTGATTCACTTCGTCGATAACAACGGGAATGTTGAGGGGACTCTTGACCATGCGCAGATCGAGACCTTTGCGGCAGCATATCCAGATGTCGAGGTTCAGTCGCTGACCCTGAGTGGAGGGGTGGCCGGGCAGAGCGTCAGGATCACCGGCGGAAATGGCAACCAGGTGATGGTCATCGATGCAAGCGATCTGGATGAAGAAGCGGTGATCGACCTGAATGGCGTCGAGTTTGCCATCATCATCGGTCATGGTCACTACAGCGGCGGCGCGGGCAGCAACGTCATCATCGCGGATGGCGTTTCGCAGTACATCGTGCTTGGCCCTGAATCCGATACGATTCGCGGTGGAGCCGGTGATGACATCGTCGGCTCGCAAGGCGGTGACGACCTGGTTTACGGCGATGCCGATAACGACGCGGTTTTCGGCGGTGACGGCAACGATACGCTGTATGGTGGAACCGGTAACGACTACGTGCATGGCGATGCCGGAAATGACGTGTTGCATGGCGGAACCGGCGATGATCTTCTGGCGGGCAACAGCGGTAACGATACAATTTACGGCGATGAAGCCGCTGCCAGCGACGCAATGCCTGTCGATCACGATACCGTCCTGTTCAGCGGCGACATCAATGATTATGCCATCGGTTACAATCCGTCTGCCGATACATGGACGATCTACGACAAAACGGCAGGTCGGGACGGAATGGATATGGTCAACGGTGTCGAAACCTTCAGATTCAATGGAACCGACTATACCACCCCTTGGCTGACCTCGCATCTGGATGACACAGCGCCGGAGGCAACGATCCTGCCTGGAGATGGCGCGACCAATGTAGCGATTGACAGTAATTTCGTGGTAGCGTTCAACGAACAGGTCAATTACGATAATACTGTCCCGGATGCTGTCGTTCTGCATTCGGGTTCGGCAGGCGGCGATCCGGTTGCGGCTACGGTGACGTTGTCAGCAGATCATACAACGCTGACTATCGATCCAACGGCGAACCTTTCCAATGGCACGCATTACTACGTGACCTTCGCTGATGGCTCGATACTCGATCTTGCGGGCAACCATTATGGCGAGCATTCAGACTACGACTTCTCGACCATCGATGCTGCTGTCGCGGCGACGGGTGGCAGCTCATCGGGGCTTGGGGCTGGAGAGGTGCTGGCAGGAGCGGCGGCGCTCGGATTGCTTGCCTGGGCTATCTTCTGATTCGATGGAGTATTGCTGTATCGTACTACGGGGACTTTCCAGACCCCGTAGTACTTTTTTGACCTTGCTTTTAAGTAAATCTTAATGGTTTATCAGCGTCGCTTGATCTATATTGTCAACAATCGTCACTATCCCTGTTTCTGGAGAAGAGCCATGATGTCCGGCGGTATTCTGTCAACCGGTCTTGTCGATTGATCGACGCTCGAAAGGACGGAGGTGTACAGCAGGTTTGTTTCTGTTTTTGTCAAGTGATGTTCCCCACTCGATGGTTCAACCCGAAAAGAAATCCGAAGTTCGAGAGGCGCTCTACGCTCTGAGTCCGTGGGGTGTTCGCGTGCTCTTGTTCAGCGTCGTGACCAACATTCTCGTGCTTTCGCCGAGCGTCTACATGCTCGAAGTGTACGACCGCGTCATCAACAGCCGGAATTATCAGACGCTTGTGATGCTGACGATACTGGTCGTCGGTCTCTACATCGTGCTCGAAGCGCTTGAATGGGTGCGTTCGGGCATCATGCGCGATGCGGCTCGCGCTTTCGACCAGCGGTTGCGCGGGCGCGTGTTCGATACCGCCTTCGCCGCCCGCCTGAAGAACCTCCCTGTCGGCAGCGCCGCGCAGGTGGTCAGCGATCTCAGAGCCATTCGCGAGGCTATCGGCGCACATGTCACCCTCTCTTTCATGGACGCGCCGCTGGCCATGCTGGTGCTGATCATCCTTTTTCTCATGCATCCGCTTCTTGGGTGGTTCTCGGTCATCGGTGCGCTGTTACAGTTTCTTATCGGATTTTTCAACGAGCGCCGCATCAAGCAGCCGATGATGAAGGCCAGCCGCGGTTCGACCGGCTCGCAGATGTATGCCGGGAGCGTGTTGCGCAACGTGCAGGTGATCCGCTCGATGGGGATGCTCTGCGATATGCGGCAGCGCTGGCTCACCAAACAGCGCGAGTTCATTGCCAGCCAGGCGGATGCTTCGGATACGGCGGGGGCCAATGCGGCCTTCTCGAAGCTCGTGCAGTCGCTGCTCAGCTCCTCGCTGCTCGGCATCGGCTGCTGGCTGACGCTCGATGGCAAGCTGTTCGGCTCGGGCATGATCGTCGGCTCGATTCTCGGCGGCAAGGTGCTCAGTCCGCTGGTGCAGATCATCGGTAACTGGCGTCAGGTCGAAGGGGCGCGGGAGGCGGTCGTCCGTCTCGACGGGATGCTGAAGATGTTTCCCGCCGAGGAGAAGAAGATGCCGCTGCCTCCGCCGAAGGGAACGCTGTCGGTCGAAGGTGTCGTTGCCGGTGCGCCGGGCAGCCAGATTCAGATTATCAGGGGCCTCAGTTTCAGGGTGGCGCCCGGTGATTCGCTCGCCGTGGTCGGCCCGTCGGCGTCGGGAAAGACGACGCTCGCCCGCCTGCTGACGGGGATTTGGCCGCCGATGGGCGGCAAGGTGCGGCTCGATGGCAGCGATATCTACACCTGGAACAAGGAGGAGCTTGGGCCGCACGTCGGCTATCTGCCGCAAACGGTGGAGCTTTTCGACGGCACCATCGCCGAGAATGTCGCCCGTTTCGGCGAGCCGGACAGACAGAAGGTTCTGGCCGCCTGCCGGATGGTCGGGCTGGAGGAGTTCATCGCCACCTTGCCCGGCGGCTACGAGACGCCAATCGGCGACGATGGCGCTTTTCTCTCCGGCGGCCAGCGGCAGCGCGTGGCTCTGGCGCGGGCGGTCTACGGGATGCCGCGTCTGGTGGTGCTCGACGAGCCGAACTCCAATCTCGACACCGACGGCGACGCGGCGCTCATCAACACACTCCAGCAGCTCAAGGCTGCCGGTTCGACGGTGATCGTCATGACGCATCGCATGAATGTGCTGGCCGCCGTCGGCTTCATGCTCGTGCTCATCGAGGGGCAGATCAAGCAGTTCGGCCCCCGGGACCAGGTGCTCGCCGCCCTTCAGGGGCAGCAGAATCCCCAGCCGCCGCAAACGCCCCAGCTGCCGCCCGTGGGCGAGTCGAGGCCATCGCAGGGGGGAAAGGCATGAACAAAGGATCGTTTTTCGACCGGAGCGAACTGACCCGTCACCTGTGGTCGTTCCGCAAGGAGTTTCTCTGGGTGGGCTTCTTCAGCATGATCGCCAATCTGCTGCTGCTGACACCGACGCTCTACATGCTGCAACTCTACGACCGCGTGCTCAAGGGGCGCAGCGAGCTGACGCTCATCGTGGTGACGCTGCTCATGGTGTTTCTCTACGCCATCATGGTGGTGGCCGAGTGGCTGCGCTCCATGCTGCTTGTCCGGGGCGGCGTCCGGCTCGACGAGGCGATGAACGCCATCGTCTTCAATGCGAGCTTCGAGAAGAACCTGAAGCGGGCCGACGCCAATCCGGCCGAAGCCATCGCCGACCTGACGGCGATCCGCCAGTTCCTGACCGGCAACGGCATCTTCGCTTTTTTCGACACGCCGTGGACGCCGATCTATATCGCGGTGATCTTCCTGCTTCATCCATTCCTTGGATGGGTGTCGCTCCTGTTCTGCATCATCCAGCTTCTTTTCACCTGGTACAATCACAAGTCTACCATCGACGACATCGAGCGGGCGAGCAAGGCAGGCGGCGTGAGCAACGCCTATCTTTTCAGCAAGCTGCGCAACATCGAGCCGGTGCACGCGATGGGCATGACCGGCGGCTTGCGCCTGCGCTGGCTCGAGCTGCATGAGCGCTCGCTTGCCGAACACGGCCACGCGCAAGAGAAGCAGCACCAGCAGCAGGCGATCTCGAAATTCGTCCGCTACACCATGCAGTCCCTCACGCTTGCCGCAGGCGCGCTGATGGTGATCGAGGGCAAGATGACCGTCGGCGGCATGATCGCGGCCAACGTGCTCATGTCCCGCGCCCTGCAGCCGCTCGATCTCTTGATCGTTGTCTGGAAGCCCTTCATCCAGGCGCGTGACGCCTTTTTGCGGCTGGAGAAGCTCTTCACCGATTTTCCCGAGTCCGCCTCGAAGCCCTCGCGCCCCGCGCCGCAGGGCGACGTGCGGATCGACGCTCTTGTCGCCACCGCGCCTGGCCGGAAAGAGCCGATTCTGCACGGCCTCGACGCCTCGTTTCCCGCCGGAACCGTGACGGCGATCATCGGCCCGTCGGGATCGGGCAAATCCACGCTGGCCCGCTGCCTTGTCGGTGCGTGGCCCGAGGCGTCCGGCGGCGTCCTCTATGACGAGGAGCCGATACAAAGCTGGGAGGCGGAGGCGCTTGGGCCGCACATCGGCTACCTGCCGCAGGATATCGAGCTGTTCGACGGCTCTATCGCCGAGAACATCTCCCGCTTCGGCGAAGCCGATCCGGCCCAGGTGATCGAGGCCGCGCAGCGCACCGGCATTCACGAAGCGATCCTGCGCTTTCCGAACGGCTACAACTCGCAGATCGGCGAGGCGGGCGCGCTGCTCTCCGGCGGCCAGCGCCAGCGGCTCGGTCTGGCCCGCGCCATGTACGGCAACCCCGCGGTGGTAGTGCTCGACGAACCGAACTCCAACCTCGATGATGTCGGCGAGCGGGCGCTGTCGCAAGCGGTCGGTCAGCTCAAGGCGTCGGGCAAAACAGTCTTTCTGATCACCCATCGCCTCAACATCCTCGGCGCGGCGGATCGGGTGCTCTCGCTCAGGGATGGCAGGATCGAGCATTTCGGCCCTCGCGACGGCGTGCTCGAAGTGCTCAACACCCAGCAGACGGCAAAGGGCGCAGAGCGACCGGCCACGGCAAATCAAAACGGACAAGGAAAACAGAACGGACAATGAACTCAGGCGGACTATTCAAGCAGAAGCAAAGCAAACCCGAGCAGGAGCCACGCGAAGGTCTGAAGCATAAACACACCGACACTCGCAGCCCGGTGCGCATCGGCATCTGGATACTCGTAATCGGCTTCGGCAGTTTCATCCTCTGGGCCGCGCTCGCGCCGCTCGACGAAGGAGTGCCGTGCCAGGGGGTGGTGAGCATCGCCACCAAGCGCAAGGTGGTGCAGAACATGTTTGGCGGCACGGTCAGGGAGGTGCTCACCCAGGAGGGGCAAAGCGTGAAGAAGGGCGACCTGCTGATGGTGCTCGACGACCAGACCGCCAAAGCTCGTTACGCCGAGGTGCATCAGCACTATCTCAGTCTTCGCGCCGCCGAAGCGCGGCTGCTGGCCGAAGCTCGCGGCTCGTCGAAGATGACGCTGCACCCCGACCTCTCCTCCGATGCCGACAGGGAGCTGGTCGGTGAGCTGGTCAGAACGCAGCAGGAGCTGCTCGATTCGCATCTGACGATCATGCGGCTGTTGCGCACGCAGCTTGCGGGCATGAAGAGGCTCGCCGACGAGGGGTTCGCGCCCCTGAGCCAGCAGCGTGAACTCGAGATCAAGGTCGCCCAGACCCGCGCCGACAGCGCCACGCAGCTCGCCCAGGTGCAGAACGAGGTCAAGGCAGATGCCGAGAAGTCCAAAGCCTTGGAGCAGGAGCTTGCCAATACGCGCATCACCTCTCCGGCGGACGGGCAGGTGGTCGGCCTTCAGGTGCAGACCGTGGGCGCGGTGATCCAGCCGGGCCAGAAGCTGATGGACATCGTGCCCTTCGGCGAGCCGCTGCTCATCGAAGCCAAAATCGCACCGCACCTGATCGACAAGGTTCGCATGGGGCTGACGGTCGATCTCCAGTTCACCGCCTTCGCCCATGCGCCGCAGATGGTCGTTCCAGGCAAGGTGGTCTCAGTATCGGGCGATCTGCTCACCGAGATGTCCGCGCCGGGAGCGGGAGGGCAGGCCATATCATACTATCTCGCCCGCATCGCGGTCACGCCCGAGGGGATGAAAGAGCTTGGCCGTCACAAAATCCAGGCCGGAATGCCGGTGCTGGCGGTGATCAAAACCGGCGAGCGCACCATGCTGACCTACATCCTGCACCCGCTGATGCAGCGCATGGCGGCTTCGCTCAAGGAGGAGTGACGAGCGATGAATCAACAGAAGAAAGCGTTCCCGCCACTCCGGTCTGGCAAGCTTTGTCGGCGCATGGCGCGATTGCTCGCGCTCGTGGCGCTGCTGTTTCCGTCGCTCTCCGGCGCGGAACCGCTGAGCCTCACCCAGGCGTACAATCTCGCGCTGCACTACGACGCCCGCTATCTCTCCGCCGAAGCGGACACCAGAATCGCCAGAGAGGAGGTCGCCAAGGCCAGATCGGGTTTTCTGCCCAATATCAAGTCATCGACATCGAGAGGTCGCAACCAGACCGACCACACGACCATCTACGGCGAGGAGCCAACCATCTGGTACAACACGCTGAGCTACACCCTTTCGGTGCGTCAGCCGCTCTTCAACCTGCCGGCTATCGCCAGCTACAAGCAGTCGAAAGCGGTGAAGGCCAAAAGCGAGTCGCTCTTTCAGGGCGAGCACTCGTCGCTGATCGTTCGCACCGTCGAGTTCTTCTGCGACGTGCTCTATTCGGAAGAGAATCTCGCCTTTACCGACGCCCAGCTCAAGGCATTGCAGGAGCAGCTCGAACAGTCCAAAAAGCGGTACGCGAACGGATTCGGCACCATCACCGAAATCAACGAGGCGCAGGCCAGTTACGATCTCGCCGTCGCCGAACATGCGAGCGCCATTGGCGGACTCGAAAGCCGCCGCCGCGAACTCGAACAGATCACCGGACTTTACGCCGACGACCTCTGCCGTCTCGATCCGAAGCGACTCATGCTTTCGGAACCCGATCCCCGCAACGTCGAGAGCTGGATCGAGATGGCCAGGGAGCAGAGCGGCAAAATCAAGGCCGCCCGCCAGGAGGTGGAGATCGCCCGCAAGGAGGTCGACAAGAACAAAACCTCCCGCTATCCGCAGCTCGATCTCTGGGGTGGACGCAGCTATTCGGTGAGCGAGAACAACTACACCATCGGCTCGACCTACAACACCTGGTCGGTCAGCTTGCAGATGAGCGTACCGATCTACACCGGCGGCTATACGAGCGCGTCGATAAGGCAGGCCACCGCCCGCCGCCAGAAGGCCGGCGAGGAGCTGCATCTCGAAGAGCGCGATACCCTGACCAGTGTACGCAAGTACTACAACGCGCAAATCAACAGCATCGTGCAGGTGAGAGCCTACGAGCAGGCAGTGAAGTCTGGCGAGATTGCGCTCGAAGGCACCCGCAAAGGGTTCATGGCCGGATTCAGAACCAACACCGAGGTACTCGACGCCACCCGCAAGCTGTTTGAGTCCCGCCGCACGCTCGCCAAAGCGCGATACGAGTACCTCCTGAACCGCCTCAAGCTGCGCGATGCCGCCGGAGTGCTGGGCGAAGAGGATATCGAGGCGATCAACCGCTTCTTCGTCCCCACAGCTGGAGCCTGAGCTGTTCGGCCCGGCATCGAACCATCAGCTTGCCGGTTTGCGATGAAGGTTTTATTTTGACGATAGATGAGTCAAGATTCATATGTTGGAGGAGCGGACGATGGATGACGGAAATGCCGACAAGTGCCAGACAGCCTGTTTTCATCCCGAAGTTGTCGGGCAGGTCAGCAGCGCCATGCCGGTGGAGCGGGAGTTGCAGGAGGTTGCGCAGCTCTTCAAGGTGCTTGGCGATCATACCCGCATCCGCATACTCCATGCCCTCTACCGATCCGAATTGTGCGTTTGCGACCTGACGGCCATTCTCGGCATGAACCAGTCGGCGGTGTCGCACCAGTTGCGCGTGTTGCGCGACGCCAGAATCGTCCGGTCGAGGAAGCAGGGCAAGAACGTGCTCTACAGCCTCGACGACACCCATATCGCCGAACTGATCCGCCTCGGTTCGGAACATGTGCAGGAGGGAACGGCCTGATCTTTTTTTTGTTTTACATATGAACATTCGATCATATATTCATATAAAGCAGTAACCGGAGTTCTCATGCAGGAAGTTGTCACCATCATCATACGGATTCTCGAAGCGTCGTGGGCGACGCTGCTCGACGCGGCCCCCTTCGTGCTGCTCGGCTTTTTCGTGGCGGGGCTTTTCAAGGCGTTCATGTCCGACGACTTTATCGGCACGCACCTTGGCGGCAACGGCATCGGGAGCATCCTGAAAGCGTCGGCCATTGGCGTGCCGATTCCGCTGTGCAGTTGCGGCGTCCTGCCCGCCGCGGCGGGGCTTCGCAAGCAGGGGGCGGGTAAAGGGCCTGTCGCTTCGTTCCTCATCTCGACCCCCGAAACCGGCGTCGATTCCATCGCGATCTCCTGGGCGCTGCTCGATCCGGTGATGACCGTCGTCCGGCCCGTCGCCGGTTTTCTGACCGCTGTGG
>Ga0326729_1000183_pt1 | contig 16534 bp, 14 predicted proteins | sample MHFSIPfraction_2_FD_207744 | JGI IMG/M metagenome (GOLD analysis project Ga0326729, IMG submission 207744) | Lab enriched peat soil microbial communities from Michigan Hollow, Ithaca, NY, United States - MHF6AY SIP fraction | ecosystem: Environmental > Terrestrial > Soil > Wetlands > Peat...
CCCGGGCCCTCCGCCACCTGCACCAGCAGCTCCGCCCGGTCGTAGTCCGACGAAATCTGTGCCGCCGAGGTGAGGGCGGCGGCGACCAGCGCGGGCGACGTTTCGCGCTGCGCGAGCACCGTCGCGAGCACACGGCGGCGGTCGTAGTCCGACTCGATGCCGTTCACGGCCTGGAAAAAGGCGGGGCTCATCGCCGCCGTAATCGGGTGCTTCTGGATCAGCACGATGAGCACTTCGGCGAGGTCGTAATCCGACTCGATGTGACCGGCCGAGCCCAGGATGGCCGTCGCGAGCTCATCGGGCAGGTTCTTTCCGGCGAGCACCACCGCGAGCACCCGATGGCGGTCGTAGTCGGATTCGATGTGATCGGCGGCCGTCACGAACGCCGTGCGTGCGGGCTCGCTCAGGGGATAGCGCGCGGCGACGAGCACCAGCACCTCGGCCAGGTCGTAGTCGCTGGAGATCTCGCTCCCCGCCTGCGTCACGACCCGCGCGACGCCTGCCGGATCCAGCCGGCCGTCGGCTACGAGCTCCTGATAGTACAGCCGCTTTGCATAGTCCCCCGAGACCTGGGTGATCTCCTGGAACAGGGCGTCCTGGCCGCGAGTTTGCAGGATCCAGCGGCTGCGCGCTTCCCCGGCATACCCCGTCCGGCGCAGCAGCTCCGTGAGGGTCGCCGTGAGCCACGCGCGGGCCTCGGCATCGTAGGGGCGCTCGGTGTCGTCCACGAACCATCTGTGCGCCACGCCGCCCGGGCCCGGGCGCATCTCCACCCGACGTTTCTGGTCGCCGTCGCGCCGCTCCAACACGACCGAGCCGTTGGGATCGATCTCGGAGATGTCGGTGAAATCGGTGGTGAAGCGGAATTCACCCTCCGCGACGAGCTCCAGGGAGCAGCTGCCAGTCTTGTACAGCAGCTGCGTCCGGCGGCCATCGCTGTGTTCGCTGGAGGTGCTGGAGCTGCTGGTGCTGCCGGAGGCGGTCCGGGACGGCCGAGGCTCGCAGCCGCTCGAATCAGGGGCTGGATCAGGGCGCACGGGCTGCTGCGCCATCGCGCGATGCACCGCCTGCAGTGTCTCCTGCGGATCGTCGCTCGGCGCCCAGGGCAGGGTGGTCTGGGCCGCCTGGTGCGCGGAGAGGCGCGTGGGACGCAGCACGGCGAGCGGCAGCACGACGAGCGCCGCGGCGAGGGCACTGGGGACCGCCAGCCGGCGGCTCACTGCATCGCGACAGCGCGCAGGATCGAGCACGTCGAGGAGGCGGCTGCCGAGCTGGGACGGGCGGGCCATCGCGACGCTGGCGAGTCCGGTGACGGACGCGGCCCGCAGCGTACGGGCGATGTCGAGCAAGTGTCCGGCGTAGTCGGAGGGCTTGGCGCCGCCGGCCAGGACCCGGTCGTCGCATGCCCGCTCGCGCTCGACGCGCAGCCGCGCCGCGGCGACCCAGACGAGGGGGTGGAACCAGTACGCCGCACAGGCGCAGACGGCGAGCAGCTGCGTCAGGCAATCGCGCCGCTCGACATGCGCCAGCTCGTGGAGCAGGACGTCGCGGCGGCGCTCGGCCGACCATTCGCCGGCGTCGGCCGGGAGCAGGACGACCGGCCGGACGATGCCCCAGGTCATCGGCATCGTGGGTCCGGCCGCGGCGAGCAGACGCACCGGCGCGCGCAGCCCCAGCTCGGCGGCGATCGACGCCTGGAGTTCGAGCCAATCCCGCGAGCGGATGGGGTAGGCTCGCCGCGCGATGCGCGCGACCCGCCACGCGCCGGCCAGGTAGGCTCCCAGCACGAGCACCATCCCGGCGACCCACACCGCGACCAGCCACAGGCGACGATCGAGCCCTGCCGCATCGGGAGTCGCCACGACGGTCGAGGTGGTGCTGGTGATGGTAGAAGCCAGGGGCTCCACGACCGTCGTCCTCGCGTGATCACTCCCACGAGGCGCGGGGGATGGCGCCGGATCAGCCACCGGGGCAGGTGCCGGGAGCACCGGCACGCGCCACGCCGGCCCGAACAGCCGGGCCGCCGGAAGGACGAGCGTGCACGCGAGGCCAAGCGTCCAGATCAGGTGCCGGTGCGCGGCCGCGCGCCAGGCGAGGGTGACGACTGCGGCCGCGCCGAGCAGCAGGGTCGCCTTGGCGAGCGTGTCGGGGACGAAGTCGGGCATGGTCACCGTCCTTCTTTCTTGGCCTGGGCGATGAGCCCGGCGAGTCGGTTCAGCTCCGAGTCGGAGAGTCGCGCGTTCGAGATATCGAGCAGGGCCGCGACCGCGGCTTCGGTGGAACCGCCGAAGAAGGTGGTGACGACCTGGCGCAGCGCCGATTCCCGCGCGCGCTCCCGCGGCACGGTCGGGGAGTAGACGTAGCGCGGGCCGTCTTCGATATGGCGCAAGTGGCCCTTGCCCTCGAGTACGCGCAACAACGCGCGGACGGTGGAATAGCTGGGCCGGTCGGGCAGGGCGTCGTGGACGTCGGCGGCGCTGGCGCTTCCGAGGCGGTAGATCACATCCATGATCTGGCGCTCGCGTCGCGACAGTAGGGAGCGGGCCGGGGGTGCCATATGCGCTGCTCCGGATGAAGTGCTAAAATTCTAGCATCATGCTAAAAACTTAGCAACCCCAGGGCTTGACCATTTCTTGACGCAGCCGCCCGAGCTTCCCCGTCGAATTCTCTCTCTCATCGGGGGTCGCTCATGCGCACACTCTGCTCGCTCCTCGCCGTCGCCGTGCTGGCGGCGGCCTGCGACGATCGCGACATCGCGGGAATCAGCGCAAACCGCTCCAATCTGCACGGCGGCGACTTTGGGGACCGGGATGGCCCGGGCCTCACGGTCATGACGTACAACGTCTACTACGGCACCGATCCGGCGCCGCTCCTGACCACGCCGCTCGATCAGGTTCCGTTCGTCGCGGCCGGGGTGTGGGCGCTGGCGCAGCACACGGACTTCCCGGCGCGCGCCGGGGCCCTGGCGGCGTTGATCGCGACCCGCCGACCGCACCTCGTCGGCCTGCAGGAGGCGGCCGTCTATCGGCTGCAGCACCCCGGAGATGCCGCATTCGGTGGAGCGACGCCGGCGACGGCCGTCGTGTACGATTTTCTGGCGCTGCTCGTCGATTCCCTCTCGGCGCGCGGTCTCCACTACGTGGTCGCCGCGGCGGACTCGACCACGGACGTGGAGCTGCCGGCGTTCACGGGAATCGACGGGGCGGGAAACCCGACCTTCGACGACGTCCGTCTGACCGACCGGGATGCGGTGCTCGCCCGCGCCGACGTCCAGTTCGCCAATGTGCAGCACGGCAAGTACCAGGCGTTCATTCCCGTGAGCTTCGGCTCGGTGCAGACGGGAGTGTTCGAGGGATGGGCGTCGGTGGATGCGACGATCCACGGTCGGACGATCCGGTTCGTCTCGACGCACCTCGAAGCACAGCTGGCCGTCCCCGTGCAGGTGGGGCAGGCGCAGGAGCTGCTCGGGTTGCTGCAGTCCGAGACCCGGCCCACGATTCTCGTCGGCGACTTCAATTCCGACGTGTTGGGGCAGGTTCCCGGCACCGCCACCCCGTCCTACGGCCTGATCACGGGGGCAGGATTTGCGGATAGCTGGCTTCGACCGCACCAGCGGGACCCGGGCGCCACGTGCTGTGAGCGCGCGGATCTGGGCAATCCACAGGCCACCCTGAATCAGCGGATCGACTTCGTCTTCACGCGACATTTGCCGCGATTCGCCGTCCCGCTGCGCCGTGAAGTCGTGGGCGACCGTCTCGGCGATCGGACCGCCGGCGGGCTCTGGCCCTCCGATCACGCCGGGCTCGTCGCGTCGTTCGTGTGGCCGCCCATGGGGCCGTGGCGGGATGGGGCGGACGTGGCTGAGTGATGGCCGGCCTCGTGACGCTGCGGCGTCCGTGGCTGCAACTGGTGCCGGCGGCCCCCAAGGCTACATTGGCGAGGCCGCCGGCCATGGCCTCGTTCTTCGAGCAGTTCCGCGGGTTCCTCGCACACCACACGGGCTTGAATCGGCCGGTGGCGGTGAAGACGCTGTTGCCCGGATGATCGAGCTCGAGCTGCTTGGCCCGGTGCGGGTCAGCGTGAACGGGGCCGCGCCGCCCGCGGAGCTGTTGTGGCGCAAGAACCTCGCGCTCCTGATGTACCTCGCCTGCTCCCCCAAGCGGAGCCGCACCCGCGATCACCTGATCGGCCTGTTGTGGCCCGACAAGTCCGACCACGCGTCGAGGCGTTCCCTCACCGTGGCCCTCTCCACGATCCGGCAGGTCATCGGTGACCAATGCATTGAGACGATCGCGGATCAGGTTCGACTCAAGGCCGATACCGTGCGTCTCGACACCGATCAGTTCGTACGGTTGAGCGCTGCGGAAGATTGGCGGGCGGCCGCCGCCCTCGTGTCCGGAGCCTTCGCCGAGGGGCTGGCGGTGCCGGGAGCGACCGGATTCGAGGAGTGGCTCAGCGGCGAGCGACGAGTCTGGAGCGGCCGTGCGGTCGACGCGTTGTTGCGACTCGCGCATGGGGAGCTGGACCGCGGTGCCCAGCGTTCGGCGGTGAATACCGCGCGGCGGGCCGTGGCGATCGCGCCCACCAGCGACGCGGCAGTCCTGACGTTGATGCGAGCGCTGGCATTGGATGGGGACCATGCCGCCGCACTCCGGGAGTTTGACGAGTTTGCCTCGCGACTCGCCGCCGACGTCGGCACCCAGCCCAGTAGCGCGTGCGCCGCTCTGGCCGAGCGCATCCGCCAGACGCCGGGCGTGGCCGGGCCGCGAGGTCGCGGCTTCACGTCGGAACGGCGCCGCGCGCCCCTCGTGGGCCGCGGCCCGGAGCTGGAACGTCTGATCGAAGAATGGCGGAGCGGACGAGACGCCTGTCGGGCCGTCGCGACCCTTCTCCTGGGCGACGCCGGCGTGGGGAAGACGCGGTTCGCCGACGAGTTGACGTCCCGCATGCGCTTCGAAGGGTCCGCCACCGCGGTGATCCGGGCGGTCGAGGGCGACCTCGCCGCACCCTGGAGCGGCGTCCTTGGGCTTGCGCGTGGCGGCTTGCTCGCAGCGGGAGGGGTCGCCGGTGCCGCGCCGGACGCCCTGGCCTGGTTTGCCGAGCGCATTCCCGAATGGGCCGACCGTTTTGCGGCGACCCGACACGTGTCGGCGGAGGAGGCACCGGTTCGGGCGCTGAGCGAGGTGCTGAGCGCGACCCTCGCCGTGCAGCCGGTCGCGCTGGTCGTGGACGACGCGGAGCTGCTGGACCGCGATTCATTGCTTGCGCTCGGCGCCATCTTGCGCGATCTCGTCGACCGCCCGCTCTACGTTCTCTGCACGGCGAACGGAGCCACGACGCGGCCGGAGCTCGAGGCGCTGCGCGCGCGTCTCGGTCGTGACGTGACGGGTGGGGTGGTACGACTCGGTGCGCTCGAAACCGCGGATATCAAAGTGCTGGCGCACTGGGCCTGCCCGGACTATGCCGATGTCGAATTGGAGCGCCTCACACGCCGCGTGAGCACCGACTCTGCCGGTCTGCCCCTGCTGGTGGTGGAGCTGCTGAGCGCAGTGGCCGCCGGCCTCGATCTCGCCAGGGTCCGGGGAGCCTGGCCGGAAGCCTTTCGCACGCTGGATCAGACCCTCCCGGGGGAGCTGCCCGAAGCTGTGGTCGGCGCCATACGGGTCGGTTTTCGGCGCCTCAGCCCGGCGGCACAGCGTCAGCTGCAAGCCCTCGCAGTGCTCGACGGACGTGTGACAGCCGAGCGGCTGGCGCGCGCATCGGGCCTCGCACCCGACGCAGGGACGGAAGCGCTCGATCAGCTCGAGTGGAACCGTTGGATCGTCGCCGATGGCCGAGGCTACGCGTTCACCGCCCGTATCGTGCGCGAGGTCGTCAAGCAGGACCTGGTCCTGCCAGGACAACGACAGCGCCTGGTGGAGGCCGCGGGCCCCGACTGAGGCCAGGGCGGCACCCTCACCTCGCCCCCGGCCGATTCTCCCATACCACGTTGATGATCACCCAGTGGCCGTTCCACCGGATCTCCTGCAGGTAGTCCACCCACCCGGTCGCGTCGATCTTCACCATCGCGGCGTTGCCGAAGATGTCCAGGATCTTGACGTCCTCGCGCCGCTCCGCGGGGGGTGCCGCGGAGTGATGGCCGGTCCCCTGCACGAGCTCGAGCGCGGTCAGATCCACGAGGTGGCTGTGCCCCATGGAATCGGCGTAGACGAGCCGCTTGGCGAGGTGAGTGTGCAGTGCCCGCTCCATGCGAGGCGCGTCGGCCGAATACCAGCCGTCGATGTAGTCGAGGGCGGTCGCGCGGATCGCGGCGCTGTCGGCGGCGCTTTGGGCGCGGGCGAGCGGTGCGAGCCCGCAGACGAGGCCCAGCGACAGGAAGAGAGACGCTTTCACGGGAGAGCTCCGGGTCGGGGAGCGTCAACGCTGCGGTGCCGGGGCAGCGGCGACAATGTCGCCGCCGCCGACACGGTGCTTCGTGGGATGAATGCGGACGAGCGCGGGACGAATGGGACGCCCGCCGCACCGGCTCCGCTTGCCACCGTTGCCTGCTCGCGCTCGCCCTCCCCAGATTGAGCCATGGATTTCGTTCGCGGCCGCGCCGCCCGCATCCTCTTCGTGTGGCTCGGCGTGGGAGTGTTCTTCAGCGCGCAGAACGTGCTCGTGCGGATCTCGCGCCGCGGGACCATCGAGTGGCAGTGGGACATCTTCCACGAATTCGTCTATGCGCTGACGTGGGCTGCCTGCACGCCGATTGTGCTGGCCGCGGCGCGGCGCTGGCGTCTCGAGCCGGGAACCGGCCTCGGTTCGGTGCCGCGCCACCTCGGCCTGATGCTCCTGCTGGCGCCGGTCCAGATCACCGCGACGTATCTGTTCCACTACGCGGTCCTCAAAGGGCTCGGGATGCCTCCCGCTCCCGATCTGGGGAAGTGGCTGGCGGGCCTGGGGCCGGGCATCGTGTGGGGGACCTTCACCGGATGCCTGTATTACTGGCTCATCCTCGGCGTGCACACGGCATTCATCTATCCACGACTGTACCACGCCGAGCGCTCTGGTGCTGCCGAGCTGGCTACGCGGGCCGCACGGCTCGAGAGCCGCCTCGCCCATGCGCAGCTCGACGCCCTGCGGTTGCAGCTCCATCCGCACTTTCTCTTCAACACGCTGAACGCGATCGCGGCGCTCGCCGCGGCCGATCCCGCGCGCGCCCAGCGCATGCTGGCGCGCCTGGGTGAGCTGTTGCGGCAAACCCTCGAAGGCGACGGAGCCGCGGAGGTGTCGGTCGAGCGCGAGCTGGCGCTGCTCGCCCCCTACATCGACATTCAGCGGATGCGGTTCGGAGAACGGTTGCGCTACCGGGAGGAGATCGCGCCCGAGAGCCGGGCCGCGCTGGTGCCGGCGCTGATCCTCCAGCCGTTGGTCGAGAACGCGGTGCAGCACGGCGTGAGCCGTCGCCCCGACGGCGCGACCATCGTGCTCCGGGTCGAACGGGCGGGCGACCGGCTCAGCCTGGAAGTCGAAGACGACGGGCCCGGCCTCACCCCCGAGCCACCGGTGACCGGCATCGGCCTGGCCAACACCCGCGCGCGACTGGCACAGCTCTATCCGGACTCGCACGGGTTCGCGCTTCGCCCGGGTCCCGCGGGAGGCGCCGTGGTCCGGATCGACATCCCCTACCGGACGGCGGGCTGATGCGCATCGTGATCGTGGACGACGAGCCGCTCGGCCGGCTCGCGGTGCGCCAGCAGCTCGCGGCGCTGCCCGAGGCGGAGATCGTCGCCGAGTGCGGGGACGGGGCCGCCGCCGTGGAGGCGATCGTCCGTGAATCGCCGGACCTCGCCTTTCTGGACGTTCAGATGCCCGGACTGTCGGGGTTCGACGTGCTGGAGCGCGTCGGGTCGGAAGCGGTGCCGGCGGTCGTCTTCGTGACCGCGTACGACCGCTATGCGCTGCGCGCGTTCGAGGCCCACGCGGTGGACTACCTCCTCAAGCCGATCGATCCGGACCGGTTCCGTGAGGCCTACGCGCGAGCCGCGCGCGCCACGGAGCGCGACGGCCGGGAGCGCGCTGCGGGACGTCTCGAAGCGCTGATCGCCCAGCTCGCCGGGCGGCCCCGCGAGATCGTCGCGCCGGTCGAGCGCCTTGTCGTCCGGGAGAACGGACGGCTGCAGTTCGTGCCCGTCGCCTCGATCGAGTGGGTGGAGGCCGCGGGGAACTACGTGAAGCTGCACGTCGGCGCCACCGAGCATCTGATGCGTCAGACGGTCGAGCGCACCGCGGGGCGCCTCGGCGATCGATTCGTCCGCATCCGGCGCTCCGCCCTGGTCAACGTCTCGGCGATTCGCGCGCTCGAGCCGTACGGCAAGGGGAGCTATGTCGTGTTCTTGCGTGACGGCACCAAATTGATCTCCAGCCGGTACGCCGGCGCCGCCCTGCGCCGCCTGGCCGAGACCTGAGTCATTTCAGAATGGAGGGACCACACCATGAAGCGTTTCATCGCCTTCGCGCTCGTCGCCGCCATCCAGGGCCCCGCGGTCGTCGAATACCCGCTGCCGCGCTCGGGAGCGTTCCCGCATGACCCGGCGGTGAGCCAGGACGGCAGCGTCTGGTACACGGATCAGCGCAACAGCTTCATCGGACGGCTCGATCCTGCCTCGGGCAAGGTCACCGACTACCCCACACCGACGGCGGGGTCCGGCCCCCACGGGATCATCGTGGCTCCGGACGGCGCGGTGTGGTACACGGGAAATGCCAAGGGGCTGATCGGGCGCCTCGATCCCGCGAGCGGCGCCATCAAGGAGTTTGCGATGCCCGCCGCGGCCCGTGATCCGCACACGCCGCTGTTTCACGACGGAAAGGTCTGGTTCACGGCGCAGGGCGCCAACCTCTACGGTTGTCTCGATCCCGCGACCGGAGCGGTGAAGACGTTCCCGCTCACGAAACCCGATTCACGGCCCTACGGCCTCGTGGCGGCGTCGGACGGCTCGCTCTGGATGGCGCTCCTGGGGTCGAACACGATCGGCCGCATCAATCCGGCGGACGGGGTGCTGCGCGAGTTCTCTCTGCCCGCGGTCGGCGCACGGCCGCGCCGCCTGCAGGTGGACCCGAAGGGGATCGTCTGGTACACGGACTTCGCCCGCGGCTACCTCGGCCGTCTCGATCCGGCGACCGGGCAGGTTCGCGAGTTCGCGAGCCCCGGTGGGAGCGGCAGCGGGCCGTACGGAATCGCCATCGCGCCCGATGGGCGGATCTGGTACGACGAAGCCGGGACGAGCCAGATCGTGGTATTCGATCCTGCGACGGAGCGTGCGCAGACGGTGGCGATCCCCACGCGCGGTGCCATCGTGCGCAACATGACGGTCGATTCGACCCGGGGCCGCTTGTGGCTCGCGCTGAGCGGGACCCAGCGGCTGGGGCGGATCGACGTGGGTGCAGGCCGGTAGGCCGCTTGATGGCTGCTTGACCGGGGTGGACGATGATCCTGCATCCTCCACACGGAGCGTCTGCAATGAATCGCGTGACTGGCCTGCTCTCCTGCATCCTGGCGACCTGGGCGAGCGCCGTTCCGGCGCAGGTCCTCCAACCCTGGAGCGAGCCGACGATCAAGAGCGTCTCGCTCGACGCCCTCCGGCCGTCGTTCGACGGCGGCGGGACCTCGGCCCTCACGACGGTGGACCAGCTCAGCGTCCGCTATCCCTTCAAGTCGGTCGTGCTCATGGCGGAGTTTCCCTTCGTCAACGCCAAGGCGGACGGCGCGCCCTCCGGGGCCCTCCTGATCGGAAACCCGCTCGTGGGGGTCGCCACAGCGCCGAGCTCGGCGCTCATCGCCGACTTCGGCATACGGATTCCCGTCGTCAGTGCTTCGACAGCGGAGCGGCAATTCGCCCAAGAAGTGGGCGTGTTCAGCGACTTCATGGACCTCGAAGCCTACGGAGAGGATCTGCTCAGCATCCGCGCGACGGGAGGGTACCGGGTCCGTTCGCCCAACCACCTCGGCATGCGGTTCGCACTTCGTCCGACGTTCGTGGCCCCGGTCGGCAGCAACTCAGCCGATTCCGAGCTGTTCCTGGACTATGGAGTTCAGGGAGGCTACGAGACCGACCGCGCCAGCTTCGGCATCACGTTCACCGGCAGGGCACTGGTCACGGAGTCGGGGAGCATCGGCGAGCGCACGGTGCACGACCTGGCACTGGGCGGCTCGGCGACGTTTGGCCAGTTTCGCCCGGGCCTGCTCATTCGCGTGCCGCTCGAAAAGGACCTCGGCGATCTGCTGAAGTATTCGGTGGGTCTCAAGCTCGAGGTCGCTTTCTGACGGCGACTCCCTAGGGACTGCCGGCGAGCCACCGAGCGCGCAGCGCCCGCTGCCGCTCGGTGGCTTGGGGGAGTTCCTCGAGCCGCACCGTCGGACGGTCGAACCCCGTCGCGACGACCGTCGTCCGGAACGGACCGCTCGCTCGCATGACCTCGATCCGCACCGTGTCTCCGATGCGCAGCCCACCGAACAGTGTCCGGAAAGCGGCCATGTCGGCGAGCGGCGCGCCGTTCACCGCGGCGATCCGGTCGCCCGTGTGCAGTCCCGCGCGTCCCCAGATGCTCGCGGGATTCGAGATGAGGAGACTCACCGACCGCGCTCCGGGAGGGACCCAGCCATACACGCGCAGGTCGGTCGCGGGTTGCCCGTCACGTCCCAGCGCGGGGGACCAGGAAATGCTGGTGCGGAGCCCGACCAGGCGGAGGTAGCGGTCGAAGTCTATCGGCGTGGCGGCCCGGACGTAGCGATCGAAGAAATCCCCGACCGCGCAGCCACAGACGTCCGCGACTGTCCGCTGGAGATCGCGTCCGGTATAGCCGTGCTCACCCGAGAAGCGCTCGAGTGTTGCGCGCACCACATCGTCCAGAGACCGCTGGCCGTTGGTGGCGTCGCGCACGACGAAATCGAGCATCGTGCCGAGCAATTCCCCCTGAAGATGGGTGCTGGCACTGTAGTCCCCGAGCACGCCCGGCGGCGCGCCGTAGGACACGACGCTCACGCTCTCCGGAGAGAATCGGGAGTTCCCCGGGCTCGCCACATAACGCGCGATCAACCCCGCGACGTGCATGCTCCGCGTGGAGTCGTCGTTGGGCAGGCCGGCGCGGCGCCGCAGCAGGTCGGCGTAGAACATGGTGATGCCCTCGCCCCACCACAGGCCGCGCGATCGCGGCGGCGTACGGTAGTCCACGTCGCCGTATTCCACCGGATGAATGCGCATCAGGTTCCAGGTATGGAAGTACTCGTGCGCGGTTTCGCTGAAGAAGTCGGTCAGACCCTGTGCGAGCCGGGCGCTCGGTGCACCGAGCGATACCGAATTGCGGTGCTCGAGCGACCCCACGGCGCCGTCCTGGATCTGGAACGTGAAGTCCCGATAGGGCGCCCGCCCGAACAGCGCCACCGCCGCACGCGCGAGCCGCTCCAGTCCGGCGACGAGCGCGGCCGTGTCGAACGGTTGTGCGTCGGGGAGCGGCCAGTACACCACGCGGTGCGGCACGCCGTCCACCGCGAAGCGCCAGCTGCGCAGCTGGCCCAGGAGGATCGGCCCGTCCACCAGGGTGGCTACGCTGGGCGCGTAGAATGTGGTGGGGTCGACGGTCTGCTCGAGCCCGGTGGCGATGTCCCACCCGGACGGTAGCGCGAGCCTCACGTGGGCGGCGATCCGCGTCGCGCCGACGATGTACAGGAAGCCGTGCGGACCGCCCACGAGCCCGCCGGTGGGAGACAGAAACGGCATCCACGCGGAGCGGACCGGCCCGACGGCGGCGGGGAGCTGCAGACGGTATCGCAGCACGCTCTCCCCGCCGGGAGCGACGACGCGCCACACGGCGCTGTCCTCGCGGGTGACGGTGGACCCGGCCGCCCCCTCGACCCGGAGATTCACCACGAACCGCCAGTAGCGATCGTCGTACTCGGGGTGCGCCACCATCGCCAGACGGAACGTGTCCGGGGCGTGGCCGATCCGCATCTCGACGTCGAAGCCGGAGAGATCGGCGCTGTCCACCCGCAGGGTGTAGGCGACGACGGGCTGCGCGTCGCGGACGGCGGCGCCATGTTGTTGGGCCGTCAGGCCGCCCGCGAGCGGTCCCAGGGCGACGAGAGTGGCGATGATGGCGACGGGTCTCGACATGGCGGCGGCTCCCAAAGGTTCGATGGTTCGATGCCGGCGGCCGGCGCCCGGTTTGGAGCTGGCCCGAATCGAGCTATGGTTTGAGGGGAACCGATGGAGACCCAGCGCAGCCCCGACCACTTCTCCCGCGTTGCCGACGGCTACGCGGCGTATCGCCCCGCATACCCCGCCGCGCTGGTGGACCTCCTGGCGGACCTCGCGCCGGCGCACGACCTGGCCTGGGATGCGGGGTGCGGCTCGGGTCAGTTATCGGTTGGACTGGCGCACCGGTTCACGCGGGTGATCGCCACCGACGTCAGCGACGAGCAGCTCGCCCGGGCCGCACCGCACGCCCGCGTCGAATACCGCCGGGCCGGCGCCGACGCTTCGGGGATTCCCCCGGGGACGGTGGATCTCGCCGCGGCTGCGCAGGCGGCGCACTGGTTCGACCTGCCGGCCTACTATGCGGAAGTCCGGCGGGTCAGCCGCCCCGGTGCGATCCTCGCCCTCGTGAGCTACGGTCTGATCCGGATCGCGCCCGAGATCGACCCGGTTATCGATGCGTTCTACGAGACGTTGGGGCCCCATTGGCCGCCCGAGCGCCGTCATGTTGAAGACGGCTACCGATCGCTGCCGTTCCCCTTCGAGGAGCAGGCAACGCCTCCGCTGGACATGCGCGAGACCTGGACGCTCCCTCATGTACTCGGGTACGTGGAGACCTGGTCTGCCCTGCGGGGGGCGGAGCGCGAAACGAATCCCGCGCCATTCGAAGACTTCAGACGCGAGCTTGAGCGTGTCTGGGGCGCCGCGGGCGCCCGACGGCCGGTACGGTGGGAGCTGGCGCTGCGCGTGGGCCGCATCGGCACCTGAGCCCCGCGATCAGCGCACGCCCACTTCGTCGAGGTGGCGCAGCAGGTCCGCGGGGTCCTGATAGACCCGGTAGGCGCCGGATCGCTCGAGTTCGTCCTGTCCGTACCCACCCGACAAGAGCCCGACACCGAGGGCGCGGGCTCGCTGTGCCGCGAGGAGATCCCAGACGCTATCCCCGACGACCACGGATTCGGTGATCGGGATTCCCAACCGTTCGGCAGCCGCCAGGAAGAGATCGGGATCGGGTTTGGCGTGCTCCACCTGGTCGCGCGTGATCACGGGGACGTCGGCGGGGATGCCGAGCATGGCGAGCGTCGGCTTGGCGCTCTCGATCCAGCCGCTCGTCGCGACCGCCCAGGGAACATGGAGACGCGACAGATGCGCGAGCAGGTCGCGTGCGCCGGGGAGCGGGCGTACCGTCCCGGACAACCGGGCGTAGGCTTCCGCGTGAAAGCGCCGGACCCGTTCGAGGTCCTCCGGGCTCATTTCGCGTCCCGTCTCGCGCAGGAACGCATTGACCAGCAGCCCCCCGCTCATGCCGATGCGACGATGGATCCGCCACACCGACAGCTCGACTCCGACCCGCTCGAGGGCTTCGCGCCAGGCGAGCACGTGCTGGTACACGCTGTCCACCAGCGTGCCGTCGAGGTCGAACACGAATGCCGGCGTCCCGCTCATCTGGTGGACGCGCCGGCGTCGGGCGAGCGCGACCGCTCCCGTCCCAGTCGCCGTCCGACGATCATCTTGACGAGCAGCCGGTCCGTCGCGGGGGTGAGTCCCACGCCGAGGCCGAGATTGAATTCCCAGTTCTCGCCGAGGTTGAGGTCGACGGCCGGAATGAGCTGCTGCGCGCTGCGATCGAGCGGGAGCGGATCTCGCACCGCGCCGAACCCGCCGTAGTACTCCAGCGCCGCGGTCACCTTCGGAGAGACATCGACCGTCACCTGGACGTTGGGGGAGAAACCGAACCCTTCGCCCGCACCGGGCCCTTTGAGTGCGCGATCGAACACGGGGTTGAGCGAGACGTAGAGCGGCCCGAACCGCCGGTCCACGATCGGCCGGATCTCCCAGGTCCAGGTGTCTTCCGAGTAGGCCCGCCGCTGATACCCGATCTCCTGTGACACGCTGACGCCAACCGGCCAGTGCCAGCGCGCGGGCGCGCTGAGCCGCGGCCGGATATGGTCACCCACCCACTGCCACCCCGTGCCCGCCTGGGCGCTCGTGAAGACGTAGAACCCGACCTCCAGCCAGTCGCTGAAGCCGTGGGTGATCTCGACCGTTTCATGCAGGGCGTGCCGGCTCGTGAGGACGCCGCCGGTTCCTGCCACCCCGTCGAACGTGTAGTTGCTGTGCAGCTCGAGCATCGTCACGCCGACCGGCACGAGCTCCGCGCCATACACCTGGATCTCGTAGTTGTCCTGTGCCCGGGCCGGACCCGCCGCGAGCAGGAACAGGGAGAGCAGCGCGAGTAAAGCTCCCTTCACCGAATCTTCGTGAAGCTTTGGCCCCGCCGCCCTTTCCTTAGGAACCGTGAACAACACGCTCGACGACCTCCCGTTTGGGTGCGATGCGGTGCTCGATGGTCTCGCGCTGCCTCCCGACGATGCGGCCCGGCTGATGGAGATGGGCTTCTTCCCGGGCGTCCGCGTCGCCGCGGTGCGCGCAGCCCCCGGAGGGGACCCGCGCGTGTTCCGCGTGGACGGCGCCGAAATCGCCCTGCGCCGCGAAACGGCGCGCTGCCTCCGCCTGCGGCGCCACGCGTGAGCGGCTGCCACGATTGCGCGCTCGCCGGGCGGAGTGAGCGCAAGGCGATCACCGTCGCCCTCGTCGGCCCACCCAACTCCGGAAAATCCACCCTCTTCAACCGGCTCACGGGTCTGCGCCAGCGGGTGGCGAACTACCCCGGGGTCACCGTGGAGCAGCACCGCGGCCGGGTGCGGCTGGGCGCGCAGGGCGACGTCGAGCTGCTCGATCTCCCCGGCACGTACACGCTGCGCCCCCGCTCCGACGACGAGCGCATCACCGACGACGTGCTCCGCGGACGCATGCCCGGGACGCCGCGCCCCGATGCCGTTCTGCTCGTACTCGATTCGACCAATCTGGCGCGGCACCTGGTGCTCGCCGCACCGGTGCTGGCGCTCGGGCTCCCCACTCTCGTCGTGCTGAACCTGTCCGACGATCTCGAGCGCCGCGGCGGCTCGCTCGACCCCGCCGCTCTCGCGCAACAGCTCGGCGCGCCCGTCGTGCCTGCCAGCGCCGCGACGGGACTCGGGATCGAGACGATACACGAATTCCTGGCCGGGCGCTTCGCCGTTCCGGCGCGTATCCCGCTCCCCGCCATCCAGAATATCCCGGCCTGCCGCATGTGGGCAGGGCGACTGGCGTCGCAGTCCACGTACCGGGCGCCTGCTCCGCCGCTGTGGACGCGCCGCCTGGACCGTGTGTTCCTGCACCCGGTGGCCGGACCGCTGCTGCTCCTCGCCGTGGTGCTCGGGGTGTTTCAGGCGATGTTCTCGGCGGCGGCGCCGCTGTCGGACGGGCTGGAAGTCCTGGTCAGCGCGATCGGCGGGTGGGCGGGAGCGCTGCTGCCCGCGGGCGCGGTACGCGACGTGGTGGTGCAGGGCGCGGTGGCCGGTGTCGGCTCGGTGATCGTCTTTCTGCCGCAGATCGCCGTGCTGTTTCTCTTTATCGGGATTCTCGAGGACTCGGGCTACCTGGCACGCGCGGCGATCATCGCCGACCGCACCATGGCCCGGATCGGCCTCCAAGGGAAGTCGTTCATCCCGCTCCTCTCGGCCTACGCGTGCGCCGTGCCGGCGATTCTCGCCACCCGCACCATCGAAAGCAAACGCGACCGCCTCGCCACCATCCTCGTCGCGCCGTTCATGACGTGCGCGGCTCGGCTCCCGGTGTATGCGCTGATCATCGCCGCCTTCCTGCCCAACACGCCGCTGCTGGGCCCGGTCTTCGGCGTCCGCGCCGCGGCGCTGCTCGGCCTGTATGTCCTCGGATTCCTCGCCGCCGTGGGCACCGCGCGGCTGCTGCGGTCCACGATTCTGCGGGGTGACCGGGCCCCGTTCCTGCTCGAGCTGCCGCCCTACCGGTGGCCCACGCTGCGCTCGCTCGGGCTCCGGGTGGTGGACCGCTCCCGGGTGTTTCTCACGCGCGCCGGGACGGTGATCCTGGGCGTGACCGTGGGAATCTGGCTCTTGTGCCACCTGCCGCTCGCGAACGGCAAGGCGCCCGATCTCTCCCACAGCGTAGCGGGGACGATCGGCCGGACGATCGAACCGGCTATCCGGCCGCTCGGCTTCGACTGGAAGATCGGTGTCGGCCTCGTCACTTCGCTCGCCGCACGGGAGGTGATCGTCGGCACGCTCGGCACGATCCACGGCATCGATGGCAACGCGGGCTCGACGGGGCTGCAGCAGGCGCTGCGCCACGACCTCTCTCCGGGTGGGGCGTTGGCGTTGCTCGTGTTCTTCGCCTTCGCGATGCAGTGCCTGTCCACCGTCGCCATCGTGCGCCGGGAG